>OWIM01000021.1_pt1 | contig 102403 bp, 104 predicted proteins | sample 1732751 | NCBI WGS metagenome assembly OWIM01 (sample SAMN05065749, study PRJEB22554) | human gut metagenome | biome: ENVO:2100002; feature: ENVO:00000062; material: ENVO:00002003 | host: Homo sapiens | place: USA
GAAGAAAACTTCTTGCCCAGTCTGTTTGCATTGAGTGCATTTCACGATTAAGCAGCCATTCTAATGACAGGTTGCAAGGCGAGCTCTATGTTATAGCAGAGGACATTTCCCCAAGGAGAGGACGGCACAGATGATTTTCTCTTTACTGAGAAAAACAGTCTTGCCATTTATTGTTATAATATTCAAAATTTACAGAAGATGGATAAACAAAAGATACATTACTGCTTCACGCTGTCCGATGTACAGATGGAGTATCTTCGCTGCAAGAAGTACAAGATTGACCGCATGGAATGCTTCATGTCTCTTGCCTCTCTTGCTGAACGTGAAACAACACTTATACCTATCAGCAAGACCCAACAAGTGGAAATCTTGTGTGGGCAATGTATGGTTGACAATACCCAACTTGCCAAACTCTGGGATAAAGACCGCAAGACCGTGCCAAAACTTTTACAGGCTATGGAGGCTTTGGGCATTTCCTCTTCACAAAAAGTTGGAGACAACCGCATCATTACCCTGCATTCCCTCTCTGGTTGGTATGTGGACGGAAGATTTGTCAAGAACGGCTTTTCATTGAAGCGCAATGTGGATGGATCTGCAATCATCCATACGGAAGTTCCACAAGCAAGAGTAATTGTTACGACAACGGAGGATGATACAAAGTCGGACAAGGAAGATGGACATTCTGCCAATGGAATATCCGATACTGACAACAAGGGCAATTCTTCTACAGCAGATATTTCTTCTTCCCTAAATTCGGCTTCATCTAATGATAATGGAAGCATGGGTAAGGTCGGAACGAATGGCAATCTTTCCGATGCTGTTACTGGTGAAATTTCCCCACAACAAAACTACACCAGACAGTCTGTTGGCAATCCTTCTTCCCTGCAAGAAGCAGATGCCAAACAGAATGAGGGAGAACGCAACACATATCCACAGCATCTGGCAGGAGGACAAACACAACAGTCTAACGGTTCTAATGACAATGGTTACAAGCCTAACGACTCCCATAACGGCAATCAATAGGCATTCAGAGGCTAATGAGCCACCATACCGATAAATCATCCCAAAGGACGATTGACCGCCAGAGGCTACCGCCAAACTGTTATACGTTTAAGCAGCCTTGGGAACGGACGCTGTTAAAAGTGCCGTCATTTTATAGGTACTTTTCGAGAAATCCTTTTGTAATACAGAAGCCGTGTCCGTCTTTCTGTATTCCTAAAAGTTTCTCAGACTACTCGCAGGCTCGCAGTCGTGACCACCTTTGCAAGGTGCTTGTAATCATCCCATTTTAATCAGAGACAAGGACAAATGAGAAAGAAGAAAATCATAAGGAAACCGCCTACGGAAGTCCATACCTACCGATGTACGAAAGAAGAGTTGAAGCAGCTCCAGACGCTTGCCAAGGAGTGTGGGATTAGTCTGAGCCGCTATGTCGTTGAGACTGGTTTGAAGCACCGTCCACGCATGAGGCTCACCAATGAAGAGGTGGATGCCCTCAACTCTCTCGCCATCGCAAGGACGGATTTGATAAAAATCAGCAATGTGCTATCCAAGAAAACGGCTGAGGAAAAGGCTCGGTTCTTCAAGAATGAGAAGTTCATGCGTTGGTGGATTGATGCCGTTGCTGGACTTATCCAACATTGGTACAGCATTGAAGAGAATATCGCAACAAACGTACAGACCAAATCAAATGAACAATCATGATTATGCTCGCAAAGGTCGTATCGTATGGAGGCAATTCCGTAAGGTACGCATTGGAAAAGGAGAATGCAAAGACGGTCAAGGTGAACAATATGCCCGATGGTCTTGACCCTACCGCCATCTGGTACATGATGAAGCATCATTGCCAGTATCATCAGGCGGAAAGGACGGTGGGCAGAAAGCTGGAAAGGTTCATGACCACTTTTGTACTTTCACCATCAAAGGAAGAGTCTGCAAACTTCACTATGGAAGATTGGGCAAACCTCCAAGACGAAGCATTGGACGTTTTGGATTCTGTTGGACTTACGCCCAACGGTTTCTCCAATGAGATAAAGACCAATTTCACCAATTCTATGAATGTGGGCGGATTGCACTCTGACTCCAAGTCTGGAACGCTGCACCTTCACATTGATTGTTGTCGTGTGGACATGGAGGGTAACACCAACGATGTGCATGATATTCATCTTCGGGCAATGAAGGCTGCGGAAATCATCAATATGCGGCATGGGTGGGAACAACCGCAGGAGATACGGAATATGCGGAAAGTGGAGCTTGCGGAGGATTGCGAACATACTCTCAAAGATATGCAACAGTTCAACATTGACAGATACTTTAATCTGTTGCGCATGAAAGGCTATGAGGTAAAACCTCGTTACGACAAGCAACGGAAACTTGTCGGCTACACTGTCGGCAAGAACGCTTCCGTGTTCAAGGCTTCTGAGATTGGCAGAAAGTACATGGTGTCAAAGATTGAAACCACATGGCTGAAACTGCATCCACAGCCTACACAAGTCAAGACAAAGCCAGCTTCTCCATCCGTTGCTTCTACGCCTCGCCCAGTTCGTCCTGTCGTTCAGACTCCAACAGCATCACAACCAAAGTCGCAACCTCAAATTACACAAACGGCATTCACAATCAACATTGGCGATGAAGTCAAAAAGGTGTGGATTCCGAACTCTGTCAAAGATGTCTTTACTAATGAGGTTCAGATTCCAGAGGACAATGATGTTGCGACAACAGAGAATGTTGCTCATGTAGCGATGCTGTTGTTTGCAGGGTACATTGATGCAGCCACTTCCATGTCGGAGTCATGTGGCGGTGGCGGTTCTGCTCCTTCTTCTGGTTGGGGCAAGAAGGACGATGAAGATGACTGGAAGTTTGCCCACCGTTGCGCACAGATGGCTCATTCCATGTGCAAGCCAAAGCCACGCAGCAGAAGTTTCCACCGATAAATCAATGAAAATATGGCAATCAGAAAAAGCAAGATAAACATAGACACAGAAGAAAGATCCGACTTCGACAACATGATGAATGATGTCGAAAACGAGGTTGAGGAACAGCAAGCCGAGGACGGACTTGTAAACCGTGTTCCTGAGTTGAAGCAGTTGAGTGAGGACATTGACAAGGCTACAAACACCTTCATCAATGCCACACTTGAACTGGAATCTGCCATTCAGCAGTATCAACGTGCGGAAGCCAAATTAGGTGGTGCTGTGACTACTATCAGCAAAAAGGTTGATACCATCAATCAGCACATAGACAAAGTTTTGGAAAATGCTCCCACGAAATTAAAGGTGTCTGTAAATGTCAATGATGCTGACTGGCAGAAAATCCAAGAACTGTTTGCAAAAGAACGCCAATGGATGACCGCACAGATGCAGATGCATATCCGTGAGGTCAATTCCATGTTTGCTGATGAACGGAAAAAAGTCCGTGAGCGATACAAGGAATATGATGGTTGCTATCTCGGTCACTATGCCCAGTGGTTCTTTTGGTTCTTCTTCTCGATTGGCATCTTTGTGGTTGCAGGAGTTATTGGAATACTGATTGCGCAGAACTATGTAAAATGACAAACCGACTGACCTTAGGCTTCGCTTAAGATCAATCGGTTAGGCATCTTTAATAAAGGCTAAAGATTAGTCTGAAGCGTTATTTCTATCTTTAATCTTTTGAAATTCATATACCGAAATCAAAGCTCTTTTCCCTTTTTCAAACAAAAAACGTTCATATGATTGGTAATCGACATATTCATAACATATTTCTGCAAATGGTCCAAGGTTTTCCTCAAATCTACAACGTAAATGAGGACACGGAAAAATGTTATCACCATCTTCGATACTAAAAATATTATGATAAGGTATCCTGCCAATAATATTTACCTTTATTTCCAAAGTATCCTCATTGCACTTGTTTTTATCAAATTCCGATTTCCGCATCCAATCACCATTAGGTGTTATAACTATCGTTTCATTAATCCATGGAGTTAAATAAACCTGTATCCCATTGCAATAAATATCATGCAATTCAGATTTGAACCATGTGCTATTTTCGCCATTTTCATTAATATCGGGATAGAGTTCATCATAGATAGAGCGAATAATAATTTCGTTTTCCTTGAAACGCAATTCTGGATGTTTAAGATAGTCCTTGAAAATGTATATATTATCTTGACTAACTTTTTTCAATAATTTTGTTTCAACCAAATTTCTACCAATTTGAAAATCTTTTATCTTTTTCTCCGCTCTTCTTTCCTTTTCTAAATCATTTCCAAAGAATCTTTCTTTTATGGCTCTATACTTTTCTTGATGCAACTTACAATCTAATAAGGTTCTTCCAATGATAATAGTTTTAGAAAAACCTTTTTCTTTTGCATAGGTTTCAAAATCTTCTTGTGCCTTTTTGCTTACATCGCAGGATGTAATCACAAATAAAGATTGTCCTTCAAAATAATTCTTCCCTTTAATTATTCTATCAACAATCTTATAAAGGTCAGAAGTTGATAGGTGTTGGTAACGTTTGCATTGAAAGAAGCAATGTAATTGGCTTCTTTTCTCAATACAAAATATGTCAACGCCTTCATCTGCCCCTTCAATTCCATAAGGTCGAATATCGTCAAATAAGCCAGACTCCACAAGAATGTTACAGCACATAGCTTCAAACATTTTGGAATCTAAATCTTCAAAATGAAGTATGCCTTTAGTCGTTGATTGATACATTTTATATATTGTTATTACTAAAATCCCCCTAAGGGGACTTTAGTGATTATACATTACAATTGATTTTTGACATTAACTCTTTTACTGTCGTGTCTGTAAAAGCCTGCCAAATATCCAGATGTATTGGCTTGTATTCATCAAACACTTGCTTTACAAACTGAATTTCAAAGACAAGGCGGAAGTCATTATCATCACATTCTGGATGTACTTCTTTCTTTGTTCCGACACGAGCTATGTTTATCAGATACAGGTCTCTCACTCCCTTCCGCTTCATGTATGGCATGAAATAATAGAGTTTATTTAATGCCACTGTGGAAGGAAATTTCTTCCCTGTATAATACACCTTTGCAGAGCGGTCAAGATATTGCTCCATATTATCTGCTTTTACCAGACTAATTAGCACATTCTTGGTGTAATCGATGTTTACCTCCGAGTCTGACTCGTTCCAAAAAGAAGGTACATTCTCTATTATGTTATTTGGATATTCTTCTTTGGTTTTGACAAAATTCAATTGATGTACTACAGTCTTATTCTTTTCTTTATTCGTCATTGAAGTTTGCAAAGCCTTAGCTATATGCCACATCATAACAGGCGGTATGGCATTTCCTATCTGCTTGTAAGACTTTGGCTCAGAATCATTGAGCAAGAATGTGTCTGGAAAAGACTGAATACGTGCAGCTTCGCGTGGTGTAAACCTACGATACAACTCCTTGTCTGCATCTACCAAAAGTATAGGGTCACGAGAATTCATGCTCGTTTTTGCCAAATGAGCAGTAATGGTTAGGCAAGGTTGATTTAAATCCTGCCATAATCCACGTTTCATGTTATTCTTTGCATTCTTTACACCTTGTACGGCCCTTTCTGAGAAGTAATATTTCTGATTCTCAATGTAGAGTTTGTCGATGACAGCCTTCAAAGGCACATAATTTTTCTCGTTATTTGTTGGATGTGGATATTCATACTTTACATCAATATCATTTCTTATGCCAACTATTATCACACGCTCTCTACGCTGCGGAATGCCAAATTCTACAGCTTTAATGAGTTTATATTTCACATGGTATCCCATGGAACTAAATTCGCCTAAGATTTTGTCTATAATAGCACCTCTCTGAAGAGTCATCAAGCCTTTTACATTCTCACAAATGAAGTACTTAGGTCGTTTTACCTCCAAGAAACGGACTATTTGCTTATATAGATTGGCACGAGCGTCATTTGTGTCCTTTGTTGGGTTTACTGTACTAAACGACTGGCAAGGAAAACCACCAATCATTAAATCAACGTCAGGAATTTCGGAAAAATCCACGTCGCAAATGTCAGCGCACACAGCCTTGTGTTCAAAGTTTTTATTATATGTATCAACAGCCCATTTGTCAAAGTCAAGGGCATAGACTATCTCAAAATCGAGTTTCTTGTAACTCTTTCCAAGATAATCAAAACCGCCAAGTAGTCCCAAATCAGAACCACCACAACCACAAAACAAAGATGCTACCTTACTTGTCATATCTCAATTCAATTACGTTAGAACCAAAGTTCATTTGGTAAATAGTCGGAAAAACCTCAATTTCGCCAGTTTCCGCTTTCTTGTATGGATTCTTTATTCTGACAACTATCGTCTTTGTCTTGGTAAAATAGACACGATAAATGTTATAATACTCGCCATACTGCTCTGCTGCGACCCATTCTTTTGCTGTTATATTTAGAGCGTCACCCCAATTTTTATCAAAACTTGGCACGGTAACTCTCTTAGTTGACTTAACTTCAATATATCTTGCAAATTCTGGTTTCTTAGGATTTTCATCAGCCTCGATGGAAGATATATCATATCCCAATCCCTTTGTTTTGCCAAGCAGAAGCACTTTGTTTACAAGTCGTTCCTTGTAATTTCTGACACGCTCTTGCTCAATTCTAAAGACTAAAGCCTCTCCTTCATCTCCCAAATCTACAGTTGACTTATAAGCACCTCCTTGGGCTTTCATTTCTTCTTTGCCAACCAAGACAATGTCTGTGGTAAATTGGGTTTGTATTTTCTCCAATTCTTTGTTGAATGTGCCGAAATATGCCCTCCAATCATTGAGCAATGCTTTTCGGTCATCCAGGGAAGAAAAGTCATATTTGTAACAGTCAAAATCAACCTTTCCATTCTTTTTTATAAACAAAGAGACTGCTTGGCTTTCTGAAGGATTTAGCCAAAGATAGTTTTGGTCGCTTTCTATTATGTTAGCGAGTTCCAATAGATTGAATTGTTCCTTGATATGTTGCCAATCCTTAGAACCACTAAGTTTGTCCCTTTTTACTTTATTCTTTCTGTCCTCGATAATTCTATTATATACTATTTCACATGGAATTTTGCCTTGGAGAACATCCAAGTTATTGAGGACATAATAACCAACCTCTTGTTTTGTAAGCAGAACTTTTTCATCTTGCTTTTGGGCATGATAAAGCAATGCTACGACATAGCAAAAAGGTTTGATGTTTAAGTGGTTTTCCACATCTTCCTTTACAAAATTAATCCATTTTGCTCCATTTGGAAATTGGAAATTTAGACAGAGATTTTTGAAGAACATAGGAAAATCATGGTGATCAACCAAATGCTTGCATGCCTCAGATTCATATACCATCATGACATTGTTATCTTCACTCTTAGGATAGTACAGTCCTAAGAGTGTTCCTGCGATTTCTGTCAAGTGATTATCTACAGTCTTTTGATTAGAGTCCGACAGTCCATCATAAGCTTCTGTCTCAAACAAAGCCTTAGATAACTGTTTTCTTGCCGATTGCTTAAAAGTATTTTCTTCGCAAGGGCAATATTTATGCACGATGTTGGCATACAGAGGCAACAAGTCCTCCATGTCTGTTTGGCTCTTGCCTCTGATAATAGTGCATCTATATTGATGTTCTGGTATATACATAATTATAAATATTTTTTAAGTTGTTCTGAAATAGCCCTTGACATTAGTGGAGGAACAGCGTTTCCCACTTGTTTTAACTGACTACCTTTATTTCCAAGAAAAATAAAATTATCTGGAAAAGACTGTATACGAGCAGATTCGCGAACAGTAGGCACTCGATTATATTGATAGTGGAAATGATGATTATGTCCACAGTCAATCGTAAAACTTGGCTTTTTACTATTGAGTCTTGTCCAAGCTATATGCACTTTCCTCGTTTGCTGTAATTCTTCTGGTAGGTCTTTGTAATTTCCACCATCAGGAACCATTGCTATTATTTTTTTTGTCTTGTCATTGTGTATTGTTATGTCATGATTATAGACTCCATTACTATCTTGACGAATAAATCGCTGATAATCATTCTGGACATCCATAGGATATGCGGCACCATTAGCAAGACTTCCTTCAGGAAGGTCACAAAGTGCCTCGTAAGACGTAACCTTAGGACTACACAATGGTTTAGGAAAGCTATATTTAGTACCATTTGCAAAGCCTACAAATACAGCTCTCCGCCTATTTTGCGGAACTCCATAATCGGAAGCTGTCATCACTTGTACATTTACAGTGTATCCAATAGCTTCAAAATCTTTCATTATCGAATCTTTAACTATGCCACCGCCAATGCTCAAAATGTTTGGAACATTCTCCATAACAAAGGCTTTTGGGTGGAAACATTTTACGAAATCCACGAAAGATTTATACAGTTTATTACGTTCGTCCTCTATTATTCTCTTTCCTGCCACAGAAAATCCCTGACAAGGAGGACCGCCAATAATAACATCAACATTCGTAATGTTATAGTCTTCCTTAACCTTATCTGGAGAAAGGCAAGAAAGGTCTGCGCACAATGTATGTGTATTTTTTCTATTATGCTCATAAGTAGCAAGAGCATCCTTCCAATTGTCTATAGCCAATAATTCCTTGAATCCATTCCACTCGAATCCAAGAGACATTCCGCCACAACCAGAAAACAAATCAATGAAAGTATATTGTTTTTTTTCTGCCATTGTTATTCAATACTTTCTTTTAAACTCTTTTTTACTATAGACAAATAGTTAACTTCATCTTTCCATTCCTCAGGAGTAAAGTCTTTTGTCAATGCTTTTATAACATTTTCAATATTGTTGATTTGCGTTATTATTATATTTTTTTTATTTGAAGTCATATTTATATTCTCATTTAGTTCGAAAAATCAGTTCGTGAATATCTACATCTAACACTTTTGCGATAGACTTTAGAGTTTCCAAACTTGGTTGCGAAGTGTTTGTACACCATTTAGAGACTGTTGTCTGGTCTTTTTTTAATTGTTCAGCAAGCCATTTACTGGTTCTACATTGCTCAGCAAGGACAACTTTCAGACGATTGATGTTTTCACTGTTCGACATAATTCATAATTTTATGTATTCAACATGTTTATTATTGAGTGCAAAGATACAAAAATATACTCAATATTACGAAAAATAATAAGAGAAATTGGTGTAAAACACTAATTTTTATTTGTTTTTATCATAATGATATGCGATTTGGTCATAATTTTAGTGTGATATCATTCTCTCATGTTATATATATCACCACATTTTTCCTATTGAAAACAGAGTGCACCTATGTTGATTTATTCATTTTTGCTGTACACCTAAAATGACAAAATTGGAAATTTACCCTTGTTTTCCGTGTTAATTTTTGTTTTCTCTTCCTTTCATTTTGGGGTTTATTGATTTTGTTGTTCCTAATTTGTTTCTTTCGTCATTTCTTCATCCAAATTAGTATTGATTATCAGCATATTACGAGCAATCAGTAAGATTTCAAGAAGAAGATCATGATGATTGTAGGAGCATGTATCTTCCTCGTGGCAGCAGCACAGGCATTGCCATTGTTCTTCGGTGTGACCAACTAACGAGTGAGAGTTATTCCGTGCATATTCAGTAAGTGAGAAACGACGTGAAGAATGGTAAGAGAAGAGCAGGAAATCCGCTACCCCGACTACCCACTGTTCAAGGGACTCCAGAAGCCCCTTGAATTCATGGGAATACAAGGGCGGTATATCTATTGGGCAGCAGCCACGGCAGGAGGAGCCATCATCGGCTTCATTGCCGCCTACTGTCTGATGGGTATTATTGCAGGACTGATAGTGTTGGTCGTGGCAATCACTACGGGTGTAGGTCTCATCATGTTCAAGCAACGGAAGGGACTGCATACCAAGAAGAACGACCAAGGAGTGTTTATCTATGCCTACAGCAAGCGCATATAAAAATGTGAAACAAAAAAAGTATCGACATGACCAAGATGTGGATTACAAGTAGAAAGTGAACGACTGGTAGGCTCATTCTCCCCCAAGGGTGTGGGTCTACCTTTATTTGTTTCAGCGAAAGTATCGCATCTTTGACATAAAAGAATGGTTATGAGCATGAAAGCAAAGAACATTATCATTATGGCATTGGCTGGCATATTGCTGACCGCATGCAAGGACAAGACCTACAAGCCACCCACATTGGATGCCATGAGGAGTGCTGACAAGGCAAGAGCTACTTGGGCGAGAGAGGCAGAAGAACATCCTGCGACCGTGGAAACACAAACAAGCAGGATGGATTCCACTGCAAAGGATAGTGTATCAACCCTTTATGGCGAAGAAAGCTACAATACCTCTTATCAAGAGAATGACAACAAATCATCCAGTATGGGAGAAAATCATCAATCATCCGAAGAAACAGAAGAATAAACGAATATGGTACTATATGTAATCTTATTTTTCGTGGCAATCTGCATTGGCATGGCCATATCGGTCTATGCCTTTGGTACTGGAGGCAAGCGGAAGAAAATCTTTCAGGACATCTACTTCTCCGTGGAAGACACGGACGGTATCGGTGTGCTCTATACAAAGACTGGAGAGTATTCTGCCATCCTGAGAATGGAGAACCCAGTGCAGAAATATTCTGCCAATATAGACAGCTATTATGAGTTCACCAATCTGTTTGCTGCCATCGCACAGACTCTGGGTGAAGGCTATGCCCTGCACAAGCAGGACATCTTTACCAGAAAACAGTTCAAGGATGAGAGTGGCAAGGGACACGAGTTCCTTTCCGAATCCTACTTCCGCTATTTCAACGGAAGAGAATATACGGACAGCATGACCTATCTGACCATTACGCAGGAGAACAAGAAGAGTCGTCTGATGTCTTTCGACAACAAGAAATGGCGAGATTTCTTAGTGAAAATCAGAAAGGTGCAAGACCAGCTGAAGGATGCCGGTATCAAGTCGGAGTTCTTGAACAAGCAAGAAGCAAGTGTGTATGTTGACCGCTTCTTTGCCATGAACTTCCGTGACAAGATGGTGAGCATGACTGGTTTCAAGGTGGATGACGAGATGATAGGTATGGGTGACAGACGCTGCAAGGTGTATAGTCTGGTGGATGTCGATAGCGCCAATCTGCCGACGCAGATACGCCCCTTCACCAACATCGAGGTGAACAACACCAGCATGCCAGTGGATTTGGTAGCCTTGGTGGACAGCATACCAGGAGTGGAGAGTGTGGTGTATAACCAAATCATCTTTGTGCCGAATCAGAAGCGTGAGCTTGCCCTGCTCGACAAAAAGAAGAACCGCCATGCCAGCATGCCGAACCCAAGCAATCTGATAGCCGTAGAGGACATCAAGCGAGTGCAGGAGGTGATAGCGAGAGAAAACAAGCAACTGGTATATACCCACTATAATATGATAGTGACGGTGAAGCCAGAGACGGACATACAGAAATGTACCAACCATCTGGAGAATGCCTTTGGCAGAATGGGCATCCATATCTCGAAGCGAGCCTACAACCAGTTGGAACTGTTTGTCAACTCTTTCCCCGGCAACTGCTATGGGATGAATGCCGACTACGACCGATTCTTGACCTTGGGCGATGCCGCCACCTGCCTGATGTACAAGGAAAAGATTGTGCATAGCGAGGACACGCCATTCAAGGTCTATTATACCGACCGTCAAGGAGTGCCTGTGGCCATCGACATATCAGGGAAAGAGGGACGAAATAAGCTGACTGACAACAGCAACTTCTTTGTCCTCGGTCCTTCTGGAAGCGGCAAGAGCTTTTATGTTAACTCCATGGTGCGCCAAGCCCATGAGCAGGACACCGACATCGTGCTGGTAGATACAGGTAACTCGTATGAGGGACTGTGTGAATACTTTGGAGGCAAATACATATCCTACACAGAAGAGCATCCTATCACGATGAACCCTTTCAAAATCAAGCGAGAGGAATGGAACATCGAGAAGTTGGGATTCCTGAAGAACCTCGTGATGCTGATATGGAAAGGAAGTCAAGGCACAGTGAGCAAGACCGAAGACAGACTGATAGAACAAGTCATCAACGAGTATTACGATGCCTATTTCACCACCAAGAGAGTGAGCAACCTCTGTTTCAACACTTTCTATGAGTTCAGTACTGAGCGACTGCCGAAGATATGCGAGGAGAACGGTCTGCATGGCATAGACCTGTCATCCTACAACTATCTGTTGAAGGACTTCTATAAAGGAGGCAGCCACGATGTGACACTGAATGAGAATATGGACAGCAGTCTGTTTGATGAGACCTTCATCGTCTTCGAAATTGACAGTATCAAGGATGATCCACTGCTTTTTCCACTGGTGACGCTCATCATCATGGACGTGTTCCTGCAGAAGATGCGCATCAAAAAGAACCGAAAGATGCTCATCATCGAGGAGGCATGGAAAGCCATCGCCTCGCCTATGATGGCGGAATACATAAAATATCTGTATAAGACCGCCAGAAAATTCTGGGCAAGCGTGGGTGTGGTGACACAGGAGATACAGGACATCATCGGCAGTGAGATAGTGAAGGAAGCCATCATCAACAACTCGGATGTGGTGATGCTGCTCGACCAGAGCAAGTTCAAGGAACGCTTTGACACCATCAAGGCTATACTCGGTTTGACCGATGTGGACTGCAAGAAGATATTCACCATCAACCGTTTGGAGAACAAGGAAGGACGCAGTTTCTTCCGTGAAGTCTTTATCAGGCGAGGACAGACCAGCAATGTGTATGGTGTGGAAGAACCGCATGAGTGCTATATGACCTACACCACGGAACGAGCGGAGAAGGAAGCATTAAAACTCTACAAGCGAGTGTTGAAATGCAACCACCAACAAGCTATCGAAGCCTATTGCAGTGATTGGGATGCAAGTGGTATCAGCAAGAGCCTCGCTTTTGCTCAAAAGGTAAATCAGGCAGGAAAAGTACTGAATTTAGGGAACAAAAATAAAAAGTAATCAAAGATGAAACGACTTCTATCCATCATAATGCTGATAGTCTGTGTGTTGGCAAAGGCTGACGCACAGTACTACAGCGTGAACTATGACAAGCAGACGGTGGCTGCTATGGCAGCTGCATACGGAACGGAAGCCGTGGCAGAGGCATACTATAACGAGCAGGTGCAGAACATATTGAAGCACTATAATGCAGCAGAAGTGGCAAGTGCCGGCATCTTCGCCTCAAAATTCTTGGAACGCAAGGCAATGACGGAGTTGGGCATCTGGAACAGTAGCACAGAGAACTACTATTACCGCCGTATCTACAACATGGTGTCGGGCAAAATCATGCCGAAGATATGGACGGTGGCAGGAATGATGCTGAAAAGTCCGCAGACTGCCCTCTATTGGGGAAGTTATCTCGTGAAGATATGTGATGACACCAAGAACCTGTGTATGCAGTTTGAGAGTGTGGTGACAAACAGCACCCTTACATTCTCGGACATCGCCTTTCTACAAATCAACCAGGAGATAGCGGCCATCTTGAAACTTTCAGAGATTGGCAACGTGGATTGGAAGAAGATGCTGGATGACCTGTCAAAGGTGCCAGGCAACTTTACTGTGGACAATCTGAAAGCCGACATCGACAATCTGTATAAGGCAGGAGCCAACCTTGCAGGAGCAGGAATGAACAATATCGGCAATGCCCTTTTGCAGAGCAGCCAGTTCAACGACCTCTTCCAAGGCAAGCTCAGTGCAGCCATCGACATTGTGGATAACTATTCCTCGCTGTTAAAAAGTCTCGACAAGAGCGTAGGCAACACCCTCTTGGGCATGATTGGAGGCAAGGACAACGTGGCAGGACTTTTCTCTCTTGCCAACTATAACCTCACCTCATGGATGCCGGACTATTTAGATGAGACGGCAGGAAACTACTACACGCAAAGATGGTATATCGCCCGACGAGACCAAGGACGAGAAAAACTGTGCGACTATGTACCGCCCACCGATGACAACAGCATCTTGAAAGGCGACCACTGGTACAGAATCAACACCAAGGATGCCAACTTCTATCCCAACAATAGCCAAAAGGAATCCATCCTGCAAAACTCGGAGAATCATGCAGGATGGTCAAGAACAAGGGTGCAACAGCTCAACAACCAGAATGATGGCTTTACTTACAGTATCAGCTATTGGTTGAACAGCTACATCATCAGTAGCAAGAAAAAAGGACAGAAACAGAAGGCATACGCCTACGAGATACAGGTGTACAAGAGTTGGAACAGGACAGAAGAAGTGTATGAGGCAGTCTTTGACTCCTATTCGATGGACTTGAACACCTTCAAGGCACAACTGCAAGCCCGGTTGAGCGAATGGAATGACAACGAGGAAGGCTATACCTATTATATAGACAGTGATGCACGCAACTACTATCAGGCAACCGATGCCGCCAAACTGAAGGGATGCGAGAGCGTGACCATTAGTGTGACATGCAGCGACGGTGTGCAGTTGGGGCAAGGCACCACACAATACAAATGCAAGAGTTGTGGCGGTTCGCTGAATGACCACAGCAAGAAATGCGCCATGACAACATCGGTGACAGAAAACACCCTCGACCTCTCCGACTTGTATAAACAAGAGCAGGAAGCCAATGCCAAGATAGCCTCTCTGCAATCTCAAATCAGTCAGTTGGAAGCCGAGAACAAGTCACTTGTCAAGCAAATCGCCAATGCAAGTGTGGAAGATGCAGCCAAGTATCGGGAGCAATACAACAAGAACAAGGCTTCCATCGAACAACTGAACAAAGACCATGCCACATGGCAACAGAAACAAAGGGAAATAGAGGAAGCCAAGGCAGAGGCAGGAAAGGACAATGACGTGGCGACGGATGACTACTATCGCATACCAGCCATTATGAACGACTGCAAAAGTGCCTACAACCTGACTTGGCAAGGGGAAGGAACATGGAGCGGCTATACTTACATTCGAAAAGCCACCATGCCCAACATCAACGGCATTATCACCTTCAAGGCAACATTGAAGATTGCCCGAAAGCCGAAATATTTCTTGGGCATCAAGATACACAGAGCCATCCTGCAGATCAGTTGGGAGCTGACATCGGAATACACCAACACCTCGGTAGTGGATGTGATAACGCTTGACCCAAGCAAGACCGAGCAGGAAAAGGCGGACGAAGTAAACAAGCGCATCTCGGAAATCGCACAGGAATATCCATCGTGCAAGATAACCACCGAATATGCTAAGAGCGCACCTGCCGATGACAATAATACCGATGACACCTATCACCTACTATGGTCAAGCGATAGGTTAGAGATAGCCAGAGAGGTGGACAGCAGAATCACCAAGATATACGCAGACTTGGTATCGTTGGAGAAGATGATGCACTACAAGCGCAATATCATCGATGTGCTGATGGACATCGCTCCACATATCAATGCTGACGAAGGACGACGGTTGACACTGGTGGAGAAATGCAAGAAACGTTGGTTAAGGAAAGCTGCCGACACCAAACACTCAGATGACTATCACGGCAAGTTTAATGATGAAGACAATGAAAATGAGAAGTAGAAAAGAATACAAGGCTGATGCAGCGGAGAGGGTTGCAGGGTCAGTGAGCAAGAAGCGACGAATGGATATTGTGAGAACATTGCTGGTAGCAATCTTGCTCCTCGCCCTCCCCTCTAAAACATTCGCCCAATGGGGATTTGATGTTGCCAGCGTAGAAGCCTACATCAATGACCACAAGAAACAGCGGAGTCTGTTGCTTGCACGAAGCACGTTGGAATACAGCAATAAACTATTGCACAGTTACAGTAAGGACGAGACCAAGGCATACAAGGAACTGAACGTTGACCTTGACAAGTACACCAGGGCATTTGATGTGATAGATGTGCTATATCAAAGTTTACGAACCAGTCTGAACGTGTACTCCACCTACGAGGGTGTGAGCGACAGAATATCGGACTATAAGAAGCTGTTGGATGACTACAACAAAAAAGTCATCAAACGAAAGCGCATCTCGCTTGCCGATACCATACTGATAGGCATCAACCGACGAGCCATAGAGAATATCGCAAATGAAGGCGAATACCTCTACAAAAGCGTGAGTGACTTGGTGCTGTATGCCACAGGAGCGGCAGCGTGTTCCACGGCCGACCTTCTTGTGGTATTGGAAAGCATCAACACCTCGCTTGACAATATAGAGAAGCATCTGAACAAAAGCTACTTTGAGTCGTGGCGATATATCCAAGTGCGCATCGGCTATTGGAAAGAAAAGGTTTACCGAACCAAAAGCAAGCAGCAAATACTGGAAGATGCCTTCGGTCGGTGGAGAGTGGCAGGTAAACTCGGATATTGAGAGAACGAAGAATTTATAATCCCATATATAATAATGTATAGGCATGGATAGAAAGAAAACAAGAATAGGAACCATCATGTTGATGTTGGGAGTCGCTATCAGCGGCAATGCCCAAAGTGGTGTGACATACAATCATGACAGTTCGAAAAAGAACCAGATAACGGTGATGGAAATCGGTAGTGGTAGTCTGTCACCAGAATTGTACTATCAGTTACTGCACAGCAGTTACAAGAAGTCGGCTGCGAGTAAGAACAAACTTGGTTTTCGTACAACGGCAGGCATCGGAGCCTACAATCAAGTGGAATATGCCGAAGCCATCGACTCTGCCCTGACCAAGAGAGCAGAGATTGAGGCGTTGAATATGGCAGACCGTCAGATTGACCTCGCCTGGAAAGTGGAAGGAAGCAAAATCAACAGCAAGATGAATGCCTTCAAGAGCAACATCGACCGCATCCTGCCTGTAGGCGGATCCATCGGTGACAAGCAACGCTGGACAGAATACTATCATGTCTATGAGACAGCCATCAAAGCCACCAAGGATGCCTATATGCCCAATGCCAAGCGTAAGAAGATGTACCTACAGATTTATGCAGATGTGGCAAAACAGAACGAGACACTTGTGAAGCAACTGGTGCAGATGTCGAATGCCAGCAAGACCAAGGAATTGTTGACAGCAAACGGCAACTACCAGACCGCCAACAAACGAAGTATCATCAGCAGTGCATCCAGCAAATGGCGAGAGGCAGGAATGGCAGTGAGAAACAACACATCTTCTGGCAGTAATAACGGCTCGAATGAGGATGACAATGATTTGAAAATAAACAGATAAGGAGTTATGGCAGACAACAGCAGCATATTATCCGACTTCGGCATCAACATCTTGGAAGAAGAGATTGATGACGTGATTTTCCAGACCAACGAGTTTCTGTGCGACGCTACTTTTACAGGCTCAAACGGACCTTTTTGGTGGGTCGTCCAAATGTGTATGGCACTCGCAGCCCTCTTCTCCATCGTCGTGGCAGCGAACATGGCCTACAAGATGATGGTGAAGCATGAGCCACTGGATGTGATGAAACTATTCAAGCCACTGGTGATAAGCATCATCCTCTGTTGGTGGTACCCACCAGCCGATACTGGTATGACAAATAGTGGTAGCAGTTGGTGCGTACTGGACTTTCTGAGTTACATACCAAACTCCATTGGAAGTTATACCCATGACCTATATGAGGCGGAAGCCACACAGATAGAGGACAAGTTTACGGAAGTTCAGCAGCTCATCTACACCAGAGACACGATGTATACCAACGTACAAGCCCAGGCAGACATTGCCCATAAAGGAACAACAGACCCGAATCTGGTGGAATCGACCATGGAGCAGACAGGTGTGGATGAAGTGACTAATATGGAAAAGGACGCAGCCAAGTTGTGGTTTACCTCTTTGACAGCAGGAGCAGTGGTGAACATCGACAAGATAGTAATGCTGATAGCATTGATCGTCTTCCGTATCGGTTGGTGGAGCACCATCTATTGCCAGCAGATACTATTGGGAATGCTGACGATATTCGGTCCGATACAATGGGCGTTTTCGCTATTGCCGAAATGGGAAAGCAGTTGGGCGAAGTGGCTGACGAGGTATCTGACCGTGCATTTCTATGGAGCCATGCTCTACTTCGTGGGCTTCTACGTGCTATTGCTCTTCGACATCGTGCTCTGCATACAGGTGGAGAACCTGACGGCTATCACCGCCAGTGAGCAGACGATGGCGGCATATTTGCAGAACTCGTTCTTCTCGGCAGGGTATCTGATGGCAGCAAGTATCGTTGCGTTGAAGTGTCTGAACTTGGTTCCAGACCTTGCGGCATGGATGATACCAGAGGGCGATACCGCATTCTCTACCAGAAACTTCGGTGAGGGTGTGGCACAGCAAGCCAAAATGTCGGCACAGGGAACATTGGCGCATGTTGTTCATTAAAGGTAAAAGGGTAAAAGAGTAAAAAGGTAAAAAAACGAAATAGCAATGGTAATCAAGAATTTAGAGAATAAGGTGAAGTTGGTGACTATCATCTGTAGCCTGTTTCTGGTTGGGTGCGTGCTGATAAGTATCAGTAGCATCTGGACGGCGAAGAATATGGTGGTGGATGCACAGAACAAAATCTATGTGTTGGACGGCAACGTACCAATTTTGGTGCAGCGTACGACGATGGATGAGACACTGGATGTGGAAGCAAAGAGCCATATCGAGATGTTCCATCATTATTTCTTCACATTGGCACCAGATGACAAGTACATCAAATACACGATGGAGAAAGCCATGTATCTGGTGGATGAGACTGGATTGGCGCAGTACAATACGCTGAAAGAAAAGGGTTTCTACTCCAACATCATGGGAACAAGTGCCGTGTTCAGCATCTTCTGTGACAGTATCAAGTTCAACAAGGAGAAGATGGAGTTCACCTACTACGGCAGACAGCGTATCGAGCGCAGGACCAATGTGCTGACCCGTGAACTGGTGACGGCAGGACAACTGAAACGAGTACCGAGAACTGACAACAACCCACATGGATTGCTGATAGTGAACTGGCGAACCTTGCTCAACAAGGATATTGACCAGAAGACGAAGAGCAACTATTAAAGGTAAAAGGGTAAAGAAGTAAAAAGGTAAAAAAAGAAATAACGATGAACACAAAAGGATTTAAGCAGATGCTCATTGGGGAGAAGATGCCCGACAAGGACGACCCAAAATACAAGGAACGCTATGAGCGAGACGTGAGAGCTGGAAGAAAGTTTGCCAGGATGTGCAGAATTGACGAGGCGGCAGCCCATGTGCAGAAATTTGCCGACTTGCATAAGACAATGTTCCTGGTCATCGTGTTCGGTTTTGTGGGTGTGAGCTTCAGTTTCAACATCTATCGCATGGCAAGAGCTTATCACTATCAGGGAGAGCGACGCACTGCTACGGAGAGACAGGACTCGCTGATAAAGGCTCGCCATCAGAATATGGGGAATGCAAAGAACATAGTAAGGACCAATGAGGATGCACGCCATCCTCATAAAGACAAATAACGATGAAACTGACAGAAAGAATCAATTTCAGACAACCCAAGTACATGCTACCTGCGATTGTCTATCTTCCACTGCTTGGTGCCTCCTACTTTATCTTCGACCTCTTTGATACCAAGGTGGCGGAGAAGAAGGATGCCAATATGCAGACCACGGAATATCTGAATCCGAACCTTCCACAAGCTCATATCAAGGGCGGTGACGGTATTGGAGGCAAGTATGAGAACATGTTGAACGCCTACGGCAAGATAGAAGACCATAGTGCCGTGGAAAATATAGACCGAGACAATGAGCAAGAAAAAGAAGAATACCAAAGCAAGTATTCGGATGCAGAACTGCAACAGTTGGATGCCGAAGCCAAGAAGCAAGCAGAAATGGAAAAACAGAGAGAAGCACAAGAAGCCCATGAGCGACAAAGAGAGAATGAAGCGTTGGCGGAATTGAAAAAGGCGCTTGCCGAGGCAAGACTGAAGGGACAGCAAGCCACACAAGCGAACATCTCGACTTCTGCAGCCACCTCTCCTGCCGACTCGCAAGACTCAGCCAAGGGCGGTATCAACATCGAAGGCAAAATAAAGGTGAATGAGAATGCCAGAAAGGAAGCGGACGAGAATGACAAGCCAAGTGAAGTGGTAAAAAAGGTGAAGACATCATCGGACTACTTCAATACATTGGCAGTGAATGAGAAAGAGCCGACACTCATCAAGGCTATCATTGACGAGAACATCAAGGCTATGGATGGAAGCCGTGTACGTTTGAGACTGTTAGATGATGTGGAAATCGGTGAAATGGTGGTGAAGAAAGGCGCATACCTGTATGCCACCATGAGCGGTTTCAGTTCGCAACGAGTGAAAGGCACGGTAAAAAGTGTGCTGGTGGATGATGAGATAGTGAAAATCAATCTGTCACTCTATGATACAGACGGCTTGGAAGGCTTGTATGTGCCAAGCAGCCAGTTCCGTGAGACTACCAAGGATGTGGCAAGCGGAGCCGTAACCGGCAATGTGGATATGAATACCACCAATACAGGCAGCAGTTTTTCGCAATGGGGCATGCAGACCATGCAGAATGCCTATCAGAAAACAAGCAATGCCATAGGCAAGGCTATCAAGAAGAATAAAGTGAAACTGAAATATGGCACCTTTGTGTATCTGATAAACAGCAAAGATACCAAGAGTAAATAAACATCAACATCCAAAGAATACGAATATGAATATCAAGAAGACCATTGGCGCACTGATGATGTGCGCTATATCTGCCATACCGATGATGGCACAACAGACCTGTGCGGAGAGCTATCAGCCCTGCACCTACCAGGAGATGGAGCAGCTGACCGTGAACGAGCAAGTGACTACCGTCATCACGGCAAGCGAACCTATCCGCTTTGTGGATATATCCACCGACAAGATAGCAGGAGACCAGCCCATCAACAACACCGTGCGACTGAAGCCCAAGGAGGGAATGCATGAAGATGGTGAGGTGCTTGCCATCGTAACCATTGTGACGGAACGATACCGCACCCAGTATGCGCTACTCTATACCACAAGACTGCAAGAGGCAGTGACGGATAAGGAGATACAACAGATAGAGAAGAATGCCTATAACAATCCTGCGGTCACATTGTCCTCTACGGATATGGCTCGATATGCTCGCCAGATTTGGAGTTCGGAAGCCCATGTGAACAATGTGAAGACCAAAGCCCATAAAATGGTGATGCGACTGAACAACATCTATTCGTCGGGCGACTATTTTTTCTTGGACTTCTCGGTGGAGAACAAGACAGACGTGCCATTTGATATAGACCAAATACGATTGAAGCTGACGGATAAAAAGACCGCCAAGGCAACCAACTCACAGATGGTAGAGTTGCATCCAGTCTTCATGTTGGAGCAGACCAAGCGTTTCCGCTATGGCTACCGCAATGTGATAGTCATTCGGAAAATGACATTCCCGAATGACAAGCAATTAACCATCGAAATGACGGAGAACCAAATCAGCGGTCGCACCATCTCATTGAAAGTGAACTATAGCGATGTGTTGTCAGCCGACTCATTCAATCCGATTTTTCTAAAATAGCAATCATATCCAATGGAAGAAAGCAAGGAGCTACAAGGATTTTACAAGATATTCAGGGCGGTCATCTACATATCCGTGTTGATGGAGTTCTTTGAGTATGCCATAGACCCAAGGGCGATAGACGGTTTTGGCGGTGTGGTGTGCGACCTGCACGACCGCATCAAGCAGTGGTTCATCTACCATGACGGCAACCTGGTGTATAGCAAGGTGGTGACGTTCTTGTTGGTGTGCATCACCTGTGTAGGCACGAGAAACAAGAAACACTTGGAATTTGATGCCCGAAGGCAGGTGCTGTACCCCTTGGTGAGTGGCGTGCTGCTGTTGATATTGTCCGTGTGGCTCTTCGGCTATGCGATGGACACTCGTCTCTATACCCTAAGATTAAACACCATTCTCTATATGGTGACAACCATCATCGGAACGGTATTGGTGCATATCGCCTTGGACAACATCTCGAAGTTCTTGAAGGAAGGACTGATGAAAGACCGTTTCAATTTTGAAAACGAGAGTTTTGAGCAGTGCCAAAAGGAGGAATACAACAAATACAGCGTGAATATACCCATGCGCTACTACTATAAGGGCAAGTTCCGCAAGGGATGGGTGAACATCGTAAACCCATTCCGTGGCACTTGGGTAGTTGGTACGCCTGGTAGCGGTAAGACTTTTTCTATTATAGAGCCGTTCATCCGTCAGCACAGTGCAAAAGGTTTTGCCATGGTCGTTTACGACTACAAGTTCCCTACCTTGGCAACCAAACTGTACTACCACTATAAGAAGAACCAACAGTTGGGCAAACTGCCAGAAGGCTGTAAGTTCAACATTATCAACTTTGTGGATGTAGAATACTCCAAACGAGTGAACCCGATACAACAGAAGTATATCAATAATTTGGCAGCAGCGAGTGAGACCGCAGAAACACTGCTTGAATCCCTACAAAAAGGCAAGAAGGAAGGCGGAGGCGGTAGCGACCAGTTCTTCCAGACCTCAGCCGTCAACTTCCTCGCCGCCTGTATCTACTTCTTCATCAACTATGGCAAAGAACCATACGACAAGGATGGTAAGATGCTAATAGCAGAGAAAGTACTTGACCCGAAGACCATGCAGATGAAGCCGACCGGTAAGGTGTTTAACCATGCAGGAGAAGAAGTGGATCCAGCCTATTGGTTGGGCAAGTACAGCGATATGCCCCATATTCTGAGTTTCCTGAACGAGAGTTACCAGACCATCTTCAATGTGCTGGAGACCGACAATGAGGTAGCACCCTTATTGGGACCGTTCCAGACCGCCTTGAAGAACAAGGCAATGGAGCAGTTGGAGGGTATGATAGGTACACTGCGTGTCTATACCTCACGTCTTGCCACCAAGGAAAGCTATTGGATATTCCACAAGGACGGCGATGACTTCGACCTGAAGGTCAGTGACCCGAAGAATCCGAGTTATCTGCTGATAGCCAATGACCCAGAGATGGAGAGCATCATTGGAGCATTGAATGCCCTAATCCTCAACCGACTGGTGACACGAGTGAACACAGGGCAAGGCAAGAACATCCCAGTGAGCATCATCGTGGACGAGTTGCCTACACTTTACTTCCATAAGATAGACCGACTGATAGGTACAGCCCGAAGCAACAAGGTGAGCGTAGCTTTGGGTTTCCAGGAACTGCCCCAGTTGGAAGCCGACTACGGCAAGGTGGGTATGCAGAAGATCATCACCACCGTAGGTAATGTGGTGAGCGGTTCGGCACGAAGCAAGGAAACTCTGGAATGGCTATCCTCTGACATTTTTGGAAAGGTGGTGCAACTGAAGAAAGGCGTGACCATCGATAGAGACAAGACGAGCATCAACCTGAACGAGAACATGGACAGTCTTGTACCAGCCAGTAAAATCTCGGACATGCCGACAGGATGGATCTGCGGTCAGACCGCAAGGGACTTTGTGGCAACCAAGACTGGCATGAATGGCAGTATGAACATACAGGAAAGCGACGAGTTCAAGACCAGTAAGTTCTATTGCAAGACCGACTTCAATATGGCAGACATCAAGAAAGAGGAAAGCGAGTATATGCCACTGCCCAAGTTCTACACCTTCAAGAGCCGTGATGAGCGTGAGCGCATCCTCTATAAAAACTTCGTGCAAGTTGGTGAGGACGTGAAAGCCATGATAGCAGAGATATTCAACAAGAAGAATGCCAAGTGACAAGCCAATGACACTCCAAATGCAAAACAAAAACAACATCCATGACGAAAAAGATAAGAATATATATTACCCTAATGCTCTTGTTTCTGTGCCAAAGCATAGTGGCACAGAACAAAAAACCTACAAACGATAGCCCAAGCCAAAGCGACTTGGGCATCTTTGCATTACCACCCTTTGAACGAGCCGTGCGCTGCATCAAGTATTATGAGGGATGGCACGATATTAAGCGCAACTATCCCTATATCGGATGGGGACATCGGATTTTGCCGCATGAGAAGTTCAAGAATAATCTCACCTATCAGCAAGCCGACTCCCTGCTACGCTCAGACCTCACCAAGTTATGTGCCATGTTTCGTAAGTATGGCAAGGACTCACTACTCCTTGCCGTACTTGCCTATAATGTCGGCCCCTACAAAATATTAGGGAACAAAAGATTTCCGAAGAGCCGTCTCCTGCAAAAGATTGAACGAGGATTGCGTGACATAGAAAAAGATTACCTTGACTTTTGCAGATGGAGAGGCAAATGCATTCCGTCCATCAAAAGACGAAGAATGACAGAACTTCAACTGTTATACATCCCATAAAATACGATAATACTCCAGTGGGCATCGAAGTAGTTCTGCGTTGCCAATCGAAGTTATACTTCATCGGCACTTCAAGTATATTGGCTTAAAAACATACAAAAGTTGTATAAAAACAGCATTTGTGTATATAAAATTTCTGAGATATTAAAGAATTTAGAGTTAAATGAGCTTAAATTCATATTAAATATTGATATTTTCTGTCATTTCTTGTCTTTTCTCAATAAATTTTCGTACTTTTACAGTCGGATTGTATAGCCAGACCGCAGTTGTCACTGTAAGACGAGTTCTTTCATGATAATCGAGTCGGTAGCCTACGCCGTGCTGAGTGTAGTGAAGTCAACCATGACATATCTATACGAAAGCGGGCTTTGGGTGGGAAGACAATCCAGACATAATGGAAGGCGTTTATCGACGCTGTGTTTAAGACTTCCTGTAATCTAGCAAATTAACAGTTAATCATAGTTTTGAATATGGTCAACGGTAGATGTCCCGGGTGTGATTATTTCAATCCCGTGTTTACTATTGTCTTTTTCATAACAAAAACGATACGTAAGTTTGGAATTTAAACAAAAAAACGCAATAAAACAAAAAATAAGTTCTCAATTATTTGTATTTTATGAGTCTTTTTATTAAATTTGCCACTGAGAATTAAAACTTGTATTTGTAGTGTGGTAGTACTACAATACAAAAATGTATAACAAAATTGATTGCACTAAGAAACAGATAGTAATAAAATAAATCACTCAGAGACAGGGGTGTCGCAGACACATGTTTCCTTTTTAAAGAATAGAAAAATTTTATTTCAAACCAAATTAAACCTACGCAAGATGAAAGCATTTTACAAATTTCTTTTTGCACTAGTTGCATTTGTGGCAATTTCCGTTAATGCAAGTGCTGCCAACAATACTGCAAATCCTTTTATGAATAAGGAAATTGTAGCAGTTACAGAAATGACATCTCCAGTTCCAGACACAATTATTGAGAGACAAGTTGTTATGGAACGCACGATTATCTATGAATTTGAAGATGGCTCTATTCTTATTGTGCGTCAAAGATATACAATAACAGAAAGAACTGTTATACCAGATTAATCTTATAGTATTTGTTGGCAATTATGATTAAATATTGTAGTTGCCAATTTTAATATATTGTTATATAATTTACAATTATGGCACGCAGTGTAATCATATTTTTCATGATGTTTCTGTTACAATCAGTACATACATTTGCCCAAGAGCATGGAGTAAAATGCAGATACCTTGCATCGCATAATATTACAGAAGATGTTCTTAAGATGGATGATGAGAATATAAAGAAAATTCTCATTGAGAAATTTAGTACTGATAAAAAAACATATAGCTTATATTTTTCAAGAGGAAAATATCTTTTTACTCTTGAAAAGGAAGAGAATGTTGACAATTTAAATGTAATTGGTGTAGGTGGAAGTGTTTTTATAGATGTAAATGCTGATTCTATTATATCACAAGAAGCCATTATTGACAAGACATTTCTGATAAAAGATAAAATTGACAAACAGAATTGGCAAATCACAGGAGAGACCCGACAAATTTTTAAAAAGAATTGTGTAAAAGCCATTTATAAAAGTGACATTGGCGACATAACAGCTTGGTTTACAACTGATATTCCATTTGGATTTGGTCCTGCTGGATATTTAGGACTTCCAGGTCTTATTATCGAATTAGTAACTCCTACTTATACTTACACATTGACAGAAATGTCATATTTGGCAGAAGATATGGATTTAATGCCTCCCACTAATGGCAAAGTAACAAACAGGGCTGAGTTCAAGAAAATTAAAGCAGAGAAAGGTAAACAATTAGGACGTGATTCAAACAAAAAAATTACTATAATAGAAATATAAAAATTGCATGCGTTTATACAAACGAACCTTATTGATTTTTGTGTTATTGCTTAATTATTGTGCAACAGCATTATCGCAAGATAATATAATAGGTACAATAAAAGATAGTACAGGCTCGCCTGTGCAATATGCAACAATAACCCTTTGTTCCGATAGTATAGGGACAAAGGGTATTTTGTCTTATTGTATATCAAATAGTAGTGGAGCATTTCAATTGAAGAAAAAGGACTCAGATGTTTGTTGGTTGATAATAAAATGTTTAGGTTTTGAAACCTATCGTATAAAATATTCAGATACGAGCGAACAAGTGTTTGATATAACACTGAAAGAGAGTAGCAAGACAATTTCAGAAGTTACAATAAAAGGCAGATATACAGGCGTAAAAAATTATGTAGATTCTATTGTCTTTGACATTGAACACTTTAAAACTGGAGCAGAAGAAACTGTTGGAGACGTTTTAAGAAGATTGCCAGGGATAGAAGTTGATAATGCAGCAGGTAAAGTTTCGTATAGCGGACGTAATCTTGATAAGATTTTAATTGATGGGCAAGACGTTGCTGCTACAGGAAGTAATATGGTTATAAATAATCTTCCTGCAAGCGTCATGCTTGGAGCGGAAATCATTAAAAATTATAAAGAAGGCAGCATTGTGGACCAATTTAAAGGAAATGATAAGACGGCATTAAATATCAAGACGAATTCAAAGACAAAATTATCAGGTACAATTAGTGCAGGTGGAGGATTCATGGATAAATTTGAAATAAAACCGTCACTTTTCGCAGTGAAGGAAAGTTTTTCATTCTCTTCTTTATCTTCATTAAACAATACTGGAAAACCAATGTTTTCGATAGAAGATTATTTGGGTAATTTTGCTAACATTGAAGATATGTTAGCAGAAGGGGGCGGTATGACTCGTTTATCTGATGAAGAAAACAAATTACTAACTCCTCCTGAGAATGTATATAAAAACAAAAGTTTCGCTTCTGCTTTTAATATGATTTTCACCCCATCCTCTAGAATAAAAATAAAAGGAAATATTGTATTAAATAAATCTATAATGCAATCAGGCTTTCATAATTATGATGAGTATTATGAAAGTGGTTTACTTGCAAATAACAAGTTGGAGTCGTTGGCAAATGATAAATATGAATCTTTCTCATTGCGAGCGAGATGGAGACCTTGTGATATAATAGAAGTGAATTCTTCTACACTTTTAGGTTTCTCAAATTATTCAACGAAAGAAAAATTAGAGCAAACAACCGAAAAATTATTGGAAGTGTCACAATGTGATATTATGCGTAAATATTTCCTCAAGCAATCATTAGCTCTTAATATGGGTAAAAATAAAAATATGCTATTTGTATTTGCTGATATGTCTTTATCAAACAGGAATAATCCAACAGATATAAAATCTGACTCTATAATATTACCTATAGATTACGATTTAACCAATAACATGTACCAATATAATGCCAGCTTGAAAAAAAAATACTCTAAATTTACTTTTGAAATAGGTAATTCTTACAAATTTCGGAGTATAATTTTAAAGAATTCTATTAGGTGTATTTATGCAAAAGATATATTGAGATACAACAATAACAGTTCATCTGAAACAAATACAAATTCAGATTATACCTGTTGGGATTTAATAACACGGCTTTCTAAAAAAGACGGCTTGTTGCGTTTCTCATTAGGAGGAATATTGTCATATATGAAATATGATGCAAATATCGATAAGTTCCCCAAAGACAACTTGAAGTGTATTTTCTCACCAGAAGGAAACATTCGTATAGTTTTTAGTCCCAAACATGAAATGGGAATCTCTGCATCATATGTTTATACCCCTAAAGACATAAGGTATATGATAGATTACAGTATGGTTAGCGGATATGATAAAATAAATGGAAATTCGTCAATTCGTAATCCATATGTTAATAGATTCAATGTGTCATTTAATTATAGACTCTTCAATATGTACAATAATTTGTTGTTGTTTATTGTTGGCTCTTATTCTAAAGACAATAATAGTGTACTTCAGAATGTGAATCAAGAAGGTATAGCGTCAAATATTAATTATAGTGATGGAGGAAAGCAACAAAATATGTATATGAAAGTAGCTGTATCTAAAGGTATCAACGTTATTCCATTAGATTTAAAATTAAATATTAGTTTATCTAAGCAAATCGGAAATTCGATGATAAATTTTGATGCATTTGATATAATAAATAAATCACTTTCAACAAATGCCATTATTGCAACACGATTTAAGTTTTTTCTTAATGCAGAAATGTCAGGAAAATATAATAGATATTCTACAATAACCTATAAAAATAGCACTAATGACATGACTGAATATAGCCTTCAAACAAAGTTGTTGTATGCTTATAAACAACTTAAAGGCAATATATATATATGTTACAATCATGGTACAAATAAGTATGGCTTACATAAGAATACTGATATTGGCTTTAGTACGAGTTATAATGTAAAAAAAATAAGTATAAAGTTGTCAGGTGAAAACATACTTCATTTACATAACTATGAATGGATAAACACAATGACTTCCAATGTGTTTACCTCAACTTCTATTTTTAGAAAAGTACCTGGAAATTTATTGTTTTCTATCGCATATAAATTATAAATATTATTAGAAATAAGTACGCAATTTCTTAGCTCAAGCGATAACAAGAGACGTTCTTGTGGCTAAGAATTTGCGTACTTTTTATCTCTTTACTATATTTTTCATGAGCATCTTATGGGGATTTTCTGTTTTTGGCGTTCCGTCCCAATTCGTGAGTTGGTCAGCACAACCATTGGAGCCGCCAAGTGAAACGTAAGCTTCTGCGCTACACGACATGTGGTCAATGAAAGAAAGGAAATTCTGCATGATGGGTTCGGTATAAACGACCTCATCGGTCGCAAAGAGCTTTGTCCAGTATGCGACACATTCCTTTCGATAGTTGCCACAATCATTCCAATCCATGCTTGCGAGAAATCTGTCGGCAGCAGATGCTACTCCTTGGGGAGAGTTGAGCGCAACATCGCCTTTCGTGGCAGTTGCCATAATACCATAATAGATTGCTTTGGCTTCTTTCTCATCGAAATCTATTCTGCTTGATTGCGAGAAGTTTTTGAGCTGTTCATTACCTTCACTAATGAATCGGTCAAGTACACCTTGGTATCTGTCTTGTCTTGCCTGTTCTTCACGTTTTGCCTCCGTTTCTTGTTCCTTGCGTTCTTCCACACGTTTAACAGCTTCAATTATTTCAGGCTGCTTTGTCAAGTCGTTCCATTGAAGAACCAAGATGAACCAGTATATATTTTGTAAGTGTCTGTAAATCAAAAGAAATTTTACAACATTAAGCATAAATGATACCATAAAGTTCCCATTGTCTGTAAGATTATTATTTTGATTTATTATTATGACTTTGTTATTGATTGGCCACAATTTATGCTTAACTTCTGTTAACTTGAATTTCATGCCAATATTATACGTTATTAATTTTGTTCAAACGATTCCTTCAAATCAAAATGTACTTATAAAAATCATTCAGAAGCCACAATGTGAACTTTATAACGAACTTTCAGCGAACTTATAACGAACTTTCAAATTAAAGTATTACCTTTGCGCAGAAAAATGTAATTATAATTAAGAATCAAGATGTTAAGTACAGAAGACATAAAAGATTTAGTAAATGGAGGTGAGGGGTATAATGTGGACTTTAAACGGAGCGTACCATCGAAAGTTCGCGAACTTACAGAGGACGTTTGTAGTTTCTTGAATGCAGCTGGTGGTTACTTGCTCATTGGCGTGAATGACAACAATGAGATTGTCGGTGCTGAGATAGACAACAGTAAACGATCTGCAATACAAGGCTCGATAGGTGAAATATCGCCAATGTGTCACTACAACATGTATGATGTGGATGTTGACGGAAAGAAAGTTTGGGTGATAGAAGTGCCATCTGGCAAGAATAAGCCTTATTTCTTTTTGGGATGTACGTATTTGCGCGAAGGGGCAAACAGCCAAAAGCTGACGAATGTGGAAGAAATAAGAGAAGTATTCCAACGTCATGAGCGTATATACTTTGATGCCATCCCTCTGCCGAAAATCAATCTCTTAGAGCAATTGGACAAAGACAATTTCTTGGAGTTCAAGAAAGAAGCCCATATAGTTTCCGTTGTGGACGATTTCCAAGTGCTTGACAGTATGATGGTCTTTGATGACAATAATGTTGCCAAAAGTGGCGGGGTATTGTTTTTTGCCAAGCATCCAGAGTATGTGTTTTTCCATGCAGTTGTGCGCTGTGTACTGTTTAAGGGAACCGACAAAGTGTACATTATTGATGACAAAACTTTTGGTGGTCCTCTCTTTCAACAATACAATAAAGCTATAGAATGGTTGAAAGGCAAACTGCAAGTTGCATACAAGATTGAAGGTACAGGACCGAGAAAGGAAGTTTGGGAAATCCCATTGGAGGTATTCAAGGAAGCCATCATCAATGCGCTTGCCCATCGCGACTACAGTGAACAGGGCGCAAGTATAACCATAGAAATGTTTGACGACCGTGTAGAGATTACTAATCCTGGAACACTCCTGCCTGTGGTAGCTAAGAATTTCGGGCGAAAAAGTTTGTCACGAAACCCTCTAATTTTCGGACTCTTTACGAGAATGCACCTTGTGGAACATATTGGATCTGGAATACCAAGAATGCGCAAGGAAATGCTTGATGCTGGATTGTCAGAGCCTGTCTATGACACAGACGGCATGTTTACTGTGACTTTCCGCCGTCCTTACAATTATAAAACTGTAGAATTGACAGACCTTCAATCCGAAGTTATACAAACGGTCAAGATGAATCCATCATTAACAATGGAACAGATTGGAAAGGCAATAGGCATTGGACGTACTTCTGTTTACAAAATTGTCAAAAGCCTTAAAGAAATTGGTGTATTAGAACATAAGGGAAGAAAAAGCGATGGAAAGTGGGTTGTAAAAGACAATTAAGAAGTAAATATTTCCGCTTCAAAGGCTTGTTATTCCGTTTCGTCAAATAATATGCTGCAATGTGAAACATGTTTGCTAATTTTACAAATAAAAAAAACAATAATGAAGACATTAAAGAAGTACAAAGGAAAACTAACGGAGTGGATTGTTTTCACATTTATATTCTTCTTCCTATACGATATAATTTGGGCTGTCGCTGACTTTGAGGATTTCAAGCAAAGCATCGATGGTTATTACATTTGTCTGTTTGTGGACTTGGTATATTGTGCCATTTTTTCTTGTATCAGCTTGTTAGCCACTAAACTATTGCTTAGACAAAGATTCATCAAACTGGCAGAAGAAGAACGTAGCCTATTTCTTCGTAGTGTAGTCGTTATAATCACAATAAATATATTTATTGCAGGTGTTTGCGAATTATTAATGAATGTCATAGAGTCAGAATTCATAGAAGTAGACGTTTGGGGGACATTCTTTCTGCTCGGGATAATAGCAAGTCTACTGACCCTGATACATATGCTGTTGCATTATTCTGATATAATAATACTTAAGAACAAAGAGAATTTGTGTCTGCAAAAGAAATATTTGAAGCTTCAGTTGGATCCACATTTTGTGTTCAATAGCCTAAGTTCGCTGGCTGGAATGATAGAAGATGAACCACAACGAGCAGAAGAATATGTGGTAAGGTTGTCGCAAGTTTATAGATACATGCTGTTTAATATAGACCAAGACTACATGACCATTAGTGAGGCTATGGACTTTACCAGAACGTACGTCAGTCTGCTTAATTTGAAATATAACGACAAAATCATACTTGAGTTTGATGAAGAAAATGTGAAAGAAGAAGACAGAATATTGGCTCTAAGTATACAATTACTTATAGAGAATGCTGTCAAGCACAACTCTCCACAGGAAAATAACCCCCTCCATATTCAGATAAGTGTGCAAGATAATATGCTTGCTATTAAGAATAACAGAATATATTTCTATAGGCATAATGACCAAATTGTAGAGTCGTATGGCATTGGACTGAAGAACCTAAAGCAACGTTATGAATTGGAGTGCGGAAAGGAAATCGGTTATAGTGTCACCCATGACTCTTTCGAAATACGTCTGCCCATCATAAAGATAAAGAAACTGTAATACAACGATGAGAAAGATATTGATAATTGAAGATGACTTTTTCAGCGCAAAGCGATTGAAAAAACTCATAATGGATATAGATGATATGGTTGATGTTCATGGTCCGTTGAAAAGCGTCAATGATGTGGTTGAAGAGTTATCCGTTAACAACGACTACGATTTGATGTTCTCCGACATTCGCCTACTTGACGGTGATGTGTTCGAGGCATTCCGTAAGGTCAGGCCAAATTCGTTTGTTATTTTCACAACAGCATACGATGAATATGCCATGCAAGCCATCAAGAACAACGGACTCGACTATATTATGAAGCCTATAGACTTCAAGGAACTCTGCGTGGCTATGGGAAAAATTAAAATGTTGAGTCCTGCCAACGAGGAAGTTCATGACAAGTTGAACAGCTTATTGGACGAGACGCACCAATGCAGAGAGCGTTTCTTGGTAAGCAAGGGGGATGAACTTATTATGCTGTACACAGACGACATAAGCTATATAAGCAAGACGGACAATCGTGTTTTGGCTTTCACACAAGACGGCACTTCATATTCTTTGGCGATGAGCATGGCTGATTTGGAAATGGCATTATCCCCCGACAAATTCTTCCGTATCAACAGACAATGCATAGCGAATATAAAAGGTATCAAGAAAATCAGTCTATTCTTCAATTCTAAACTTATAGTAAAATTGAAAGGATGCAATGATGACAACATTGTAATAAGTAAAGAAAAAACTTTACAATTCAAGAAATGGTTGGACAAATGAGACTTTTATGTATTACTGCTCTTGTATTAACAATGCCAAATAGAATAATTGCATCCACCAAATATGATGAGCAGTATAGGAATTATAACATTGGAGTGATAGGAGAAATCGCATCAAATTCGACTTGGCAATTAGAGATTTCCTATCATTGGTTTCCAATCCAATATGTTGGAGTCGGAGCGTCTGTTGGTCTTTGGAGACAAATAGAAGGGGATAATATTCCTGCAACAGATGACTGGAGGATAAAAGAAAAGAGCAAAAACGCAATGAATGGATTTTTAATGCCTTCTTTAATTCTCAGGACACCAGCCATTATAAAAACAGAAGATATAAAGTTTGGATTCATAACAGAACCAGGCATGATGCTAAATGTTCCATATGATAAAGTTTATATCGAAAATACAAATGCTGTAGGAATTCCTGTCTCAGATACGAAAATTAGCTGCAACAAGGGAAAATGGCTCGCCTTTAACTTTCGTGTTGGCATATATGCGTCATTCGATAACATAAGTGTATCTTTAGGATATGTTTTTTCAAACATGGACATTTATAAAATGCGAAGAAATATGCAATACGAAAATATAAAATTCAATGATTACTATCCACAAAAGGAAAACATTGGTGGTTTGTTTTTTAAAATATCATTCTGAAAAAGACAAGTAGACTAATACTTGTTGTAAGACTACTTTCTTTTAACCCCAATCGGTCATTAGGATTTCTCAGTGTTGTACGGCAAAGAATAATCCTAATGACCGATTGGGGTTAAATTATAAGGGAGACAATTTCAAAATGTCACCCCAACTCCAAATGAAATGGAGTGACGAATACTATTACTGTCGTAATATATGTTTTTCTGATTTTCCTCATCGTAACTGATAGTGGGGATTTTCTGAAAATCTTTAAAATCGTATGCTACTTGGAAATTTACTCCCAAATGATTTGTCACTTGCAAAACGTAACCAAATCCAAGTTTTCCAGTAAAACCAGGATTGTAATCTTGTGCTATCTTTAACGCATATCCAATATCTGAAAACAGATATACATCATGCACTTTTCTGATTGGAGAGTAGCGTATTGTTGCATAAATGGGCATCGTATTGAAATCCACTTCCGTATATCTGTCAAGACCGGCTCCTATTCCAGTTGACAAAACAGTAGAAACATCATACCTGGTAGTAAAGCGTAAAGAATTTCCTCCCATTTTATAGGCTGTACGAGAGTAACGTCTACTAACGAATTTTTCAGAAATTCCCAAGTTATAGTGGTAGTCTACATCTATGTGGAATTTTGACTGTGCACATAAGCCCTCAAATATTGAGAGCAAGAAAAATGCGAAAAGTACAAGTCTTTTCATAATGCAATATTATATTTTTCTTGTATATCAAAAACAGACTCGCCCTGTTCTTGAATTCCATAGATGTCACGTTTTTAAGAGACAAAGGACGAGTCTTTTATTTACTGTAATTGCTAATTTTTAGATATATACATACCACCCCATTTGCCTGATAGTTTTCCTGCTAGAAGGACTTCTCCTCCAATTAATTTTTTTACAGGCATCTTATCTGTATTTTTTATGGATGAAAGCACTGTAGACCAAGCAGACGCCCCCCAAAAATAAGAAAGAGTAATTTTTGCGCCAGAGTTAAAGACTTTACGGATTTTACATACGTTGGGTAGATTATAGGTGTCGTCTGCAATAATCACATAAACCTTATCTGGGGTCAATATTCTAACAGCAGGCACTTGACCATTTGCTCCATAATGTTTGTCTAATTCATTTGGATTTCCCAACCATCCTTTCAAAATGCTAAAAATTTGCTTAGACCTTTGTCCTATAAATTTGTAGAGGTCCTTTTCTTTTACATTATATCCAAATATGTCAACGGTATTGTGAACCACTTTATCTATACCTTGAATACGCATATCTGAATATGAAGCTATTTCTGGTTTCTTATTAGTTGGCATTGATGGCAAAACACCTTGAGGTACATCAAGATTTAATTCCATAACAATGCCCTTATATTGCATAAATAATTCATCAGCATTGATATCTTTCCATCCATTAATGAATTTAAAGAATCCTCCTCTCTTGCGGCTCATTGAAACAAAACAGCCTGTCTCGTAATAAACTAAATAGTTGTATGAATACAAAGAACCATTCACTCTTCTTTTACTCATGAATTCATGGTGCTTTACTGAGCGATCACCAAATATTCCTCCAAGAATTTTTCCTAACACGGTTTTACTCTTTGTTGTGTAATGTTTAAAATTATTAGATGGTATATCTGTTGCAACTGAACGTGTCAATAATGGCGCATCATCACGATTTACAAGTACTTGTTTGAAAGGATGTAGCTCAACACCTTTTACTACTGGAATAAAATCTGCATTTTTCAAAGCAATAGTCGTGTCTGCTTTCAGCTTTGTATATGCTAAATCGAGTTTTTTTCTGTTCAATTGATTTGCACGTAGTGTACCAAATTCTGTTATTTTGTACACAGAATCATTTAATTGTATTTCTCTGTTAGAGTTGAGTAACTTCGCAAAATTGGGACTTGGAATGTAATCTTCACATCCGAACATATCATAATATGTCATACCTTCATTTAGAATTATCTGTTTTTCTTCTTCTGAAACTTCATTAAGTATGGGATCGTTAGCCTGTACCTTGTCTGTGAGTGACAGAATTTTGGGAGATGCGACTGTAAGGCCTGTTGTCGGATTAAGAGCTATCGCACGTGTTGGTGATTCTCCACTATTGACTGCTTGTATAATGTCGTCCTTACTGGAAAATGCCAAAATTGCATCTTTGTTAATACCTTCGGTTTCTGTTCGAGATACATTTGTTACAGATTCTTCATCTTGACTGCATGATGCTAAACATCCCGCCAAAATACAGAAACAAAACGAAATGTTGAGTACTCTTTTAGTTACTTTCATTTGTCTTTTCTTTTAAATTTTAATACTACAAAAATGTGCTGCAAAATTATATGGTATAGAGGAAAAATACAATTGACTATGGGGCGAAACGGAATATTCTATTCTTGAATCGTCCAAATATATAGGTGAATAAATCTATCACTAGTGTTTTTCTTTTATTCTTTTCGCTTCAGTGCTTAGTCTTTTGGAAAGATTATCCTTGTACGCTGCCATTTGTCTCATTTCATAGTGATGACGAACAGAATCCTCGTAAGCAATAACACGATTTCTTACGTTGTCTATAATATTTTCATCTCGTTGCACACTGAAATGTTTTTCGATATAGCGAATATTCGGGTCGTCAGATGGAAGAACCATCTTCAATGCTCGATACTTCAAGTCTGCCTCCTCCCAATCTTGATGCTCTCGCCTTTGGGTTAGGTTGCCCCAAATGGAGATGACAAGAGATAGAGCCAAGCCTCCAATGAAAAGAAGAACATACTTTGAAGTTGGCTCGAAGCGATGAGTCACTACTTTCTTCAGAGGTGTATTATCCATTGCGTGAAGATTCTTCCGTATCAACAGACAATACCTAACGAATATAAAAGGTATCAAGAAAATCAGTCTATTCTTCAATTCTAAACTTATAGTAAAATTGAAAGGATGCAATGATGACAACATTGTAATAAGTAAAGAAAAAACCGTACAATTCAAGAAATGGCTAGATAGATGAAAAACATGTATCTGTAGGAGGTATGTCCTCCTACAGATATATGCATATTTTTTGCATTCCTCTTAGGATATATAATTCCCTAAAACGATCAGCCGAGACCTACATACGGATAAAATGTCGATTCCTTCAGTCTGTACTTGTCGCAGAATTTGAATGAAGGCGAGACTCCTACACGGAACATAAAGCCGTTGTCGTGCTGATAACGATAGGCGATGTCGCTAAACATGAAACAACCAAAGCGGTTACTTGTTGAAGTGCATTGTTCGTCATGTACCTCGACTTCGGGAGGAACCAGGTTGATAATAGTTTCATAATTTCCTTAACATGATATATGCCGAGGCTCACTCCAAAACCTACCTCCTGTTTGGAGTTCTTCTTTTCCAACAAATAATATAGTACTATCGGTACACATACACACTTAATGCTTTGGTAAAACAAACTGGAACTGTCGCCATATCAAAATCCAATGCTTACACGATACTCCAATCCAAAGTTGCCTTAAAGTCGGCTGTTATAGTTTATGCCAACCGTATTTTGAGTGCCAAGCGACTCCACAGAAATGCTTTACACTGTCTTTTGTGCCATTATGCCGATTGCTGCAAAGAGCATTGCGCCAGGGACAAGAGATATTCTCTTCATAAATCTAACTATATTGAATCATAACTGCAAATATACTTTCCATTACGAAAATAATGAAACGAGTTTGTTTTTCTATCTTCACTGTCACTACCTGTCAGACTTTTGTAAAATTGCTCACCATAAGTTTGATAATTGTCAGTGTGATAAACGCTATTGTCAATAACGAACAAAGGGAATGTATTGTCTAAAGGTATGGGGAAGATACCATCATATACGGAAGAAATGACAATGAGATGTATATTACGCTTGTTGCACGTTCTCTTTATTTCAGTAGGTGGTCTACCGTTGTCACCAGAGCAAAAAGGCAGATATTCATATACGACAACTTCCTTATATCCATTTATGCAATCTTTCACTTGCCTTACCGTAACCTTATAAAGGTTTCCGTCATTCTTGATAGAGTCCATGGAAGATTCGCATTTTTTTACATGCAACTTTTCCGATTCTGATAAATCTGAATAGCCAGAGCCATTTACCTCAATACATGAGGTTAAAACGACTCCGGCTGTCAGAAATAGAACCGAACGAATGATTTTATTCAATTCCATTGTATTTCCATATGAGTTTGTTAGAATATATATGAGAATCCCAACTGTATGTCCTGTGCTTTAGCATTGATGCCACTACCCTTAAATAAGTTGTTAAAACTACGACTATAAGACAAGTTCAGTTGGTAATGCTTGGCAATCTCAACGCCAACCTTAGCATCAAAGCCATAGTTTACCCGATTGAAGAGTTTGTCTCCGTAAACATTTGAGGACACTTTCTCCTCTTTGCTATGTCCTTTTGCGTCAGTCGTTGTGACTTTGTCTGTACCTGTCAAGCCAAAATCTGCATAAGGGCCTACAGCAGCGAGGAGATTTAAATTGTCTGAAAGGCGGAATTTGTAGCCTACATTGACTGGAACGAGAAGAGAATAAGTTGAGTACTTCCAGTACTGAGTCAACTTTGTTTCGTTGTTGAAATAGTTTTCGCTCTGTCTGTTTCTGTTGTTGAACAATACAGACGCATCCATGAACCAACCATGTTCCACATTGTTGAAATCCATCTCTGCTTTAGCACCAACAGCGAAACCGAGTTTCGTTTTTGTCTCATTCGAGATGTTAAGGTTTCCTACGACTGTAGGACCGAAGCGAAATGTTTGTGCATTTGCTGCATAGAAACAGCATAAAGCAACCAAAGATAATAAAATTTTTCTCATCTTACTTGAATATTTTTAAAAGTTGCAGATCCAATGGTATTGCCTCTACTTGATTTGAAGTTTGTTACAGAAGCATCAAAAACAGTACCAACGAAATCAATAGGTAAATTCAGTATACAAATCGTAGGTCCAGAAGGGCATGTTACAATATTGCTATGATGGAACTTGCTGCTTGACATTTCTAAGTTGAGAGAGTAAGATGCTTTTACTTTTTTCTTCCACAAAAATTGTTTCTTTTTGGTAACAAATTCTATGGCAAAAGAATTTCCATTAACAATTCTGCCTAAAGTCATAGTGCTTTTGTATTTCCCATTCTTAATAGTTAGAGAAGCTCCATTGAAGCTACGGAATCCAGGTTGAATTGGTCCAGGAACAGATGCTCTCGTATTGGATTTAGTTGTAACGGTGTATGTTCCAGTAAAGTTTGGAGTATCATTTTGAGGTCCTACAAGATGATTTCCGATAACCACATAGCCTTTTGCGTTACCTACAAAATTCATAATAGAGTCGTTAAACGACAAATATGGAGTAACATCATATGTGTCAGTTTCATCAAACGCTAACAAGCCACGATATTTCTCTTGAAATTTTGACAAAGAACTCTTGAAAATGTTTTCGTCTTCAATCTCGAAAATGTCATCCAATTCTTCATCTGCAGTATTGAGTACTTGTTCGGCAGATGTAAAACCTAAAGTTTTCATGTAAACTTTGCGTTCTTTCTCTGACATTGTTTTCAGTTTATTGACCGTATTGTTATAAGTGGCTTCGTCCTTAAACTGAAGTACAGGCATGTTGTCTGAAATTCCAGACATACTACGAGTTTGAGGCAAAAAATGTCCCATAGTAGACACCCTTATAGATGCCTGTTCGCTTACACTTGCTTCCTCCTCGTTTGTACAAGAAGCAAACATTGTTAACAACAAGATTAAACATCCTGTCGCAATTGCTTGAATTTTCTTAATTTGTACCATTTTTTATTTATTTGAATTAGAATGTTTTCTATTATTGATGTATGTAACCTTTACAGCATAGCCTCCATGTTGTCCAAGTTCTTTTTGATAAATGTATGCTCCTGGAACCACAATGAGTGAACTTTCTGGAGTTTCTTCTATTGGTTGCTCTATTTCTTCATCTATGCAAAATGGGGGCATTGTTTCTGCCGTTAATCCTTGACTTTTCGGTGAATTGGCTAATAGAAAGTACATAACCCCTGTGCCATTATTATCAATAGTACAAGTTGTTGTACATTCGTATTTTTCAACGTCAGAAGAAACTCCTCTTGTTTGATACTTTACAAAAGTGTCCTGTCTATTCATAGCTCGAATGTCACATAACCCGAAGCCACTCTTACACCCAGTCTTTTTTCGCGCAATCCTCGCTTTTATTCCCAAACTTGGATTCATTTCGGTCATATCCGAGTTAATTGGAGAACGAGAATGCGCCATTTGCATATCGTTAATTTTGATGAAGCCAATTTCACGAGCTGCGTCTTCTTTAGAGCTATAATTACCCAAAGTATCCTCTTGCTGACAAGAAGACACTGCAAATGCTAATACAACTGCTAATAACAAATTTGTTCTTTTCATATGTTTCCTATTTTTATGTTTGTTCGTTTAACCATAGAATCTTGTTTTTTGCTGCAAAGTTATTATCTTAGGAGCTTTATTACAATTTTACCTAGTGCGAAAAGGAAAATATGATTACCGAACCGCCTATATTGTTGTCTGAACTGAATTGATATATATATGTTATCTCACCAAACCATGCCATTTCTTTGAAGGTAGTGCTCCCAATCCATCTTTCTGTGTTCCGTCCCAATTAGTGAGCTGGTCAGCACAACCATTGGAGCCACCGAGTGAAACGTATGTATCTGCGCTGCACGACATGTGATCAATGAACGAAAGGAAGTTCTGAATGATGGGGACGGTATAAACAACCTCATCGGTAGCAAAGAGTCTTGTCCAGTATGCGACACATTCTCTCCGATAGTTGCCACAACCATTCCAATCCATGCTCGCGAGAAATCTTTCAACTGCAAATTTTGCTCCTTGTGAAGAGCGAAGCGCAATGTTGGATTTTGTGGCAGTAGCCATAATACCATAATAGATTGCTTTGGTTTCTTTCTCATAGAAATCTATTCTGCTTGATAGCGAAAAGGCTTGAAGCTGTTCATGACCTTCACTAATGAAACGGTCTAGTATACCTTCGTATCTGTCTTGTCTTGCCTGTACCTCACGTTTTGCTTCCGCTTCTTGCTCCTTGCGGTCTTCCACACGTTTAACAGCTTCAATTATTTCAGGCTGTTTTGTCAAGTCGTTCCAATGAAGAACCAAGATTTTAATTGATTTTTGCCTATAAAGGTACATAATTTATGAGACTACCAACTTTTTTATGAACTATTCTTATCCCGAACTGGGGTAATCTTAACTTTTTTCTGAATATAAATTTAGAAAAAGAGACTCTTCCTTCTTGTTGAAGACAAAAGGTGGTAAGCAATTTATTGAGATGGATCACTGGATTGACGAAGCAACATCATCTCTCGTAATATACCCTATCTATGGTGTAAGATTCGATATTCTATCAAAATGGTTTGAGAAATTTAGTATGAAAAATTTGCAAGACCAAAGAGACAGAGCCAGTATCGCTTTTTCTGGGGATATGCTATCTATGCAATACAAGTTTTATTTCAACTTGAATGTGGAAAAATATGCAACCGATTTTAATGAATTACAAGCAAAAGTTCAAAAGTGTGCAGAATATGTCTTTTCAGAATATTCGTCACTTGATAAACTCTATAATAAAACAATATTGCCAATTTTAAACGGAGAGGTTTCTCTACCTGATGTTGGAGCTGACTGGATCTTTATTGATTTGGCTTTGTGCAAAATCGTAAATCCTTCAAATTTTCATAAGCTAAAACAGATAATTCTTTCCCATGTGAGAAAAATGTATATGTGTAAAGAACCAAACATATTGGATTATTATGATAATTTGGAAGATATTTTACAATATTTAGAATACACTCAATTATAAGTAGTGTTTTTTAGTATGCATATTATATGTCTATTTGTAGCATCAATTAAAGATGCAGGCAAGAAGTTCCAACTCGCCAATGTGAAGGATGTGAACTACCGCACAGAGGAGACGCCTTCCGAGAGCGAGAATGTGAACAATCATGCCTATGAGTATGATGCCAACGGTAATCTTGTTTATGTCAATACAAGCCGTACAAAGAAGGACGGCGTGGCTGACGAGAAGACCACGGAACACAAACTCAAATGGGATGAGGAGAACCGTCTCCTTGCTTCTGATGACAACGGCTTTGTTACCAACTATTGGTATGATGCTGATGGTGAGTGCACGGTGAAGACATCGGGCGAGAGTGACCAAGTCTATGTAAACTCTGAGTTTGCTGGAGGTCGTACGAATACAGCCAAGTTCTCACTCTATGTATCTCCTTACCTCGTAGCCAACCAAGGCGGACGCTACACCAAGCACATCTATATTGGTAGCCAGCGTGTCGTTTCCAAGATTGGAGACTTTGACTCTTACGGTTCTGACCCACGCCGCATCCAGTATGCTGGTAGCGAGACTGATGGACTTTCTGTTGACTATAAGCAAAAATATGTCCAGCAGTTGCAGACTATCAAGGATAATTATGCAACCTTTGCAGTGCCGTACAATGGCGAGGACAACAACGATTATGTCGATGGCAAGGGCTTCTGCTGCAATGACGGCAGTTTGGAGGCTGCGCAGGCACGTGTAATGGCAAGAGCAATGAAGAACAATTTCCAAGAGGGCGACTCATACGAGAAGATGCAGTTCTACTACCATCCAGACCACTTTGGTAGCAGTAAAGTGAAAATATTGTTTTAGCGTTATTATGCAAAGTGTAATCACGTACAACATAGTATAATGTAGTTTAAATATTCTCTGAAAATTACTTTGGTTCAAATAGTATTTATACCTTTGCACTCGGAATACAAAAAGAGGCAAATAATTGCAGTTTGCTTTCGTTTTGGTGCAATTGTTCCAATAACCTTTGCGCAAGGTTGATACAGCCCCGTCTGGGTAAAAAGGCGTATACTTTCCAAGAAACGTTAGATTCCAAGATTTAAAACATTAGTAGTTTTTTAAAAAGAAAGGAAACAGACAATGAAAAGAGATTTTAAGTTTGAAACCCTTAATGGTGAATCTATGTCCAATGTAAAAGGAGGAGAAGGCGAGCTAACAAAGGACACCCATATGTCACGGTCAACGGATCATTTGTGTGGTAGTCATGGTTGCCAATTTTCATCAGGGCTGCTCATCAATAGAGGATAGTCTTATAGCCAAACAGAAATAGAATGAGAAAACAAATTCTTTAGGCATTGGACATGGAAGCATAAAATTTTCTAAAACCAATTCTGATTGACTATAGAAAAGTTGCGAATCAGATTGTATAACAACTTTCTAAAATGTATAATGGGTGTGCTACTAATTTTTAGCGCACCCTTAATATATAGACAAAAATGACAAGTGTTTGCAAAAAAGATTTGAAAGAATTTGATTTAAATAATCAAATATACATATTAGACCCACTAGATTTGGAATTGTATCATATATATTCTCCATTAGATATAGAGCGTTTATATGAAAGTGTCATTATGCCCAAAAGAAATAGTGTAAAAATATCTTCGAATTATAACTTTGACAAATCAAGTAGAAAAATAGATGTTGTTAGTTTGGACATTTCTCACGGATGTACTTTGAAATGTTCTTATTGTTATTTGTCAGCAGGGTATCATAAAAAAGAGATGATGTCTAAAGAGCGCTTTTTAGAGATACTAAAATTCCTTGCTAAAAATAATTCTAGTAATGTTACATTTTATTTTGCAGGAGAGGGAGAGCCAACTTTAAATTTCAATTTATTAAAACAAATTCCAAAGCTATGCAAGGAATTCGGATTTGAAAATAGTCATTTTGAAATAACGACAAATGGCACATTGTTGTCTTCTTCTGTTATTAAATTTTTTGAAGAGGAAAAATTTACTGTAGCTATTAGTCTTGATGGAGATAAGGAAAATGATAGCAAACGAGTATTTCTAAATAACACACCAAGTTTTCCTTTAGTCATCAAAAATATTCTTGCCCTGAAGAAAACTAGAATAAAATTTGCGTGTAAAGCAACAATTATGCCAGAGAATAAGAATATCGTACAGATGTTCACTTTTTTTGAAGATAACGAAATTCCTTTCTATCATGGGTTCGCTACAAGAGCATTTAATGACAGTTATTTACCTCAAATAGAAGATGTAAATAATAATCTTAAGCAACAATTTAGTCTTTTAGTTGATTATTATGTATCTAGGATAAAGAACAATAAGTATGTTTACGCTCGCAAACTTATAGAAGACATAAGAAGAATCCAATGTAAGACAACGAGCTATACTGGATGTAGTGCTGGGATCAATTCCTTTTATTTCAATCTAAAAGGAGATATTTATGTTTGTTCTAGTCATAATAGTTGTAAAGAATTATGTGTTGGAAATATTCATAATGGTATTGATTACGAGAAAATAGACAAACATAATTTTTACCCAAAAGAAGTTGACAGGTATGAAAAATGCAAAGATTGTTGGCTAAGACATCTTTGCTCTGGTTCATGTATTGCAGCAAAATGGCTTGAATCTAAGGATACGACTATACCATCAGCATATCATTGTGCATTAAACAAGGTGTATTGGGAAGCAATTATTAGAATTTTCATACAGATACAACCATATATTAAGAATAATGTAAACTTTGAAGGTTAGCTATGAATAAAATATTATTTTTCATAATTACGATGCTTTTTGCTAATTTGTCAATAGATGCGCAGTCTTACAAAATATATGGCCATGTGTATTTTCATGACAAATCGCAACCACTTTCGTATGCATCTGTCAAAAATTGTAATACTCAACAAGTCGTATTGTCAGATTCCGTTGGATATTTTGAAATCCAAGTGAACAAAAATGACAGCCTTACTTGCAGTTATATTGGGTATGCAGATAAAGTTGCATCCATCTCGGATGAAAAAACAATAGATTTTTGCCTAGATGACAATGTACAAAATCTTAATGAAGTTGAAGTAATTGGTAGAAGAAAGGCTATCCAAATGTCACATGGTGGTTTTATTATCAACATGGATGTGATTAATAAAAATGGGAAATTGTTTTCTGACATATTGCCACAAATACCCTTGATTAACATTAAAGGTAGTATCATATCTATGGTAGGTAAAAATGAAGTCCTTGTTTTCTTGAATAATCACCAACTTTATTTAAAAGGTGATGAATTAATAGCTTATTTGAATTCTTTAGGAGCAGAAAACATTCAAAAAATTCAAGTACTATCAACTCCACCAGCAAAATATGAAGCCAACGAGAATATTGGCATTTTAAAAATTGAAACACTGAAAAAAATAAACCCGGGATTACAAGCTAATTTACTGGGGAAAGGGAGTATTGCCCACTATTTATCTTATGGTACTTCCGCAAAAATTCTCTATTCAAGTAAAAAGTTTAGTGTAGAGACCGCGGTATTAGGTAGTTGCGAAAAACTATTCACGCATAGTCAATATAGTAATATGTTCAAAAATTATATAGTATCTACAAATTGTCCTAAAAAAAGCGTGGAAAAATTTGCTGGAATATTAACAAATTTAAATTTAATTTTAGGCCAACATGATAATATATCAACAATGTTACAGTTGCCGTTACTTAGTAAAATTAATAATCGAGACATTGCTAATAATACGAAATATTTTTCTATAAACAATATACAGGAAGATTCCATAATGTCATCTAAAGGATATGGAAAGTCAGCTAATTATCAAACGAATTTAGAAATAAATTATGCTCATTCTTTCAATGACAAATCTAATCTCAATATAACACTTGGCTACATTAACAGCTATGAAAGAAACCATAGGAATTGGCTTTCACTTACAAAAACGGCATTAACAACATTAGATGAAAATTTTTGTAGTGCAGGTCACCAAAAGAATGATATATATACCTTCAAAATGGATTTCGACAATTCGTTTAAGAATTGGAAATTTAGTGAAGGATATAAATTCTCTTATATCAACACAAAGTCATATAATGAAGAGGATGAAAAATTGGTTTATTCTACTTCACACAACTTGTTTGGATATAGAGAAGCTAACAATGCTTTATATGTAAATGCAGAGAGTTCAATAAAGTCAATTCAACTAAGTTTGGGCTTGAGAGCAGAATATACTTATACAAAAGGACTCTCTTATACTTTAAACACTATCAATAACAACCATTATTTAAGGGTATTTCCTGTTGTAGGTATAGAATACTTAATAAATAAAAGTAATACTATAAGTATTGATTATTCTGGAAGAATTAAGAGACCAAATTTCCAACTATTAGACCCTTTTAGATGGTATATAAGTAAATATGATTACTCAGAGGGAAATCCATTCATGAAACCGTCTTATATACATAATGTAAGCTTGTCTTATATGTGCAACAATTCATTTTATACAAAAATGTATTTTACTAAGACCAACAAAGATTTTGGGAAAATGGTATTTTTGGATTCAGAAAATATTCAAAATCAAGTAGAACGAGCAGGAAACTTCTTTGACATATCTACTTTTGGGATTAATGTCGAATATAATTTTCAGTTGGGTTCTTGGTTAGAAACTAATTTGACTGGAGATATTACATATTCAAGCTATATTTCAAATCAGACATCCTTTAAGAATATAAAAGGTTGGGGAAGTGATTTTTCGTTGAACAATTCATTTTTTTTAAGTAAAAGATTGACTGGCTTTTTGTACATTGAAGATGACATACCTGGATATTATAATTATAGAAAGGCAAAAAATGCCTTTCTTTTAAACTTAGGGCTGTCGTATACAAACAAAAATAAGACTATGATTGTTAGCATTAAAGCTGAAGATTTATTCAAAACATCGAATCCAAAATACTCTTATTATTCCAATGGGATTAAACAGAAGTTTAACAACTATTATGATAGTCAACATTTGGAAATAACTTTAATTAAAAAAATTGGAAATGTTTTTAACAAAGCAAAGCCAACTTTTCAGTCATCAAATTCTGAAGAAAGAAATCGCTTATAAACTCTTAGAGAAAAATAGTGCGGTAATGTAGATTTCAAAGTAACAAAGGAAGAATCATTTTCCTATAGAATATCAGTATGATAGCATGCAATGTGGTATAGCTAGTTTGCAAATGGTATGTAAATATTTCGGCAGAGAATACTCTTTGGATTCTCTGTCGAAACTTTGTTTTGCTACTGCGGAAGGAGTCTCTCTGTTAGGTATCAATGAGGCAGCAAACACACTTGGCTTGCATACTACATGCGCTAGAGCAACAACTATGGTGCTAGATGAAGTCCCTTTGCCTTGTATCCTTCATTGGAACCAAAATCACTTTGTTGTCTTGTATAAGGTAAAGAAAGGGAAGAAGTTCTATGTTGCAGACCCTGGAAAGGGATTGGTCACTTATGGCTTAGAAGAGTTCAAACAGCATTGGATAAGCACGAACTCCAATGGTGAGGACAAGGGCATTGCTATGTTCTTGGAAACTACTCCTGCGTTCTTTACTTATAAGATGCAAGGTGAAGAGAACATCAAAGAGAAGCGGTCTTTCCGCTTTCTCTTTGGGTATGTGAAGAAATACCGCAAGTATTTCGGACAAATCATCTTGGGTCTGGTAGTCGGAAGCCTCCTACAGCTTGTTCTGCCATTCCTTACCCAATCCATCGTGGATGTCGGCATCAAGAATCAAGATATTGGCTTTGTTTGGCTTATTCTGTTGGGACAGTTGATGCTTACAATCAGCAGAACGGCAATCGACTTTATCCGCAGATGGCTTTTGCTTCACATTTCTCTGCGTATTAACATTTCATTGGTTAGTGACTTTTTTATCAAGCTCTTAAAGCTACCGATGTCTTTCTTTGACACGAAGCTCATGGGCGACTTGATGCAGAGAATGAACGACCATAGCCGTGTGAACAACTTCCTTACTCAGCAGACGCTCAACATCGCTTTTGCCATGCTTACTTTCGTGGTATTTTCGGTGGTGCTGTTTTTCTATAACAAATTGGTGTTTGTCATTTTCTTGTTGGGAAGCATTCTCTATGGTGTATGGATGACCTTATTCTTGAGGCGAAGAAAGGTACTTGATTACGAACTGTTTGAGCAGCAAGCTATCAACAACAACAAAACTTATGAGTTTATCACCTCTATGCAAGAAATCAAGTTGCAGGATTGTGAGCAGCGCAGAAGATGGGAATGGGAGGACACGCAAGCAGACCTATTCGGGGTACAGATGAAATCACTCAAACTCCAACAGACACAGGAGGCTGGAAGTATCTTCATCAATGAGGTGAAGAACATCATCATTACGGTAGTTGCAGCTACCGCCGTGATTCATGGGCAAATGACACTCGGTATGATGCTTGCCGTGCAATACATCATCGGACAGCTCAACTCACCTGTGGAGCAACTGATGAACTTCTTCTATTCTCTGCAAGATGTGAAGATTAGCTTGGAGCGAATCAACGAGATTCACCAGATGGATGATGAGAATGGAAAGGAAGGCTTGCTAACTTCTATTGAAGATAAGAATGAGGGCATTGACATCAAGAGCATCATGTTCAAGTACGACCCACATGCTTTGCGCAAAACCATAGACGATGTGAGCATTCACATTCCGCAAGGTAAGGTAACAGCCATCGTTGGCGCATCAGGCAGTGGAAAGACCACCCTCATCCGTTTGATGCTTGGTTATTATCCTGTCTTGGAGGGAAAAATCAACATTGGAAATACTGACATCAACAAACTCAACAAAAAGTGGTGGCGCAGACAATGTGGTGTTGTCATGCAGGATGGTGTTATCTTCTCGGAGAGTATCGCAAGAAATATTGCTGTTGATGATGGCGATATAGATAAGGAAAGGTTGTTGAAAGCTGCCGAGATAGCTTGCATCAAGGATTACGTGATGGCTTTGCCTCTGAAGTTCAACACAAAGATTGGGCGTGATGGCGTGGGACTGAGCCAAGGACAGAAACAGCGTATCTTGATTGCAAGGGCGGTTTACAAGAATCCCGACTATATATTCCTTGACGAGGCTACAAACTCGCTCGATGCCAACAATGAGAAAAGCATCGTGGAGAACTTGGATATGTTCTATAAGGGCAAGACTGTTGTGATTGTGGCTCATCGCCTAAGCACAGTGAAGAATGCCGACCAAATCGTGGTCATCGACCATGGCAAAGTGGTTGAGGAAGGCAACCATGAGTCTTTGACCGCCAAGCGAGGGGCATACTATAACCTTGTGAAGAATCAGTTGGAATTGGGAAACTAAAATGCTTTTGATATGGAACAGAAAGAAAGAGAATCAGAAAATATCGAGTTGAGAAGCGAGAAGGTGAGGAACGTAATAGGTAAAGTTCCTCCTCGCCTCGTCAGCTTGGGGACAGTTATCATTACGATTATAGTCCTCGCCCTCGCAGTTGCATTTTACAAGATACATTATCCTATATCCATAGAGGCTAATGGTGAGGTCATCAATCAAAGAACAGTACAAGTGTTTGTGCCATACAAGTATTTGTATCTTTTCGATGAGCCAAGGACGGCTCATGTATCTTTCGAGGGCAACGATAATGCATCTTATAACTGCAACATCATAAGCTATAATGCCAAACTCATACATAGGGAAGATGGCAACTATTTTATGGCTACAGCCACTGTGAACACACAGGGACAAAATACCCCAATATTGCAACAGTACATGAAAGCCGATGTTATAATCATCGTCAGTAATAAAACGTTATGGCAACAGGTATTCGGATAAACTATATCCGAATACCTGCTGTTTGTTTTTGGATGCATATTGTGTTGGAAAGCATCAGATTTTATGCAAAAGTTTAAAAGTGTGCAGAATATGTTTTTCAGAATATTCGTCACTTGATAAACTCTATAATAAAACAATATTGCCAATTTTAAACGGAGAGGTTTATCTACCTGATGTTGGATATACTACGGCAAAGAACTATGATGATGAGGGTAATTTAATAGGTGAAACGGCAGAAGCAGAACCAACACCTTATCAAAAGACTGCAAATTGCAAAAAATATGAAGCAGAACTTGGTTGGAATGGATTGATGTCACCAAGTGGAAAAATCATTACTCCTCCAAGATATTGCGATATTACAGCCATTGGCTACGACTTGTATTTATGTAAAACTGATGATATTAGAGGTGAAGTTCTGAATGGTAAAGGTGTAAGAGTTTGGTAAACGATTCTCTCATTTACTCATTGATAAAGCTGACAACGCAAAAGACTTTTCAATAAGATTTAAAAGGATGGTAGGATTGAAACTCTTGCCATCCTTTTTGCATGTAAGGTGGAGATGGCTACCTGTGCTTCGACCGGTATTACCAGTGACACCAACAATGATACCTGGATAAACATATTCTCCTTTATGAACTATGATAGAGGATAAATGGCAATAGCTGACATGGTAATTGCCATGCCTCAATGTTACATAGTTACCAGAACGATTGTCATACCCTACCTTTTCGACAATACCATCCATCATGGCATAGGCAGGTTCGTTTTTCGCACGAAGATCCAAGCCGTTGTGCCATGATCGTTTACCTGTGAAAGGGTCACGACGATAGCCATAAGGGCTGGTGACTTTGATTGATTTCAGTGGATAAGTAATGCTTGTATAGTTGCTTATCCACTGTTTTTGTTTGTTATCCACAGAGTCTTTTTTCTGTTGTGGCAGATTTGCAGTGACGGAATCTACCCGATTGTTTGCAGGAGACAGAAACTTTTCTTCCACTTTCCTGATTTTGTAACGGCATACGTTATCACTGACGGTATTGAACTGCGCCTTTGCACTCGATACCGCCAGACAACTTATTACCCATAATGCCACTATTTTCCTTTTCATGGTGCAAAGTTAGGGAAAGAAATCAAAAGTGATACACGATACTGCAAAAGTATAACATAAAATAAGATTAAAGTATGATTGAGAGTATGAAGTAATGATATAATCATAATAAAACGGAAAAGATTGGACGACGGAGCGTAGGTTTTCTTGTATTCATTACTCTTAGACTATCTTTGCATGGCTATATGCAAAGTATCATTCAAAATATAATCAGAATATGAAAAGAAACTCATTTGAAGAAAGCGAAGTGCCATATCAGACACTTGCAAAGTTCGGTCTTACCCATGAGATGATAGAAGACCTTCCGATGCATGCCTTGGATGACATCAGCAATGGTCGTCCTTCGCCATTGTTGCCTGTGAGCATGGAAGTAAACGAGGGTTACAGTATCAAGAGCAGAACCCGATTTGCCTTGGTAAGAATGGCAGACGGCAACGTGGATGTGATGTTCTATCCAGTTTTGAAGTACGCCCCATTGGATAACTTCACCAAGGAGCAGCAGGAATTGTTGAAGCAGGGTAAAGCTGTAATGGCGGATGTGAATATGCCTGATGGTGCACATATCAAGGCATTCGTGCAAATAGATAGAGAGACCAACCAGGTTATGGCAGTGCCGACACCAGTGATTGGTAGAAACTTGCAGGTGCTATCTGACGAACTCTGTCTTGGAGGAACTGAGCTAAAGAGCATCCAAAATGGCGAGGCACTGACATTTGCCGTAGAAGACGAACCTGTGACCGTAGGTATCGACCTGAAGAGCGATACAGGCATCCGCTTCGCCAACGGTGATGGTGAGCAGTGGCGCAAGGAAGGCAAGCGAGAGTGGGACAAATACACTTTCGGCATCTATGGCTGTTGGGTGATGGACGATGACGGCAACCTCGACTATGTTCCAGAGGAGGAATATACTGAAGAGTTATGGAATGAGCAGAAGAAGGCCGCAGGAAGACATGCTTCTGCCGTTGCAAGAAAGTAAAGTGAAACATCAAATTTAGGGAAGAAATGAGAAAAGGACCTTATTATACAGAAGACATCCTCGTGGAGAAGATGCAGAGCGGTGAATATGGTTGGCTCGACTATGTGAACCATTTCAGCGAGGAATGGCAGAACGAGTACGAAGAATACTGCAAAGAACATGCTCTGTGCATCGGCAACGAGAGTGCGGAACAGTTTGTGAAGTACAAGGACGAACTGTTGGAGCAAGGAATGGAAACAGAGAACGCTTAATACAATCATGCTATGGCGATAAGAAAGAACTTGAATCCACGGCAAATGGACATACAACCAGAGATGCGTGACATCCTGATGCGCAATGGTATGCAAGCCCATATCATAGCCAACGGTGACGGTTATCAGTTAGCGGTACAGGGACATGACTCCCCACTGCTGACCTATAACCTCACCGAGAAACAGATGTTGGCATTGACTGATTGGGGGACCAACTCTGCCAACAAGAAGGCATACAATGTCTTTACCAGTATTATAGGCAAAGACTTCTACATGCCGAGAAACCTTGCCCATGCAAGGAATGCTAACGGAAGAGTGGCTATGGGGCTGCATGGATATAGGATTGGTGCTGGAGAGTACGGACGGTTGGGATGGAGTCCAGAGTTTTTAGGTTGGACACCGAGAATGCAGGACGGCTATCATCTACGCAGAGTCGGTGGACAGATGTTCTATGCAGGAGCACCGATGGTAGCGGAAAGACCTGACAGAAGACTGAAACCAGGAGAGCTAACCTCTGGAGGCTATGGCTTTTACTATAAGGGACAGCAACAAGTAGCACCAGAAGCAGACATATTACAAAACCTGCAAGCCGTGGTGACACCTGTAGAGACACGTCCAAGAAGCAAAGAGCCAGCCAAACCCTACAAGGAACTGATAAGCTCACCTGTATATTTCTCCAACGATCAATGGCAGGAATGCTTGTCTTCACACGGTATCATCATCGATGAGAAGGCAAAGACACTCACCATCCAATCAGAAAGCACCAAAAGTGATATGGTGTATGACTTGACCGACGAAGAATTGAAAGCATTGACCAACAATTCTGTCAAGCAAGTATCTGTAGCCAAACGACTGGAGATACTGAACAATGTCATCAAGGATGATTTCGCAGACAAGATAACGATGGATATGCTCAACAGCAAGGAGCGCATCCAAATCAGTTTGCGCCCAGAGGTGCAGCAGGAGTTGGACGGCAAGATGCAGTTGCAATCTACCGTTGAGCCACTGCAAGTGCAGCAAGAACCTATGAACAATAAAGTAGGTGTTGTGGATGGGCAGGACTTGGACGAGAGCAAGGGATGGTTCCGTGAAGGCAAGCATGGCAGAGAAGTAACTGTTGGTGAGATACGAGTGGAGCCAGCGGAGCAGGAAGGCAAGTACCGCATGACCGCCATCATAAGCGGAGAACGAGTAAGCCACGAGATAACGCAGAAGCAGTATGACAAGTTCATGGCAGTGGATGACTACCATCGCATGAAACTCTTCTCCAAGATATTCGGTGAGGTGGATATGAAAGACCGTACCAGTTTGGGAACCAAGATTGGAGCTGCACTGTTAGCAGGATTGGGTGTTGCTGCCGAAGTAGGCAGTGAGCTACATCGTCCACATGGCGCACCTGTAGTGATAGTTGACCACCATCATGGTGCAGCACCTGCGCCACCTCGTCCCTACTTCAAACCCGGAGTAGATACGCCAATGGATGTGGCGGCGAGAAACTTTGAAGCTGCCATGAACCAAGAAGTATTGCATCCTCACATGGGGAAAGGACTATAACGGAATACGCTTATGGCAAACAACGAACTGACATATAATGATTTCTTACAGCGTCTGAACATACAGGAGTTGTTGGTGGACGCAGGCTATCAGTTGAACAAACGAGATGGCTTGCGCTATCCGTCGTATGTAAAGGTGGACAGTCATGGACAGCGAGTGAGAGGCGACAAGTTTATTGTCACTGGCAATGGCAAGTGCTGTTTTCAGCCACCAGAGCAGAAGAACTACAACGTGATAGGTTTCATCAAGGAGCATCCGACGCTGTTTGACGACTATAAGCCAGGGATGTCATTGGACAGACTGGTGAATGTGGTATGCAACAGACTGTTGAATAATCCCATTGATGTGCGTGAAAGCAGAGTGGCAGAACCCAAGCGAGATGCAAAGCCCTTCAACCTGTCAGACTATGACATCTTGCGTTTCAACCCAAGGGAAAAGGACACCCAACGGAAACACTATCCTTATTTCAAGGAAAGAGGCATCAACATGGGAACCCAGTTCGCCTTTCACAAGCATTTCTTCTTGGCGACCAAGCGTCGAAATGACGGATTGAACTTTGCCAATCTCGCCTTTCCACTATCCTTGCCGTCCAAGCCGGACAGCATCGTTGGATTGGAAGAGCGAGGCAGACCGAGACGAGAGGACGGCAAGGCATACAAGGGCAAGGCGGAAGGAAGCAACAGCAGTGAAGGATTGTGGATAGCCAACCTGACAGGTAAGCCATTGAAAGAAGCCACAAATATTCTATGGTTCGAGAGTGCATACGATGCTATGGCAGAGTACCAAATCAATCCAGTGAAGAACGTGTATATCTCGACCGGAGGTACACCGACAAAGGGGCAAATAAAGGGAATGCTGGAAGAGACCCGACAAGCGAACCATTATTTGGGCTTTGACAAAGACGAGGCAGGACGTGGCTTTGTGAAGAACTTCAAAGCAATCGCCAAGGAAATGGGATTTGCAGACTTCACGGTGCAAGCCTTTCATCCTTTGGGACAATATAAAGACTGGAACGATGCCTTGCTTGGCAAACGAGACCAACGGTTGATAGACCAAGGAGAGATAGACTTCGACTATTTCGAGTTCGCCAAGGCGCAAGAGGCTGAGAGGCAACAAGAGCAAGCCAAACAGAAGGAAAAAGAGGAACAGACATCGGGCTTCCGCAGATAAAGCACGGTGTCATTATCAAAAAGGAGAACTATGCAGCAGACATATCGGTATAGAAACATCATCATCAAGCCCCATTGGATGCAGTTCGTCATCAACGAGCTGCACTTGCTTGTGCTTATAAGTGTAGGTTTTGTATATGCAGGTATTGATGATGCCGTCCTCTCCACTTTGGTGTTTGTCCTCTCGCTCTTGCTTTCCCTATGTTTGGCATATCGAATGGTCTATCTATGCAGGATGCGGTACATCATCAGTAACGAACAATTAGTGTTTGAGCATGGCGTGTTTCATCGTGAAGTAGATTATCAGGAACTGTATCGTGTGGTGGATTTCAACGAAAGTCAAACTTTCATGCAGCAACTATTCCGATTGAAAACCGTGAGCATATATTCTGGAGACAGAACGACACCAAGGCTTGACATTATCGGAGTACCGATGAAAGAAGAACTGGTGACAACCATCAGAGAACGAGTAGAAACCAGCAAACGCAGGAGGAGCATCTATGAGATTACAAATAGGTAAGATATGGTTGATAGCAATTATCGGCATAGCAACGGCATCGAAAGCCAAGGCACAATTGGTGTCATCCAATCCCTTGGAATGGATGGCATTGGCAGAAGGCAATGAACTTATCAACAGTGAGATTGAAAAGCAAATCAACGGACAGACCAAGACGGCGTTGTTGCAGAATACAATGGCTGCTGAGTTTAACCAGATACACAAATGGGAGAAGAAGTACAACAGCTACTTGAAATCAGTGAACGGCTATGCCTCTTCGCTGAAAGCATGTACCCATCTGTATGATGATGGCGTGAAGATTTTCATCACGCTCGCCAAGTTGAAGGCAGCTATTGCCAATAATCCACAGGGCATTGTGGCAAGCATGAGCATGAACAACCTGTATATCGAGACGGCAACGGAACTGGTATCGGTTTTCAATCTATTGAACGATGCCGTGGCGAATGGGGGCACAGAGAATATGCTGACAGGAGCAGACCGCTCCAAAACTTTGTGGGCATTAAACGACAAACTATCTGCTTTCCAAAAGAAGCTCAACAAACTGTATCTGAGCATCCGCTACTATACAATGAGTGATGTGTGGAACAATGTCACGGCAGGGATGATAGACAGAAGTAATGGTGAGATTGCTACGCAAGCATTGGGGCGGTGGCGGAGAGCTGCCAAAGTCAGTACACCATAATAATATAAAAGCATTCGAGTATGAGAACATGGATATTTTGCTTTGGCATCATGCTGCTTTCTGTCTGCAAGATGCAAGCCCAAAACGACCCTGTATTGGCAGGAATGATATACGCATATACAGACAAGGCAGAAAAGGAGTTGAAGAACCAGGAGAAGGTGATGCTGATGCAGACCACTGGTCATATATGGTTGAAAGAGGAAGTGGAAGGAACCACCAATCTGCAACGAGAATTCAACAACTACTTGGACTCGTTCCGCTCCATCGTGGTGTATGCTGCACAGGTATATGGCTTCTATCACGAGATAGACCGACTGGTGGATAACTTGGGAGGATTCACCAAGCAACTGGATAAACATCCGAGCAATGCCCTTGCTGTGGCACTGTCAGCCAAGCGCAACAAGATCTATCGGGAGTTGATTATGGGCAGCGTGGAGATAGTAAATGACATCAGGCTTGTATGCTTGTCGGGCAACAAGATGACCGAGAAAGAACGAGTGGAAATCGTTTTCGGCATCCGCCCCAAGCTGAAGGTAATGAACAAAAAGCTGCAACGGCTAACCAAGGCGGTGAAGTACACCTCGATGGCGGACATCTGGGCAGAGATAGAGGAAGGTAGCCACGACAAGGCAGACAAGAAAACCATCGTGAAGGACTGCATGAACAGATGGAAGCGAAACGGAAAGATCAAATAACAATAAAAAGATACGACTATGAGTATATGGGCAAAGATAGCAAAGTATGGCGGCAGTGCCTTGAAAGGTGCAGGTAGTGTCGCCAAGCAAGGACTGAAATCTGCAAGCAATACGGCTGTGCATCCCACCCAAGCACTAAAAGGCGCAGGAAGTGCGATGAAAACAGCCGCTGTGGGCAGCGCAGCAGGATATGTGGCATGGCAGAACCTTGTCAACGACAAGAGCATGGTGGAGATAGCCAGTGATGTAGTGGTAGGAAAAGACACCACGGAGAAAATATCCGAAGCTGTGGAAGACGTGAAAGGACTGAAGAACAAGGCTGGAGAAGCAGTGGATGCTGTGAATGGTGCCATGGGCGACATCAACAGCAAGTGGAGCGGAATGAGCAACTTCTTCCGTGGCATCTTCGGAGGCAACGGACTGGAGATGTTCGGCAACTTCTTCAAGAACTTAGGTAAAGGAAACGTGTCGGGACTGAGCCTTGCAGGACTGGTAACAGCAGCGTTCCTCACTTTCGGACGTTTCGGATGGCTTGGCAAGATAGCAGGAGCCATGCTCGGCATGATGCTCATCGGCAACAATTCCAATATCAAGAACATTGTCAGTGGTGATGGCGGTCAAGGAAGAAATGTGAACGAAGCAGAAACGACCACACGCAGTGGCGGCATGAAACGATAAACATAAAAACGACAACAACATGAGATATACAGAAGAAATGATGCTGCAATCAAAAAGCGGCTTTTGCATGCCCTTTGAGGAGCGAGGCAAGGACGTGGAACTGACGCTTGGCTATGGAAAACAGAAGCATCCTGTAACAGGAACGGTGTTCTTCCATCACGGACTGGACTTTGAGGCAAATCACTATCTGCTGTCTGCCTTGGCAAGCGGAACGGTATCGGGCATTGGCAATGATGCGACACACGGCATCTACCAAGTGATACGCTACGGCAAATATGAAGTGACCTACGCCCACCTTGCCAACGTGTTCGTGAACTTCGGACAAACCGTGAAGGCAGGAAACATCGTGGCATTGAGCGGTGACAGACTGCATTTCGAGGTGAAGTTTGACGGTAAGGAAATCAATCCGATTGATTTTCTGACCATGCTATATGGCAATGTGAAGGCAATGGAACAGACCGGTAAGACTGGTTTTCCTGAGTTTGAGACCTACGACATGAATATAGCCACACAGTATGACAAAGACCAGAAAGAGATAGAAGAATTGATGCTGCGCTTCATGCCATCGTATATGGAAGACCTGTATAAAGGTATGTATGTGACACCGCAACATGCAGAGCAGTCGCTAAGGAACATCTTTACCTTGTCAGCGGCGAAACACTATTTCTATGAAGCTATGCCATCCATCAGCAATCCGTTAGGCATCGGGCAGAGAGCTATGCCCTTGGCTTGCAAGGTGCAGAACCTGCTGATTGCGGATTTCTTGAACTATCTGGCATTACGACATGGCATCTATCTGTCCACACTGAGCGAAGTTCTAAAAAAAAACTCCATGACGAAGCCGTAAGGACAAGTGGCATCATCGATCCTCTTGCAGAATTGAACATCGATATGCAGAGCTTTGATATTCCAAGGTTGGTGAGCGTCTATCCCGACCGTGCAGGAGTGAGATGGTGGACAAAGGCGTGGTTCAATAACCGAGAGGAAGGAGAATGCTCCGTGGAGATAGAACTGCAGCAAGCCATCCTCTTCATCCATGACAGAATAGAGAAGGACGCTTGGCTGGAGGAATACTTTCCAAAGCAGATGGAAGTGTATCACCAAGCCATCGAGCAGACAAGAGAACAGATATTAGGTCAACTAAACGTAACGCTATAATGAGTACTATCAAGAACCCGACACGCTTTGCAGAACTGGAGTATTGCCTTCAAGGATATTTTGACGGCAAGCTGGCATCTGTGATGAAACAGGTGCGAGATGACTTGACTCACAAGCAACTGGAGGAAAGAGGCAGATACCAGAGCAGTTTGGCAGGAGTGCTTGCTTCTGCCAATCCATATGCCGACAACACCGAGTTTGTTCTAAAGCAAACAGGCAAATGGAACAGCAAAACCACGGAGGACTATCTAGTGATGTGCAACCAGAAGATATGGAAGGACAAAAACATCGTGAAGGATTTGGCTCTTCTTGCTGGCGAGTGGCGCAATGCCGTGGTGAAGGAAATTGGACGAAGCAAATATGACGCTTTGTCGAAAGCCTGTGGCGAGGATTTGGCATACGCATACGTTGCACAAAGGATGGAAGACCTGATGATTGGGAAGCTCGTCAAGGACAATACACCCAAATCAACGATGGACTACATCTTGCGAAAGGCAGCACAAAACAGCATCTGGGGACTGCAAGAAGAACTGATGAAGTCACCATTGACAGCAGAGATAGAAGCTCGTGGCGAGAAAGCCTATAAGCCAAGCAAGACGGAGAAGTTTGCTGGAAGGGCTACCGCCTTGGTAGTGGATGCCGTGACTATGGGCGGTATCGGTAGTTGGAAGTCATTGGCAACTTTGGTGGGGAGCGACATGGCATTGGGCTATATCCTCGATTCCAAGAAGGGAAACGCAGAACAGCGGAAAGAGCAAGTGATGGAACTGAGCATCAGCAAGGGTGTGTTCGGACAGAACGGCAATACCTTCACTGGTTTTCGCTCACAAGCCAAGAAAGTGAATGCCACCGACAATGGCTATGTCAAGACGCTCAACAGCAAACTCCATAACAAGATACATATCCCACAAAAAGCATTTACACCCATGGCATGGACAGATAACAGTTTTAAGTTTCCTTTCCAAAAAGAGCAAGAGAAACGGAACGATCCGAAATACAAGAATGTACCGCTGATAGTGGCACCCGGCAAGGAAGATGCCTATCTGGAAGAGAAAGCCAAGCACGACGCAGCCAAGGTTGCAGAGGCAGAGCGCATCATCCAGGAAAAGAAAGATGCAGAGGCGCAACAAACAGAAACTGATGAACAACAGCAAGCGCAATCAGAAGAAGAACAGCAAGAACAACCTGAAAATGACAACAGCAACGGATGGGAAGGACTGTTGAAGAACTTCGGACTGAATGGTTTCAGCGACATCGGCAATAACCTCGGCTATGTGATAGCCATGTTGCCCGACATCCTTGTTGGACTGTTCACTGGCAAGACGCAATCATTAGGCTTGAAGGACAACATGATGCCAATAGCCGCCATTCTTGCAGGAATGTTTGTGAAAAATCCATTGCTGAAGATGACACTCATCGGTATGGGCGGTGCCAATCTGCTGAACAAGGCAGGACATGAAGCATTGGCAAACAAACAGGAAAGCAATGATAGAAATGCTGTATCATACGATAATACAACATCACAAGCAGTGCAATATAAGTCCTATCCAGACGAACCGTTGAATCCCCGAATAGCCAACCCTGTGCTGCAAGGCAATTGCTTGGTGGCAACCATCGACCGAGTGCCATACACCATCCAACTGCCAGAGCATGTGGTTGGAGCATATCAAGCAGGAGCCTTACCACTCAACACCCTTGCCAATGCCGTGCTTGCCAAGAGTGACCAGATGAGACAGATGGCAGAACGCAACTATGGCGAGCAAGAAGTGAGAAATGTGAGAAACGAGGCGATGGAAAACGCAGAGCAGCGAGAAGTCATCCAACGTTCAAGATAAGATAAAACGTAAAACAATCATACAATGAAAGAGAAAAGTCCACAAGAGAAGAATGCGGCAGAGCGTCAAGTGTCACTGATTACCGAAGCCCTGTCGAAAGCAGCCGACAACAAGGGTGTTTGGCTGAACGAGCAAGGAAAGCAATATCCACGGTTTTACCCAAAGGGAGCGGCAGTGAGTCCGTTCAATGCCCTCGTGATGGGATTGAACTCCGACAAGAACGGATTTTCTACAAATCTTTACACGTTATTTAGTGAAGCCAAGAAGCGAGACGAGTCTGTGATGGCGCATGAGAGAGGTGTGCCGTTCAACTGGTATGCGTGGAACAAGTATGTGAACCGACATAATCCAGAGGACATCATCAGTAGAAAGGACTACCAGGAATTGTCGGCTACCGATCAGACACAGTACAAGGGCATCCATAATCGGGAGATACGAGTGCTGTTCAACATCGATCAAACCATGTTGCTATTGAAAGACAAAGAAAAATATGAAGAGGTGGTGAAGGCGAATGTCGGTGCGAATGAAGACAAGGCATTGCGTAGCCAAGTGAATGACTTCATCCAGAAGATGAAGGACAACCTGATGGCGGTGCGCAAAGACGGAAGCGGAGTGGCACATTATGACACGGAGAAGGACGCCGTGTATATGCCAAAGCAAGAAAATTTTGAGCAATATAGCGATTATGTGCAGGAGATGCTGCGTCAAGTGGTGAGTGCTACAGGACATCAACAGCGACTGGCAAGGGAAGGCATGGTGATGAAGAATGGCATTGCACCATCTGAGGATGCCGTGAAGCAAGAGAAACTGGTGGTAGAACTGGCTTCGGGCATCAAGATGATGGAAATGGGTATGCCAGCCAAGATTTCCAAGGAGAACATGGGATTGGTGGACTACTGGAACCGTGAACTGAAAGAAAATCCATGTCTGATAGATGCTATAGAGAGTGATGTGAACAATGCCTTGGACGTTATCCGCAAGGCAGAGCGTGGCGAGAAAATAGAATATTCATCCTTGAAGAACGAGCAGCAGACCACCGAGATGCAATTGAAGATGCCCAAGCATTACTTCGTGGCAGACGAGATAGCCAAGCATCCTGACAGCGAGCAGAAGTTTGTGGTGATTGTAAGAGACAAGGAAAACAAGAGTGCTGATGTGGTGTTGCCAGCAGGAGCATCATTGGAAGTGAACAACGAGGTGTCGGGCATGAGCAAGCAGCGCATCGAACATGCCTTACAGAAAGAAGGTTTTCAGTCTGTCAAGTTCTATAATCCCGATGGCGCTTTGGGCTACCATCCTGATGACAGCTATTTTGCAGGAAAGGACATCACTGTGGCAAGATTGAAGAACTGGCAACTGGAAGACATATCCAAGATAGACGTGAGTGATGCCGTGAGCCAGAGCAAGCAGGTGGGCTTCGACCGCATACAGATGGTGCAGGATGACAACAAGCGTTGGGCGATGTATATCAAGCCCGAAGGACAGAAGGCTTTTTCCATCTATCCCGACAAGGCGGACTTAAACCGCTTCTTCACCACACTGAAACAGGCGCAGGACACGATGGACAGTCTGAGAGTGGAACTGGCACAGAAATACTATGCGATGGCAGAGACAAAGCCTGACCTGAAGGTGGACTTGTTTGGCAGCGGTCAGCACAACGAGGTGGACATGAACCGCATACAGAAAGTGAACGTGTTCAAGGCAAAGAACGATGTCATTCTGTGTGCAGTCACCATTGATGGCGCAGACAAGTTGCAGCCTCGTGTGGTATCGCCAAGCCAATGGCAACGAATGTGGATTGCCGAAGACAAGAACGAGTACAAAAAGCATCTTGCTGCTACCCTGTTTGCTGACATCCTGCAGAAAGGACAGACGCAGGAGCAGACTGCATCAGAAAAGCAAGTTGAGGAAACCGAGGTGAAGCAAGAAACGCAAGTCTCCACCGATAAGAATGAGGAAGAACATCGAGAGTATCACGAGGAAGAGAATAAGCAAGCATCTTCTGAGGAAAAGACAGATATTAGGGAAGAGAAGGATGCGACTGTTCAAAGAGATAATAACGCTACTGTGGAAAAGAAGGAAGAAACAAAGGGTAAGCAGAAGGAAGAGACCAAGGACTCTCCCATCATGAAGCAATGGAAGGAGTTGAAAGCCAAGCATCCAGATGCTTTGCTGCTGTTTCGTGTAGGTGATTTTTATGAGATGTATGAACAGGATGCCAAGCGAGGAGCGGAAGTGTTGGGGATTACATTGACAAAGAGAAACACCCAAGCTGGTATCTACATGGCTGGCTTTCCACATCATGCCTTGGACACCTATCTGCCCAAACTTATCCGAGCAGGAGAACGAGTGGCTATCTGTGACCAGTTGGAGGCACCCAAGCAGAAGCAAGAGGAGCAAAATACTGAGGAACAGCAGCGTTCTGGCGGTATGAAACGATAATAATGAGGATAAAGACATGAGCAAGAATCAGCAATATGCAGAAAGATATGCTGTCGAGGCGATGGAACAAATGAAGCGATATGGCATCCCTGCTTCCGTCACCTTGGCGCAAGGCATCTTAGAAAGCCGTAATGGACAGAGTGAACTGTCGCAGTTGGGCAACAACCATTTTGGCGTGAAGGCTTCGAAAAGTTGGCTGAAGAACGGTGGCGACTATCTTGTCTACACCGATGACAAACCGAATGAGAAGTTCTGCAAGTATGCCACGGTGGGTGACTCATACGAACACCATTCCAAGATATTGAAGAACAACAGCCGCTACAGCCAATGTTTCAAACTCTCTCCCGACGACTACAAGGGATGGACAAACGGCATTGAGCGAGGCGGTTATGCCACCAGTGGAGGATATGCAGCCAGTTTGCAAAAGATTATCGAGATCAATGGATTACAGAAGTATGACCAACAGGTGATGCGAGAGATGAGGGCTGAGGGCAAGAAGTTCGGCGTAGAACAGAATGCAAGGACTTCAGCAACGGTATCGTCTTCGGTATCGACATCCAATAATGACGAAAAGAAGCAAACAGCATCTCAAACAACCAACGACAAATACTCATTCCCTGTGAAAAGGGACGAGTTCTTGTTTGTCACTTCTCCATTCGGTATGCGTCAAGACCCTATGGACAAAAGCAAACAGCAGATGCACAAGGGCATTGACATCAGAGCCAAGCATGATGATGTGTTGGCAACCGAGAATGGTGGCAAGGTGGTAGCTGTGAACCACAATGCCAATACTGGCGGTGGCAAGTCTGTGACAGTGGAATACGCAAGATCGGACGGAAGCAAGGTGCAGACCACATATATGCACTTGGACAGTATTGCCGTGAAGGTGGGTGACGAGGTGAAAGCTGGGCAAAAGTTAGGTGTGTCGGGAAATACCGGCACACGCACTACTGGCGAACACTTGCATTTCGGAGTGAAAAACATATCGGCAGACGGCAAGACAAGGGACGTGGATCCTGCATCATACTTGGCGGAGATAGCGCAGAAAGGTAATCTGAAGCAACAAGCATTGTATAACGGCAATGACCTGTTGGCAAAATACAAGGGAAATAGTTCGGTAGTGGACACGAGTCTGTCACCTGACGATTGGATGAAGAAACTGCTTTCATCCGAGGACGCAAGCACAGGATTGTCAAGTACAGACCCGATAATGGGATTGGTGACTACCATGTATAGCAGTCTGCTTGCCCTCGCTGTGCAAATAGACAGTAAAAGCGAGGAAGAGCAAAAAGCGCAAATCTCAGAAGCTGTAAGCAAAAGGCAGGTGGACTTGAAACCGTTGATGCCGACTATGAATGAATGTGTGCTGAGCGTTGGCGATAATGGAAAGGCTGTGTTGCAAGCGGACAATGGCACTACCAAAGTGACGAGAGAGCTGACCAATGCGGAGTTATGTAGATTGTCGCAAGTGTTGGGTGATACCAACCTGAGCAATGATGCCAAGAAAATGCGCATCGCTGGAATGGTGAATACTATCGTGCTGACGCAACAGGCATCGCAAAACTATGAGCAAGTCCTGGAACAGCAAGAAGGTCAAAGTCAGACAATGCAAAGAAAGTAAGATACTTGGAGGTTCCACATCTTGGTCGATTGAAAACGAATAAAAAAGTATTTGAGCTATGATTAAATGTAACGTAAGTGTGTGCGGAACCGTCAGCAAGGCTGCAGTGGTTCGCAATGGGAAGGACGGAATGCCTTTTACGACATATTCCGTGGATGTGGTGGTGCCAGCCAAAAGTGGTATCAACAAGACCGTGATTGTCAGTTGCATCATGGATGGTGACGATTCGGAAGGTATTGTCGTGGGCAACCGCATTGAGTTGAAAGGTGTGTTGACCTTCAAGAAGAAAGACGACAACCTGTATTTCAACTTGAAGGTATCGGAAGTGAACCTGTCTCCCGTATCGGAAAGCAAGGATGGCATCGTGGGCGACATGGAGTTCAAAGGCAAGGTCGGTAAGGACATTGATATGAAGAAGGACAAAAATGGGAAGGCTTTCCTGATGTTCTCTGCTTTCAGTGCAGAGAAGATTAGAGAAGAATTTACTTTTACGTGGGTGCGCTTTGTCCGTTTCTCGGAAGAAAGAGAGGAATGGTTGCAGCCAAAAACCACCATCGAGGCAAAGGGCGAGCTGGAAATCTCGGTGTATAACGACAGGCTCAACTTAGGCTGCAAGGTGGCGGAGTTGAACCAGTGGGAGAAGAAACCGTATCATCCTAACAATTAGCAAGTATGGCATATTACAATAAGAGTCCACAGAATAATGGCGATGGAAAGAATGCTGAGGACAGAGCCTTGGACACCTTTGCCAACATGATGATAGAGAAAATCGAGTCGTTGGGAAGCAAGGACGGATGGCAAAAGCCTTGGTTTACGGAAGGTACATTGAGTTGGCCGAAGAACCTGTCTGGCAGGGAGTATAACGGCATGAATGCCTTGTTGCTCACCATGCTCTGCGAGAAGAAAGGCTACGAGTTGCCAGTGTTCTGCACCTTTAACCGTGCAGTGGGTTTGAACTATCAGACCGACAAGCAAGGTAACAAGAAGCAGATGGTGGATGCCAATGGCGAGCCGTTGCCCAAGGTTGGCATCAATAAGGGAGAAAAGAGTTTTCCCGTGATGCTGACAAATTTTACCATTGTACACAAGGAGACAAAAGAAAAGATACCCTATGACGACTACAAGCGAATGAGTGCTGAGGAGCAGAAGGAGTATAATGTCTATCCGAAGTTGAATGTGTATCAGGTGTTCAATGTGGCACAGACCAATCTGAAGGAGGCACGACCTGAATTGTATGCCAAGTTGGAAGCGGAGAACAAGCCAGAAAAGGCATTGGTGAAGGAAGGTGACATGTATTCGTTTCCTGCTGTTGACCGGATGTTCAAGGAGCAGAGATGGATTTGTCCCATCAATATCGAACACCAGGACAATGCGTTCTACTCCATTTCCAGCAACCAGATAACCATTCCTGAAAAGTCACAGTTCAAGGATGGTGAGTCGTGGTATGGAACAGCGTTCCATGAGATGGTTCACTCAACAGGAGCGGAAGATCAGTTGAACCGTCTCAAACCGCAGTCGGGCTTCGGTTCCGATGAATATGCACGTGAGGAACTGGTTGCAGAGTTGGGCAGTGCGTTGGTGTGCCAGAAGTATGGCATGACCAAGAATCTGAAGGAAGACAGTGCCGCCTATCTGAAATCGTGGCTCGGCAGTCTGAAGGAGACGCCAAGTTTCATCAAGACCACCTTGATGGATGTGAAAAAGGCAACGTCCATTCTCACGCAGAGAATAGACGAAGTGTCTTTGGAAATGAAGGAGCAACAGAGTGAGGTTGTTGCAGCTTCAGTATCGGAAGAAAACAAGGATGCGAAGGACATGAAGCAATCTGCATCATCAAATGATAATGAGCAGACTGAGGTAGAAGAGGAAAAAGTCGCACGGTCTGCGTTCCGTCGGTAACGAGTCAATTGTGGCAAACATGCAAAAAACCAAGATGCGCACATATATAATAATGTGTAGGCATCTTGGATTTTTCGTTTTGGGAGTTTTATTCTTCCTCCTCATCATCTTCTTCGGGTGATAGCCATTTCTGCCAATCTTTCTCATCAATGGTGAGGTCGTCCATTTCCCAATCATATGCGAGTTCGGGCATTGGGTCACGAGAGTAAGGGAAATGGATGGTATAGCCGATTTGTCCATAGGAGACATGGAGCGGAGTGACGCAAAGGTCTCTGCCGAAATAGCTTCGGGTGGTAAGGTATTTGCGCCAGTCGAAACGCTCATTGAGAATGTTTCGACATAGGCGGTAAAGATATTGTTCTATTGTCATACGGCTTGAAGTTCTAACTGTGAATAATATTGTTTGAATGCCTCGTAAAGGTCAGCCATCATTACTTCGGCTTCCTCCATGTCTTTGACTATATCGGCAATGTGGTAAGGTGCACCATTTTTGCCGTGACCGTCTGAGCCAATCCAAATGTACGCTTCCTCGTCAACATCAAAGTTCTCGTAATACTCATGGATATTGTCGATGAAGGCTTCCATATCATCGTCTTCAAGTTCCACGCTGAAATTGAAATCTTGACCATAGGAAGTATATTTAGCGAAGTTTACATCTGTCTTGCCGTTTTGTGGCTCGGAGAAATCAACGCTCCATCCTAATATTTTGGCTATCTCCGTTATCTTTTGCTGTATCATATAGTTTGATTTTTATCAGCCATAGGCAAGAAGCCTACGGCTGATGAATGGTTTAAACTTCTTCCCTGTCATACATGTCAGACAGAAACGACTGCAATCTCTCGTCGGAAATGTTTCCGATTGGGCAAGGCTTGAAGCTCTTGTCCTGCAATATCGGTATCTTGGGAAGGTTATGTCCGACATCCACGCTGATACTTTCCATTTCCTTGATGGAAGCATAGCCATATTCTGTATCGGCAAGACCGACAACGATAGAGAACAGCGTGAAGTCATTGCCTTCCGGCTGACCTTCCAATACATACCAACGGACTTTGCCGATGAAGAAGACGCATTGGCAAATGGCATCCTTCTTCTTGCCGTCCTGTGAATAAAGCGGATATTGCTTGAACTGCTCCGCCAACTGTGGTGTAATCAATCTGCTTGTCATAACTGCATTATTTATTGTGTGAATAATCTGGTGAAGATGGATAGTAGAGCTGCTGCTCACGCAAGGCTTCAATGGCTGCATGTGCCAAAGTGCAAGCCCATTCATTGCGAAGGTCATAATAGCCCTTCTGATAGTTTATTGCCAACTGCTCCATGAAAGCCATCATCACCTTGAACTTCTCGTTTACAAGAAAGCGGTGGTCATTGGCAAACTCTGCACCCACCTTGGATGCGGAACACATCTTGCCGTTCACGAAGCGTGAAAACTCATTGGCAAACTCCTTGTCTCTTTCGTTAATCATATCGTTCATATCTGTTCGGATTAAATTGTGAAACTTCTTTTTCTTCCCTATTCTCGAAGCCTTTACGACTTCATCGAGGGAATTGATTTTACGTGCAATCAAGAGTTCGGACATGGAGGCAGACAAGACAAGGAATTGGGAGATTATTTCATCGGAATACCCCAATCTTTGATTGGTGGAAGGCTGCTGATGAAATAACCTGCTAATAGCAAGGCGGTACTTGACAGTCTGGTGGGCTGAACTAAATTTGCTAAGGAAAAACAAGGGAGGATGAAGGGGTATGGGAGATGTGTAGTGACTAAAACTGGTAAGATTACCACTTTTTGATAATAGAGAGATCTGTTAAAACCTGTATATACAGATGCTGCATTCCCGTTTTTTGTCATTTGTGTCACTTTTCGGGAATTGTATTTCTGAAAATATCCCTGTTCAATCTTCGCACTATGTTAAATAGTATTGAACAAGATGAAATATTGAACAAAAAGTTCGTTCGTTTAAGTTTTGTTCATTATCTTTGCAACGTTCAATCAAATTGAACACAACTGATATATTGAACAAATAACATAAAATGATGGCAAACAATATCATAATAAACCAAGCATTGGATGCTCTTAGAGCAAGCCTTCCTGTGGGGGATGTTGTGTCAACAACAGCCGTCAAAGTAAATTGTACCAATGAAAATGATGTCACTGTTAAGATAATGAATATAGATTTTGTGTGTCATGTAAGGGAAAACATAACCAAGGCCACATTAAATCCGACATTAGCGACTATGCAAACGATGAACAATGACAAGCAGCAAATCTTGCTTGTTACGCAATACGTCACGCCGCAGGTATCAACAGAATTGGCAAACAGAGGTATCAACTATCTGGACTGTGCAGGAAACTGCCTTGTCAGATATACAAAGGCAGGAAACTTGATTTTCCAAATATTTAATCAAGGAAGGAAAAATACAGAGTCCAAGGTGAAAACCTATCCCGTGTTTCAAGATGCAGGATTGAAGGTCGTGTTTTATCTGTTGCAAGATGCAGACAATATAAAGAAGCCTTATCGAGAGATAAAAGAGCAAATTGGTGTATCTTTGGGAAGCGTGAAAAACGTTTTGGATGAACTTGCAAGACGTGGTTTTGTTTGTGACACTAAAAACGGGCGCATAATAAAAGACAAAAAACAACTGCTTGACTTATGGGTTAGCAATTACAATGAAGTATTGAAACCCAAATTGCTGGTAGGAGCAATGGCATTTCGAACAGAAGCGAATAGAAATGAATGGAAAAACATAGCATTGCCAAAGGGCATGTCATGGGGAGGAGAACCTGCCGCAAACTTGACGGATGGCTACTTACAACCAGGAATTTTCGACATATACACGGAAATACCTGCAGCACATCTTATACGAACAGGTGTCGTCAAGCAAGATGCAAATGGGGAAATTCATCTGTACAACAAATTTTGGAATTGGGAAACAGACAACAGAACTGTTCCTGCTATATTAATCTATGCAGACTTGATGGGTAGTGGCAATAGTCGCTGCTTGGAGGCTGCGCAACGCATATTAAAGAATGAGCTTAAAGATTTCGAGTGAAAAGATAAACAATCCATTTCTTGTGGATTTGTTGGAGAAACTTACAGATAGCTTCCGTAGAATGAATCACGACTTCTTTATCATAGGAGCCACCGCTAGAGATATAGTCATGCAGCAGATGCTGAACACGTCATCACGTAGAAAGACAAGAGACTTGGATCTGGCTATAGCTGTTCCAAACTGGCAGGAATTTGACAAAATCAAAAATAGTTTGATTGCGGATGGTTTCGAGAAGGACAAGTCAAAACACCAACGCTTCTATTATGGTGACTATGAGATAGATGTTGTTCCATACGGATATGTCGCCAAGGAAGATGACAACATCTATTGGCCACCCGAAGAAACAATTGCCATGTCCGTAAAAGGGTTTGACGAAGTGCTTTCTGATGCTATAACGGCTAGTATTGATGACAGATTCACTGTAAAGATAGCTTCCTTGCATGGATTATTCTTGCTGAAGTTCAATGCTTGGATGGACAGACATCTAACCACAAACAAGGATGCGGAGGATATGTCGTTCATATTGGACAACTACCTTATGGCAAACTTGGATCGAGAAGCTTATATGGAAGTGTATGATTGGGAAGATTTTGACGAATATGTAGCTGGTGGCTATTGGCTGGCAAACGATTTGGCAAAGTTATTGAACCGAGACCAACTTGTATATTATGCAGACAAAATTGACGAGGAATTGCAGTTGGAGGAGAGAAGCTATTTGATAAGCCAAACTCTCAATTCACAATCGGGTTTGAATTATGACCAAGTAAGGAGAACATGGCAAGTCATTTCAGAAGTGTTTCGCTCTGCTACAGAAGAAAGGGATTTATAATGATAGATATAAAATATTGTAGTCAAAAAGGCTTATGTGATACAAACCAGGATTTTATCTTGTGCAAACAATTACAAGATGGGAGTTGCATCGCTATCCTTGCCGATGGTATGGGTGGCTTACAATATGGTGAGATCGCAGCTGCCACTGTTGCACAAAGTATTTATAAAATATTGGCAGAACAAAATTCTGTGGATATAAGAGAGCTGTTAGCAAAGGCTTTTGAACAAGCAGACATTGCAGTTGCAGATAAATGCAAGGCTCTTTGTTGCAAAATGGGAGCAGCAGTTACCGTCTTATACATAAAAGATGATACTGCCTATTACGCATGGCAAGGAAATGTTCGTCTATATTACAAAAAAGAAAAAGGTATACATCAACTTACTGAAGACCACCAGAAGGAAGGTGATAATTGTACCTTTCTGACTCGTTGTGTGAATGGAAGAGGTTTCCGCAACCCTATATCCATTCAAGAAACGAAAATATCAGACATGGACTTGTTGTTTTTATGTACAGATGGATTTTATCAATCCAAGGATTGCATAGATTCTGTTATAGTAGAAAACAAATTGCCAAGTCGTATAGAATACTTGGAAGATGATGCATCCTGCATTCTCATACAGTTGCATAACCCTTGATAAGATAAGAGATATGGCAAAGAAGAAGCATAAAGGACATTACTGTAAGATTTGTGGTGAATACAAGTCGAACGAGTCATTTTCGGGGAAAGGTCATGTCCAACACATCTGTAAGGAGTGCATGGGTGAGATGAAGAAAAGCAACAAGAAGATTTTGGACTTGCCTTTCGGGGGCAATGAGTTTGAGATCGTTGATGCCGATGAATATATCGATACTATCTTATATGGCAACAACGAAGAACGAGAAAACAAGACTTTCAAGAAACTCAGCCGTGAACAGAAAATGGTGTTGAAAGCGATAGTGCAAGATGAAGTTACGTTCTATTGGCAAGCCCATCGACAGATACCAGTAAATGACAAGTTAAAACAACTCAGAAGTTCTGTCAATACTGTAGTATATGAACAGTTGGACTTTGCCATAAAGGATGACACGATGTTCAAAGCTTATATACAAGAGCAAGTTATCACTGTCATAAACAAGATCTTGCGACAGGAGAAAGAACAAAATAACCAATAGCAGAAAGAGTCCATTCTTCACGAACGGACTCTTTCTTTTGATAATCATTGTTTTGCAGATTACCGCTTATCGTATGAATGATAGTAAAACACATCTACCGTGCAAATAGTCTGACCGCCGTATGACGGTTGGCTGCAATTGGTGAATACTCATCAATACCGCCCTCGCTTTTTGATATTATCATGGACTTGTCAATGCCTCTTACCATGAGCTGTTGCGTAATATAAGCAGCTCTTGACTTGCTGAGAGGATTGTTGATGCCATCGTTTCCTGTGGCACTGTCGGCAGCACCAACAACGGAAATTTTGAGATGATAAGCCTTTGCTACACGAGCAAGCTCATCCAAGTTTACCATCTGTGAAACGTCAACCAACTGCGTGGTTCCAATCTTGAAAAAGAAGAACACTGGCGAACCGATGCACTTGGTTCCACCTGCCATTTCTGCAACGTATTTGTTCCAAGAAACAGAATCGGAAACAGAGAAACTATACTCCAGAGAGCGACTTGTTTTTTGTTTTCCCATGCCATTCCAATCCTTGTGAGCCAATCTTGCACGGAGTGAGTTCAAACCGCTGTAGTCATTTTTCGGGTAGATGCGATGCTCCATACTATCCGCATAATATGTCAGGCGGTCGGCATAGGCTTTCAGCAATCCTTCAATCTCCAAGATCTTTCTCATTTCAACGATGGCATTGGCATCCTCCGCATGAGCTTTGCTTAACTTTTGGTTGCGAGCCAACAATTCATTGGTGTAATCTGCCAGCCATTTATTCTGGTTGATATAAGGAGCGGCATCTACAACCTTCTTCCAACCGACCTTTCCGATGTTGAAAGTCAGTCCGGCAGACAAGGTGAACAAATTGTCACCAAACTTATTGGATGCGCCCACGCCGTCATAGTCACGGAATGTGGTTGCGCCACCCAATTCCATGTTGACCGCCAAACGCTTTGTTAAACGATATTGTCCAAGCACACCATAGTTGATGACAAACGGACTCTTGCCGTTATCCTCGTTATGGATAATACCGCAACCAGCATACGGAATGAATCCCCATCTTTGTGTGGTGGCATGGTCTTTGACAAAACTGTTGGTCACATTCCAAAGAAAATCTGCATGAACCATCTTGTAATCACGGACATTCTTGCTGGCATCCTTGAACAGAAAACCTTGGAAACTAAATCGACCACCAATCTCTGGCGTGAACCACTTTCCTGCCTTTATTGCCAGGGAAGGTTTCATTCTGTCGAACAAATTCCCTGTACCATGCGGCTTTCCTACAAAGGTAGATATGCCACCAGACACACCAACGAACCAGTTGGAAGACCATGCAGAAGGAACTGCCACTTCTTTGAGGTATGTAGGATCAATCTGTCGAAGCATATCCTCGTTTATGCCAGATGACACCATTTCATTCGTGCCATCATCCGTTGTTGCTGCATTGACCTGCATTTGTCCGCATAGGCACAATGCCATCATAAATATTGCTTTTCTAATCATAAATTTCAATTTGTCGATTATTCTTTCTATTAACGCTTTCTACTCTTGCTGCCTTTCGGTCGCATCATCCTGTTTGCCATCGCAAGGCAACGGTGCGCCCAACGCCTGTCATCTTCGTCATCGTTGCGTCCCCATTTCATGTCATTGCTGCCACCGCCTCCGCCACCTTGCCCTTCGGCAAATGTCGTAGCTTGGTCGATGTAGCCAAGATACAACAATGTGGCACAATGCAGAACTTCGGCAGTGTGCTCGGCTATGGTTTCCAATGGCGAGCCGTCAAATGCGACTTTGGTTTCAGGTGGCAACGATGCCATCTTGGAACGGTAGTCAGTGACCATGCTTTCCAACATAGCTGTCTTGATAAGTGTACCAGCACCAGTCTGAGCTTCACGAGAGAACTGCATGGCATCCTGTCGAAGCGTCTCTGTCCTCTCCTTGACAAACTCCATGTCTTTGTTCAACTCATCCAACTGCTGGTCAGCCACAGCGAGCTTGTCTTTCTTGTCTGCCAGTTTCTCATCAACGGAAGCCAACTCGTTTTGCAATTTTTCCAACTTCTGCGACAAGATGGAACTATCTCCTTCCTTGTTGGCAATCTGCATCTTCAACTTGTCAATCTCCAACATCTTCTGATGTTTCTCTTCTTCCAGATGTTCCACCATAGAAGAGAGACCTTTCACACGACGTTCTGCCAGTGCTATTTCCACCCGAAGGTCGCTTACAGCTTTGTTAAGGTTGTCCAGCTCCTCTTCCTTTGAAGAACATTCCTCGGACAGATGCTTGCGGTATTCCTCCGTAGGTCTGTGTCGTTGCCGAGTCTCCGTTTGGCTTGTTCCACGCACCAGTCCCCAAGGCTCATTGACCATCGCCAACTCGTCATGAAGTTTCGATGTACGTTGACTATATTCCCGATTGTTGGCACCTGCGAAGATTTCTTTGAAGGCAAACTTGCCGTCCTTGATTGGCAGAAGAACGCAATGAATGTGTGGTGAAGTCTCGTCCAAGTGTACATAGAAGGCAACGATGTTCTCCTCACCATACTTTCCTGCGACAAAATTATAAATGTCCGTCGCCCATTGCTCAATCTCAGGCATACGCTTGACGGCATAATTTTCCTTGTTGTCGCCTGGCTTGAAGACTACCTTTTGGTCACCGAAGGCAAGCTCACGCATCTTCCATTGCGAACCGCTGAAAATGAAGTCCGCCACCGTTCTGAAACGTGGCTCAGTCAATCCCTCATTTTTGTCCTTGATGCCACGAGCAGCCAAGTTCTCAGCCATCATCTGTGGGATGGACTTGCTCTTGTCGATAGGTGCTATCTTGCCTCCCTTGGAAATCTGGAAGTTCAGATGCTGTCTGCCGAGGTCATAGTTACCCTTGGCAATGGCTACCTGCCAAGCCCGGTCGCTCCAGTTGCGTTGGTATTCACGGCTGAGAGCGGCGGCGCATCCCTTACGTCCCCTGACGTTCAAAACCTGCTTTGCTATTCTTTCCATATCTCTGATATGCTTATATGTGTCAGTAAAAATGGTGTCCCAGCTTGCTGCCTTGGCGGACACTCTCCCGAAGACTTTTAGGTCGTAGGGGTAATGAGTTACCACACTCCCTAAATTCGTGAACAGCGGGCAAGCCCGATGCGCTAAAAAGGCAAGCCACGACGAGTGCGATATGCCAGTACCGAACCGTGAGGTCTTAAAAGGAGAATGTCCGTAAGGCAGCTATAATGGAACAGAATGAACTCTACTTATGGTTGTCCGCCTTGGCGGTTACAACTGGCTTGGCAGCTGTCTCAACTGTTGAGGTAGGACAGCAAGCCTTATAAGCGGAACACAGGGATTGAAAAAGGCTCATGTCTTCAGCTGTGTTCAATTTGACGGAAGCAGCCTTTCCATGACTGGCGATGTCGGGCAGTTCCTTTATCAGAAGGAGCAACTGGAGCCAGTCTCGATTGAGAACACGAGTGAAGAACTTGAAGATTGCGTTACGCAGCTGAAGTCTGTTATGTTCTTCCTCATCTACAAGAGGCATACAATCCACAAGTCTGCCAATCATGCAAGTAGCAATATCATCAGATGAAAGTTGGTTGTCAGATGATGTAGAAGCAGAGTTGTTTTCTTGCGATAATGCTACTGCACCCTTTACAATCTGACCACAGACAACGGCAGTCTCTTCTGTGGTGGAAGTGCCATTGAACCAACTGTCTATTGTGAAACGGATGATTGGTTCCAATATGCTATTTCGCATTGTCGGAGCGTTACCGTCATTCATGCCAATCATCGTGATGATGGTGTATTTCGTTTCAAACTCCTTGCTGTGTATCAGCCCATGTTTCGTTAATTTTTCGAGGAACTGACGCACGGTGGCACGATGCCAATGCCAGTCCTCCGCAAGTTGAGTTTTGGTTGTGATAAACTGAAAATCTTTCAATTCGTCTGCCACTTCCTTACTTACGGCTTTCGGCATGTAGTGTTCACAAGCCTTGTCCAGCAGATAGCAGAATGCCTCATGCTTGGAATACCGCTCATTATGTCGGTCCTGGAGAGAAGCCAAGAAGCAGACAGAGAGGCTTACCTTTATATTTTCCTTTGGTATATGTTTCATTGAAAATGTCTTGTTGATGTTGTGAAATAATGATTCTCATTTTTGACTGAGTGTTGTGGAATGTGCCAGTACCAAGTGGCATATTCCAAGATAGGACTAAAAGTAGAAGTTTACGATGTCCTCAGGACATTGCGCCAAGTGTCTGCCACTGTCAGGACATTGTGCCTTGAAGATGACCTTTGAGGACGGATAGTAGATGGATGCCACCAAGAGAAGCCCAACCATCACTCCCAATGTGTACAGATGGGGAGTGAACATGAACACCAATGAGGCTGTAAAAGCGATGGCACATGATTTCCTGTTGTCATGCAACCTATGCAGCAGATTGTCTGCATAGGAGAACTTGAACAGCAATAATGCCAACATTGCCGTTACATGAGCACCAATCTCGTTGGGCAGTACTTGATATACCACGAAACTGAACACCAATATTGCCATCAGCAACAGCAATGTGTACAGTTTCCGAAAATTATGCGAAAACACCATGCGGAGATAAAATCTCTGCATCATCCGATTGTTCTTCCTGTAGCACATCGTTGATGCCAATAGAAGAAACATAGGGAAGAAAAGAAAGATAATCTTGAATATCATAGATCAAATTGTAATGTAAAACGGTCAATAACCTTCGAATAGCTCCAACTCAATAATTCCATAGGTGACTTCCATGAAAAGTCGCTCGACATCCGCCATTGTCAAAGCATTTGATGCAAGGCGTTTCTTGAAACCAGCATCCTTTCTCATAAGAATCTTGGCACTTCGGTCAATGTCAAGCAGAGGAATATGCCACTCTTGCCCACGGACATAATCATTGTTGGAATGACAGGCCCGAAGGGTAATACACCGACAGCAGACGGTCTGCACCATGCCATGCCGTGAAACTGCGGTGTCTTTCCAATGGAACGAACTGCCAACGTCTATCCATGTGTGGCATTTGTGGATGATGTCCACGATGTTCTGAAGCTGCATGTCGCTCATAAATGGAACGTAATGTCACATGAAACACATCAGCATGTCCGCCTTGTCACGCTTGTACTTGAAGAAGCCTGTCCTCGCTTGCAGTTCCATGTCGTGGCACAAGTCACCGTACATGAACTCCAAGGACTCATAGATTGTCACCATGACGGAGTGGACATTTCCATTGGCATCCGTACTGGTATTCATCTTGTACATCCGCCCGAAATTAGGGTTGGAGAAGGCACAGCAGAACTGTCCGAACTCTGTATGTACGGAAGTCACCTTGTGGTAAAGGATGACCAGTTCCATCTGGTCTTCGAACAGGTTCATCACCTCTTCGAGAGGACAAGGCTTTTCCAACTTGAAGTCAAGCAGGACATAGCCGTCTTCATAGACTGGCTGTTCCATGCGCTCCTGGTTGATAAGCTCTGGCAACTGCAATGGTGCAAGTGCCAGGAAGTCGTTGAGAAATTTATGCAGCATAACTGTTGTGTTTATAATGAAGAAATGTATAGCTTGATGAACATATCTGGTAACCCGTCTGTCATATTCTTGTCCATCTGCAAGGAACGGCTAAGACAGGCGATTGTGCCTAAAGCATCTATTGACAGTTGCACCAAATCCTTTCGCTGATTCTCTGAAAGCATCGCCATTCCGAAGTCATCAATGGACAGGAATGGTTGCAGTATCATCCAAAAATATGCAGTCCGTTGTTCTGCGGAAGTAACCTTTCCACTCTTAATATCAGCAACGCAAGTCTGCGCATTGGCGATGATTCTTCGATTGGTACGAACCGCCATGTATGCCACGGCATCCCTTGCCGGTAAGTTTCCTTTCCTTGAAGATTGAGCAATCATCTTGCACACATCTTCTGTTCCACTTGTTATATGCGAAACCGACACGTCGCTCATCTCGTATAGATGAGATAGAAATGTTCTGAACAGCCTATCCTCCGTTTTCAGAAAGGCGAGGAACTGTGATTGGTTGGCAATGCCTTCCTTCTTCACCTTCTCCAAGAAGAAATGATAGGTGGTCAAGATCCTTGTCTTGTCACCTTTATATAATGGTATGGTGTCCATACTCTCAAAAAACTTTGAAGCCACCAAGGAAAGGCCGTCCGTTTCCTTATTACCTTTATAAGGTGTGGCGTTCATCTTCAACAGAAGTACATCCTTGAATGTCCTTCGCTTGGCGGTAGCTATGCGCATAAACTCGTCACGGATGGAGTCATGGACATTGGAAAATTCTTCCAGAGGAAACGAATGTGCCTTTTTGGTGGTGTCTCGCATCAGACAAGCAGAAACCGAGTCTTCTAAAGTACGCCATTTGGATATTTTGTCGGCAAGGTGTTCCATAGACAAATCCTTGTCTGATTTCATCCTTGAAAGGAACACCTTTTGCGCATCCAATGCCTCCCTTGCATTATGGAAAGATGATTCACTGGCATTTTTTGAACAGGATGCCAGCAAAAGAATGGCAAGTATGATGGCAGACAACATGGACATTTGTTTTCTGCCTTCAAAGTATGATATGCGAAAACTTGAAGTGCAAGGTTGTTTGCACTTCACCCTCAATCGGCTTTTTGCCGCAGATATGATAATGTTTATACTTTCCATTTCGGACTTTGTTTGAAATTTGCGGTGCGAATTTACGACTATTTATCGGGTATTCATTCAAACTAAATCAAACTTTATGTTTTATTCTCATTCATACTTTATAGCATGATATGAAATGATAATATATCCAAGAAAGTGCAGTACATCAATCTTTAATTAACTATAATAATTATCAGAGTATGATTATACTTTGATGGAATATGAGTATCTTTGTCGGCAAATTACAAATCATTGTATAATAGCTATGGCAAAAGTAGGTTACATATTTAACTCGGAGCAGTATGACACATTCACCTTTGACCGGGCTTGGATGGAGAAGTACGGCTGCTGCCGTATCATAGAAGATAGTGCAAGCCAAGAGAAGACACGCCCGGAATGGAAGCAACTCATGGATTGTCTGGAACGAGGTGATGAACTGGTCATCTCGAAGTTCAGCAATGCGCTGCGTGGTGTTCGGGAATTGGCGATGTTCCTGGAGTTTTGCAGGGTGAAAGTGATAAGGATAATATCCATTCAGGATAAGATTGATTCAAAGTGTGAGTTGTTCCCAAGTACATCAATAGCCGATGTGCTTTTCATGTTCGGTTCGTTGTCTGAAGAGGTCGTAGCCTTGCGCAAGGCTACTGCCCATGTGGAATATATCAAGTCGGGTATTAAACCAGCCAAGAGTTCTACTCCAAAGAAAGGTATTGACCGTGAGAGGAACATCGTCAATATGTATAACAACAACTACACTATCGATGACATCTGGAAGGTCAGCGGCTTCAGGAGCCGCAGCTCGGTGTTCCGCATACTCAACAAGTATGGGGTGAAGCTGAACCGTGGCAAGTTCAGCGGACCGCTTGGCAAGAGAAAGCCCAAGGATGAGAATGAATAATCACTATAACATTCAAGTATATTCCAAAATTAAAGACGTATGACACCAAAAGAATATGAGCAATATATAGCAAGTATATTCCAAAATCAAGGATATAAAACTCTTGTAACTCCATACTCCAATGATTGGGGTATAGATGTTATTGCTATAAAAGGTAAAGAAAAAATAGCAATTCAAGCTAAAATGTATGGAAATAAAAGAAAAGTCAACAGAGCTGCCATTATGCAACTATATGGAGCTATGGCCTATCAAGACTGTACAAAAGCGGTAATTGCCACCGATGGAGAACTTCTTGATGATGCTATATCAGTGGCAAAGAAGCTGAAAATAGAGATATTGACGACAAAAACAAATTTTGTTTCAACTTTTCATAAAGAAAAAGAAGAGGAGAACTCAGATTCTATCCATAAAGATTTTCGTATGGAATATCCAACGTTTGATGAAGTCTGGAGAAAATACATTATGCCTTTAAAAGGAGTGACACTATGGAATACAAAAGGAGAAAATAAAATTCTGGATGTAAATTGGGGCGGTATTACAAGAATAACTTCAAATAAAAGACGAAGTTCTATCTCTATAGACGGTTTCCGTTTTGCATATAACGAATTGATTAGAAAAGGAAAAATAACAAGGGATTATATCAATCAAGAAGTAGATAAAAGATGTTCATCTGGCATCGTACTCATACTGGGACAAATTCCTTTTGTTTCCACAGTAAGAAATCCAACTTCATTGGAAATTTAAAGATTGTAGATATATCCCATAAGACGGAAAGACTTTTATTTCAAATAAATACTCCAACAAAATGAATTTATATCAAGTTGAAATCACAACTGAAATTGATACAGAGTGTATTCTTATAAATGCTAATGATGAAAATGAGGCAATAAGTATCGCACAGTATATGTTAGAAAATGGCGAGATAGACTTTGCGATAGGACATGAAATCATCAATATCACAGCATTTCTTGCTTGTTGAAAAATATTCAGCCTACAGATGCTGCTATACGATATTTTTTTTGTGGCTTCGAATACACGAACGCTTTCCGTCCACAAAGCCATAGCTATCTGCGCACGAAAAAGCACGCAAGATGTTCTGACCTTGTGGAATAATATTATTGGCAGATAAGGCAATTCCTTATCTGTCTCTTCTGAAATCATTTCGCTTGTCTCCGTGGAAAAGGTTTTTGAGCGTTCCGCCCAAAGCCTTGAACACGAAGAATACCACGAACAAAGATACGATGTCGTTCATAAGCTATAGTTTTCGTTTGTTATACTTGTGACTTGTACAGATTGATGATGTCCATCCCCATCGACTTGGCTTTTCGGCAAGTGTAGAACGTGCCGCCCTTGGGCTTGCCGTCGAAGAAAGCAATCAGTCCGCACGAATGAGAAAGCATATAATCATTTCGTCTGAGCAAGCATCCATTGAAATAGTGCTTACTCAACAGGATAGCATCGTCCGCCTTGTCAAGAATATCCCAATAGCGGTCTTGCTCCCTTGCGCTCCACCTCTCGTTCTGACCGTCATAGGGAATGACGGCAATAAGTTTTAAATTGGTAAGTTCCGCTTTCAATGAAATCACCACTTCAGCAGCCAACATATCGAAGCCGAGTGCCATGCCACAATAGAAATTTGTGATACCCATAGCATAGAGCAGCCTTATCTTGCCCCTCAGTTTCTTCCTTATCTCGTCCTTGCGGTCTTCCGCTATCGTGCGATGTCCCGAAAAAGCCACGGAATTGGCTTTGATGTACTTTGTTTTATCCATATCACTTTGCATATTTATAGTGTGTGCGTCCCAAGAAAAGACCTCCCAATACGTTTCCGCCAAACATTTCCAACTGATTGGCAAAAATGGCATAGCTTGCGCCGGTCGTTACCACATCATCAAAAACATAGATGTCCTTGCCTTTGAAGTAGGCTTCATCAAACTCAATCACTTGTGTCTTAGTGATGCTCTTTTCCTTGTCATGGCGGTGCTCGTGTACTGCCAAGCGGTCGCCTGAAACGGATATGTGCGAATAGCCGTTGATGATGCCGCAAAGCTCGCTCACACGATTACAGAAAGCCATGTATCGACTCTCGTTCTTGGCTTGGGTGCTGGCTGGCACACATACAAACACGATGTCCTTTATCTTCTCACCACAAACTTTGATAAGATGTGCTGCGGTCATTTGCGCCACCTTCTCAAAAGCGTTGTCCCTTGCATCCTTGAACGCCCAAATCAGTTGGCGTGCAGCCACTGCGTCCTCGCCCACATTGCGAACTCTCACAGGGAAATACTTCAAGAAGAAATCCATCCTCTTGCTCAGCTGTCTCTTGATGCTATCGTCTATCATTCTTACCATAGTCGGAAAAATTATTTGTGTTAAACTCAATTTTCATTTTCCCTATTTTCGGAAGCCTTTCGGCTTGCCCAAGGGATATTTTTCCGCCACGCAAAGGTGTTGGAAGGCAAAAAGACAAATCGGAAGCGAAAAATACGCTCTATATGCAAGGCACATAGAGGAAGATTTTTTGAAAAGCATCCATGATGCCCAATTTGGCATTTGCCACGCAACTGGTACCTTTGCGGAAAATATCCGAAGCGGCAAAGACGATGGACGAAATGAAATGACTATAAGTGCTACTACATAAGATTACAACAAGAAAAGGGTGGGTGTGGAACTGCGCCATCGGTGCAATTCCGCAAGGGTGGGACGAAGTGCTATAAAGAGAGAACGGTTTGCCGATTATAACAGAAGGACGGAACAAAGATGCGGCAGGAGTAATTGGGAAACTCTCTTGGCATCCATGCCGAGTGTGTTTCCGCTCCAGCCTTCATGCCATGTGGCTTATTGCAGTAGCGACAGTTGGTCGCCACAATCAAGGAGCCTTTTGGCATGAAATCTTTGTAACGGCTATAAAAGGGTAAACCATGGATTATAAAAGGAAGACGAGAAGCGAATATAAAAGATATGGGTGGGAGTGAAACTGCGCAACAGCCAGACAAGCTATCCCACGAAAGGGGTGGCATTGGTAGACAGCATGTAAGTGACGGTTGCGTCACGGATGCCGTTAGCCAATGCCATTCTGTTCGTGCTTGTCCTTCGGCAAATGGTCATTCTTCATCTTTCGGGATGTTACTCCCGATAAATGAAGAATGTCGCTTTGACGAACTGTTGGTGCGGTTTCGCAGATGGGTGGGACGAAGCGTTAAAAAAGAAAGGTGATTTGGCTGATATAAAGGGAACTCGTAATGGCGGTTATAAGAGTAAACTTGCTAATAGTGGCTATAAAAGTAAACATGGTTGTATGAACAAAACAAAAGCGACCGAAGCCGCTTTGTTTATTAGAGAGAATGAAGAAATCCTATTTCTTGCCTTTCTTGGTAGGCTTTTCAGGCTCTACCGTTGGAGTTTCCTCCTTGTCTGGTGTAGGATAGAACTTGTTTGCGATGAAGACGATGCGGTTGTGCTTGGTGCCTTGCTGATCAACCCACTCGTCTGGCTTGAAGTAGCCCTCGACGGTGAGCATGGTTCCCTTCTGCAGCTTGTCGAAAGAATCAACATGCTCGTTCTTGCGCCATGCCTCCATGTTCATGAAAGCTGATACTCTGTTGGTTTCCTCACCATTCTTCTCCTGACGGCTGACTGCCAATGAGAAACGTGCTACAGAAGCGTTGGTGAACTGACGGATTTCTGCGTTGTTGCCTACGAATCCTGTTACTACGAAAGTGTTCTCGATCTTTTTCATATTGAATTACTTTTTGAAGTGAAACTTAATTTTTACATGCAATCCAAGAGCAGGGATGTGGCACATGAGGGCAGCACCATGAAAATCGACTATAATACTCGTTTTCTGTTGGCGGTGAGGAGAAAAAGGAAGATTATCGGCTATTTTATTGGTCACAGCGAAGCGACCGCACAAGACGGATTCCATCTGTCGAAGCATCACGCTACCTTTGCATAGGAAAAATAGTGGCTTCAAAAAATCGGTAATTCAGAAAAGGACGCAAGAACACCGTAACAGCATCGTATGGCTCAATCATTTGCAGTAACCATCACCAATGCAAAGCACGTTTCCATGGCGTGTGCCGTCATAAACAATGGTAAACCAACAGGCAATACACTTTTCTGCATGGAGGGTGGTCGCATGAGCATATTGACAAAGACAAGCAGAAGGAGAACCTGCTTCGAAGGCTACTCCTATTTGTAGAGGAAGGTAAGCATGAGCAACCAACTACAATCGCAATGCTGCAAACAAGATCCATCCTCAGACAAAAGGCTTCATTGTACGAAAAGCTCCAAGAAAGGCGTAGTCGCAGATTTTATCTCATACAAAGAGGCAGGTCGCCATTTGGCGAATACAACCTCAAAGCATAGCCATATAAAAGTTTATCGGCAAACGATGAAGGGAGTTTGCCGTTACATACAAAAGGGCTTTTACTGGCGGAAAGAAAAAAGATGCCTGGCGAGTATAACCTTCACCAAGCATCCTTTTCGTCAGTCATAGACAAGAACGTCATCACGTCTTTCTACAATTTCCTTGCCATTGCGCAATTTCACTACGATGTCCTCACCATAGTCTGCAACCACGAAACCTTCTGTGCGTCCTCTGTAGGGTATCAGCAGTGTGCAACTGCAACCGATAATGTCGGTCAATTCTTCGTATTCAAACATAGCTCTATAAAGTTTGTGGGTTCTCCGAATGATAAATCACCTTGCAATCCTCAACCTCGGCAGGTAGTCCAAAGGCAGGATAGTGCGAGAATGATGCGTTTCCGTCTTGGCTGAGTGGAGAAACAATCTCCACTTGCCATTTCTGCATGAAGCCATCAACCATCTTGATGTCCTCGTCACTCAATCCCGTAGGGTCGCCATTGATGATATAGCATAATGCCCAAGTGGGGATTTTCTCTATCGTCTCAAATCTTTCCATCAGCCAAACGTGAACTTGTTTATATAATAATAGGTATCCTCGTTCTCATACTCATAGCCGTTGATGAAGTCCACCATTTCATCATCGGTTCTGTCGCCTTGCGAGATACCCATCTTCTCACACCACTTGGCAATAGCATCTTGGCAAGTGTCAAAGATGTCCTCACAAGCATCCTCGAAAGGCTCACCCGAAGAACTCACACAGCATTCCTCTGGGAAGAAGCCTTGCTCGTCGTGGACATAGAAAATGTCGCATCCACATTCTATCTCACGATAACTGATGGAAAGTTCTCCACCAAGGACTTTGTTCAGTTCATCAAAGAACTCCTCACAGGCAGACCAAGCACTTTCGGTGTCAAAGGACAACAAGCAGATGTCATCGTCTGCCTCAAACTCTGCCCAATAGACATGTCCTCTTACCGATATGCCCATCTTCTCATAGTCGATGCCATAGTGTTCCGCCAACTTGTAGAGATATACGTTCTTGGTGTTCACCTCCATTGTTTGGAGCGTGTTCCAAAGGTCGGCTACCGCCTTGCGTTCGCCCATCACCTTGTACTGAGTGTCACAAATGTTTGCCATAAGTCTTCATTTTTTTATTCCCTAATTTTGCATCTGCAATTTCGGGATTGATTAAAATTTTGTTGCCTCAAAAGATGTCTGTGCTTTTCCTGCAAGGTTCTCTGCTCAAATACGACCTGCAAGGTGGAGATTTTAGCAAGAGACCATAGGCACTGACCTTGCAAGGAATATGGGTACAGACATTACCTTTGCAACCAAATTTATCAAAGCCCAGAAATGGTGATGAAGATTCAGGTAACGGAGTAACAATTAGAAAAGTTGAGTTGTGAGGATAAAAAAGCCAAGAACGACTTGAAACAAGCGATTACAAGTGGAAAGTAACAGAAATCATACAAGAGTTCTTACTGGCGGAAAGAAAGAGAGCGACAACCCAATACTGCACATGGCACGATTGGGCTATCGCTCCGCAATTCGTTCAGTTCATCCAATCCATTAGTATATATATCCTAAGATGAATGAATTTATATTTGTGTATTGGCTTTGGTTGGCAGCTATAGACAAGTAACACATCTTTTTTCTTTCCGCCAGTAAAAATGGTTCTTGAAGTAAAAGTAACAGGGAAAATGGTTGTTGGGTAGCAAAATTTGTTGCACAAGATTTGTTTTTCATTTTGTTGGTTCTTTCTTGTCACCCGATAAAATGATGCTTACGTTTGAGCTTTCCTGTACCTGCTGATAATCAAGTAGGTAACAAATAAGAAATATCGTCTTTCAATGTACACGCTGATACAACGCCGAAAGCCCCACGCCTGTGTACGTATATAGAAAGCACTCTTAACAACGAACGGCAAAATCGTCCGAAGCCAATAAGGGCTGTATACAATACGCCTCATGAGGCGTTCCCGTCGAATACAGATAAGCCTGTCGGTAGTGAAAATTCTTCATTACCGACAGGCTTTCTTCTTGATATATGAACTATTACAGCTCATTTTGTATTAATAAATCATAAATAACAATAGTGGCGGGGGGGGGGATTTTCGTCGTAGATATTTTTTTCCATACCTTTGTAGGAATTTCATATCAGGATGACAGCATAGATGTCACATCAGGATGACAGCATAGATGTCACAATTGACACATTTGAATGAATAAGTATTTTTAGAAAAAATCTACAATAGGGATTAATAAATTATGAAGAGTAAAAGTTATCTGCTTTCTTTTGCTAAAACAAAAGGAAGCATTGCGGCTGCGTTAGTCGCAGTACTTATGGCAGCAAACACTACTGTCGCTTTGGCACAAAATAAAGCGACTGCAAGCAACGGAACAGAAAATACTATTGGAGGTGTTGACAAACTTTTTGGCATTGATCCTTCGTCAAAAATTTGTACAAATGGAACAAATGAAACCGACGGAGACAGGATTGTGTGTCTGTATAACGTCGGTGCAAAAAAGTTTCTGAGTATTGGTGGTAAGTGGGGTACTCATGCCTCGCTGAATGTTTCACCATATTCCATTTATATGAGATGGAATAGTGGTTCATCAACGTATTTCCTGCAAAACAAAGTGGAAGGTTCTGGAACTGGCCCATATATGGGAATCTTCAAGGATAAAGATGGGGTAAATGGGGTATTTATGGATAGAAAGGAAAATTGCGCTATCAGATTTGAAAAAGCCAAGGACTATTCAGAAACCAACAAGGTTTATCTCGTCGAAATCAACTCATTCCTTCCAATTACCCATTTAGGTTATCTCACTGCTTATCCCAACGACGAGAATAAATTCTGCGATTATGAGACAAGCTTAGCCACAGAGGGCTCCCAAGAATACGAAAACCAGAAATGGAAGGTGATTACAAAGAATGAGTATTACCTGCTCTTCCACACAAACCCTGCATATATGAAGTCGCCTGTCGATGCCTCTTTCCTCATCACATGTCCTGATTTCAGAATACATGATACCGGTGCTGCAAACTGGAAAATCGGAGGCGTAAGCTCAACTACTGATGTAAACAGCCACGTACGTTTCGGAGATGAAACGATGTATAAGACGTATGACCAAGTTAGCAACACAAAAGATGAGGGTTTTACAGGTAGGACTGAGGCTCATCAACAAAAATACGGTAAGTATTTCTACTGCTACACCAAAGGCTTGCGCGGCTTCACATTCTATCAGGACGTGAAGGTACACAAGGGAGGATGGTACCTGCTGCGATGCAACGGATTCAGCACATCGAACAGTTCGGAGAACATCAAGCAGAACGGCAAACCGCTTGCTAACCTGTTCATTACGGTGCTCGATGCCAACAACAACCCGATTAATGACAAATACTCAACTGCAACCCTCAACGGTATAAGTCAGGCTGATGCCTATCAGCTTGCCAAAACACACAATGGCAAGCCATACGAAGGAGCCGGTATCGGACATGCCTTCTTCGAGGGAGAGTATGAGAATCAGGTGCAGGTATGTATCGACAAAGCCCTGGATGGGAACGAAATATCTGACAAGAATCCTGTTACGCTCCGCATAGGCTTCTACATAGACTCTACAGACGAGTCGAAAGCTGACGCCAATGAGCTGACCGCCGTAGACAACTTCAAACTGGATTATGCCGGACCGCGACGCAACCCTGAGCTGATTCTCGATGAGGAGTCTACCGACCTGCGCTATCTTACCGAGGCTGCAGACGAATACAAGAACAGCGTGCTGCATCTGAACCGCAAGCTGAACGACAATATGTGGAACTCGCTCATTCTGCCCGTAGACCTGACATGGGGACAGATGAAGCGCACGTTCGGAGATGCCGTGAAGGTGGCAAAGCTTGCGGCACTGACGGAAAACAGCGTGCAGTTCGTGACCGTGGAGCCAGACAGCGACGAGCAAGTGATGGTAAAGGCATTCGAGCCATATATCGTGTACCCACCATACACACAGGTGAAGTCAGCACCCTACACCGTAGAACACTTCTACACATCAAAGGGCGAGGACAACAGCGAATGGCTGGATAAAGACTACAAGCCGTCTAACAACGAAGACAACAGACTGACGAAGACTTTGAAAGCCGACCACTACGACATCACGATGGTGTCACTCGACAGGGATAAGCTAAAGCAGTATGTAAACACCACCAATTGGGAATCAACAACAACCTTCGATGCCACCGGCGGTGGCCACGGCCAGATGGTCTGCAAAGGCACAATGGCAAAGACATACGACAAGGGCAAGATTATCGATGGCAGAGACAACCTCAACGGCGACTATTTCATGTATAAGGGAAAGCTGATACAGGTGCCGCACGGCAATAAAGAAAACAGCGACGAGCCGTATTCATACGGACTGAAGGCGTTCCGCTGCTGGTTTGAGCTGACGGGCAATACTTCTGCCGAAGGAAAACCGAGCCAGGTTTCGCTGCTCATCGACGGAGTGGAAGACAGCACCACAGGCATCGACGACATACACGGCAGCACCGACTGCACATCCTACAAGCATGGCATAGATGGCGTGTTCAACATGAACGGACAGATGGTGCGCCGCAGTTGCAGTCTGGAGGGACTGCCTAAGGGAATGTATGTAGTGAACGGAAAGAAGATAATTATCAGATAAACCCCAAATAACAGTTACGCAAAATGAAGAAGAACTATATAACTCCAGAAATTAATGAGATACAGCTCGAGGCTCTCTGCAACGAAGCCATCGTAAAGGCGAGCGTATTCAGAGGAAGTACCACGGGAAAATGTATCAGCAACTTTGAGGTAGTCAACGAGGATAAGACCAAGGATACTTACAAAAACTTGTGGGGAGAATCGAACAGCAATAAGTGGGGCGATGACTGACACCATCGTCTGCTATAGAAACAGATAATGAAAAGAGCGTCAAAAAGGGCTGGATTCCAGATTTGGAGTCCAGCCCTTTGTCTATTTCACACCATTGCTTAACGCAACTAAAACTACATTTATTCAGAATATTTCATTCAATCTTCAAAGTCTTCGTCATCCCAAAGACCGCAGCTACCAGTATCTCCGTCATCATTTTCCTCATCAAAGAGAATATAGTCACGTTTTGGGGCACCCCCTTCTGGTATCTGTCCATCTTCGCTTCCAGTAAGAAGAGACTCGATTCTAACTTCATACACCGTGACTTCCGGTTTTATATAGTTTTTCATTTTTCCTTAGTTTTTATTTGATGAATTTCTTTCCATTATGGATATACACTCCTTTGACAGGACCTGACACCTTTACTCCCTGAAGGGTATAGAACGATGCGTCGGCGTCTGTACTATTCAGCTTGACTTCTGTTACAGTAGTAGTGCTTCCGCCATCATCTTCGTCATCGAAGACAATAGCCACCTTGGCAAGCGACGGATTTTTCGGGTCGTCCGTCTCATTTCCGAGGAACTGTCCGTTGTAGTTGATAAAGCCGTACGTAGCTCCAACTCCGTCATCAACGACAGCATTTGCCGGAATACTCAGATAAGCCTTGTTGGCACCGCTTCTGCCATCCTGCGTAAGGCGGAAGAAACCGATATAGTCGTCTCCGGTCTGATGCTCCTTGTAATATTTTGTAGAATGGAAGTTTGCAAGGCCGAAGTAACGGTGGAGTATATTTCCATTATCGTCGGTATCAGCATTTCCAAGTTTGTCAATAGGCGTGACTGTCGGCTTGAGATAGTTGTTCCACTTATCACCTTTAGCTACATAATCGTCTGTCTTTACCCACAACGCTTCATAATTATTATCAGGATAAAGATCATCCGTTTCTTTCAAATAGAAATCCACTTTAGCGCCGTCTTCGTAGCCGCCCGCAGGCACCTTGTCCGCAGGCACCTCACCCACGAGCACTACTCCCATGTTTGCCGGAATATACTTGAGTTCACGAAGATAAATCTTGCCCTGTGATTTTGGGTTTTCTGGATTTGCAGGTGTACCGTACTTATATGCCGCATACACCTTCACATTGTTTTTTGCGGGTTTCATTGCAACACTGTTGCTGTACGTACGGATAAACCTCCTTACGTGATAGGTGAAAGGCATCTTGACGACTTTTGTTCCTGATATGGTGTAGTAGGATACATCCTTATTGTCCTTGTCGAGCTCAGGGTAAAACTTTATCCTCCAGATTCCTGCGGGACGATTCCAGAGAATATCCCTTCCGATTCCGGAGTCTGCCTCGGTCTCTCTGGCAGCAGTACGGTACTGCACGTCGTTCGGATCGTCAGCCATACAAGAGTGATTGTCATTATCGGCGCCATCATATCTGGATCTGGCAAGTCCGGTATTGTTTGTCACATTAACTTCTGTCTCGCCCCAGTTCTGCTTTGCGTCACGGTTGGCAACGAACCTGAAATAATGCGGGGTGTTGTATTTTTCGTCTTCGGTAGATATCGTCAACGAGAAGCAACGCTCATTGGCGTCATACTCCATGTCTCCTGCCTTAGAAGTATAATTCCAATTGCCCGTTTTCGCATCATAAGTTCCTTCCACAGCATCACCTATCATGGACATGGTAGTTATCGAGAAGTCGGCTTTGTTATTGTCACCTTTTAATTGTATTTCGCCCGACATACCATAACTGTCTTCTTGCTGCGCCAGACCGTTGTCACCGCGATTAGCATTAAACTCTACCCTCTTTATACCAGACAGATAAAGGGTGAAGGGTTTCTGGTTAGGCCAGACCTTGTTGCTATACTTGCTGGTAGAATTGTAGTCAACACCTCCATTGCCGAGGAAGAAGAGCTTATCGTGAGTTCCGGAGTTATCATTCACGCTATTTGTGGCATGAATATCGGGCGTAGCCTTTATTGCCTGATCTTTCTGTTCTTTAGTTGTCACGCTATTCACTATATATCCTATACACCAATATTTGTTAGAACCGTTGAAATAGAGCGAAGCCACCATATTGTCGCTGTATTTGCCCGTATTTCCACCTTTTTCACGCTTATCGAAGAGCGGCTGCGCCGTTGCCCCTTCCATGTTGCCAAGGATATAAGACACACGTGTCGTGGCATCATGCTTTACCTGCCAGTCGGAGGGGTTTCCCTCGCCGTCAAGCGTAAAGCTGAAGGTATACATGCCATCGTCGTCTGTCACTCCGTTATTGCGGGTCTCGAGATCCCAGTAGTTGTTGCCCTCTGCTATTGTCTCAGAACCGAGAAGTGTCTTTGCCGCTGGTGTTCCACAAATAGTTCCCACAGCTCCGTTTGTTAACGGCAATGCGCTGGTATTATCCTTTGCACCGTGCAGGCTGTATATCTCGCCCGGTCCGTAAACCATCTTATTGTCATAATCGTCAACAGCAAGAATCTGTGCATGTGCCGTGAGGCATGCCGGGATGCTGAACGCATAGCTATTGTCTTTTTGCTGTTCGAATTTGAAATACACATGGTTTGTATAGTTTATCATTTTGCCGTCGCCTCCCGGATTAAATTCTCCTCTATTATATGGCGAGAAGAAATTGCCCACGAGATAGTAACCAGGTTCGACATCTGTTGCAGACTGTGCAACAGTTCCACCACTTTCTCCTGCGGAAAGAGTGTTCTGAGCAAGCTGATGGTTGCTTGGCACGCCATAGTTACCAACGCTAGCATTGATTGTTTCGGCTGTAAGCAGATATACGTCTGCTGCCTTCATCTCCAAAATTGTCCCAAGCATCAACATAAGGACAAATAGGCTTTTAGTTAACTTTTTCATCTTTTCAGTATTATTGTGTTATTTATAAATATGCTACGGTTTATGTTAGTAGAGCAGGTCCTGCACATTATGCTGAACCAAGCCTATCCTCGTTTTTTGTGTCTTTTCGACCGCAAATATATGTATTTTTGCATTACGCTATATTAGGGAAAGTGGAAAATATGGGGTAAAAGTTATGTAAACGTTTGTAAAGCCATCTTTATACAAAATCACCAAGAAGACTGTAACCAACAAGTCTGTCTTGAAGTTGAACTCTGTTGCAGGTGGCGAATTTGCAATTAGCATTCTTGCACAATAAAATGCAGGATTTTGAGTTATTATGAAAGAAAGTTTTTTCTTGAATTAATAATGATGCTCATGAAAAGAATGAATAAAATGTTGTTGGTTGCTGCCTTGGCGGCAACCACACTTTCTGCTCAGGCAGAACAGAAGAAGGGACCGGCTTGGTTGAGTGATGCACTTTTCTATCAGATTTATCCATCTTCCTATATGGATACTGATGGCAATGGTATTGGCGATCTGCCGGGTATCACTTCCAAGTTGGATTACATCAAGTCTCTGGGTGTGAACGCCCTCTGGCTCAATCCAATCTTTGAGTCGGGATGGTTTGATGGTGGCTATGATGTCATCGATTTCTACAAGGTGGATCCTCGATTCGGTACCAATACCGATTTGGTTACATTGGTCAATGAGGCCCATAAGCGGGGTATAAAGGTTTGTCTCGACCTGGTGGCAGGACATTCCAGCACCAAGTGTGCCTGGTTTAAGGAGTCTTCCGAGAAAGATCCTAACCAGCGTTACAGTGATTATTATATCTGGATGAACGATATCCCTGAGAGTGAGAAGAAAGAAATAGAAGCCCGTCATCAGGAAGCAAGTCCGGAGTCTAGTACCCGAGGCAGATATGTGGAGGCTAATGCTCCTCGTGCCAAGTATTATGAGAAGAATTTCTTCGAGTGCCAGCCTGCCTTGAACTATGGTTTTGCTCATCCAGATCCAAATCATCCTTGGGAGCAAGGCGTAGATGCTCCAGGACCACAGGCTGTCCGCAGGGAGATACGTAACATCATGGCTTTTTGGTTTGATAAGGGTGTGGATGGCTTTCGTGTAGATATGGCGTCATCGCTTGTCAAGAACGACCCTGACAAGAAGGAGGTTTCCAAGCTTTGGAATGAGATGCGTGCCTGGAAGGATAAGTATTATCCAGAGACCGTCTTGATTTCAGAGTGGGCTAATCCGCAGCAAGCCATTCCTGCCGGCTTCAACATCGATTTCTACATCCATTTCGGTATCAAGGGCTATGCCTCTCTGTTCTTCGACCGCAAGACTCCATGGGGCAAGTGGGAGCAGAGTTACCAGAACTGCTATTTCGACAAGCAGGGCAAGGGTTCACTCAAGGAGTTTAGCGAGAACTATACCAAGGCATACAATGCCACCAAGAATCTCGGCTACATCGCTGTTCCATCTGCCAACCACGATTACCAGCGCCCTAACATCGGTACCCGCAATACGCCAGACCAGTTGAAGGTGGCGATGACCTTCTTCCTCACCATGCCTGGTATTCCGTTTATCTATTATGGTGATGAGATTGGTATGAAGTATCAGATGAATCTCCCTAACAAGGAGGGTAGCAATGAGCGTTCGGGTACCCGTACTCCGATGCAGTGGACCAAGGGTAAGAATGCCGGCTTCTCTACGAGTGCGCCTGATAAGCTCTACTTCCCTGTAGATACGGAAAACGGAAAGTTGACCGTTGAGGCTCAGCAGGGTGATCAGAATTCTCTGTTGTCATATACCCGTAAGCTGACCGCTTTGCGTCATTCTGCAAAGGCTCTTGACAATGAGGGTGATTGGAAGCTCCTGAACCAGAAGGGGCAGGAATATCCGATGGTATATGAGCGTACTTTGGGTGAAGAGGAGTATGTTGTTGTCGTGAATCCTGGCGCCAAGGCAGCCTCTCTCAATATCAGCTCCGTTGGTGGTAAGGCTGTTTCTGTTCTTTCCACAGGAAAGGTTGTGTATAAATCAGGAAAAAAGACTGATGTGATTAAAGCTTCTGGCATAAGTGCCGCCATATTCAAGGTGGAAAGATAGAGCTCTATCTTCTATTGGAAATCATCATTTATAGCTATTGTTTACTTTCAGAAAAGCGGGTGCAAAGGTAATCACCAGCCGCCCATTGACAATTGCCATACAACCACTCATAGGCCATGTCTGCATGGTCCAAATCAGTTATCGGACAATAACATACAGAATGAAATCACTGCAAAAATAGTCGTATGATGCGACTATTTTTGCAGATGTTACATAACTTTTATAGGCATTGAAATATGTAGCCTACTTGTAGCGTCTTGTAGCACGATGTAGCGTTATATCCTATTGGTAGTAGTCAGAGCCTTCATCCAAAGCAATATATATAATGTGTATTTACACAAAATAAACGAATAGAAAAATGGAGATCCGTAAAGATAAATATCTGGATCTACTTATCCACAGTTGTGGGAATGGGTTGATAAGAGTGATAACAGGAATGCGCAGATGCGGCAAGTCATACCTGTTGTTCACCCTTTTCAAGAACTATCTCATAAAAGAAGGCGTGTATATTATAAATCTTATGGATTTTTTGCGCGACCCGGAGAAATACATGGAGGAGAGAGTATAAAATCACAATATTTAAGAACCAATATCATTTGTTCCCGACAATTGTTAATTAAGTAGAACGTAACACTTTGAAGAGCTAGAAATATCTAGACATCAATGTGTTACGTTTTATTTTTCATAAAAACAAATAATTATCTACCATACTTAGTTTCGAACTCTTCCACAATTGATGCCAACTCTTTCGGCAAATAATTCATTCCGCATTGTCGAATATCTTCTGGGATTCCAAACAATGCCTCGGCGATACCACCTGTGATACATCCAATAGTGTCGGAGTCGCCGCCAATGCTGATGGCATTGCGTACCGCATCCTCAAAATCAACAGCTTCAAGGGCACAGGTAATCGCTTGCGGTACACTGCCTTGGCATGTACCGCCATCAATCACCCCATCCAATCCGTGCCATGAATAGCGAGGGCGAATTTCATCCACGGTCAATGATATGTCATAGTTGAATCTATTGCTTACAGTCTGACGGATTTCAGCAATAGAAGAACCTTGGCGCGCCATGAATATACACATGGCTGTAGCTTGCGCCCCTTTAATTCCTTCTGGGTGATTATGTGTGCATTCTGCAGAAAGTTTTGCGACTGAAAGCGTTTCTTCCAAAGTGTTGAATCCCCATCCCACAGGAGCAACTCTCATTGCACTACCATTTCCGCAACTATTATACGGCTTCATAATTCCACGGGATGCAAGATGAATCCAGCTAATGAACATAGATCCATAACTGCCCATTGGGTAGGGATAAGTTTGTGCATATTTAAGATAATAGTCTGCAGGATTGCCTCCACGAAGCATCCATTCTGCTGTCGCCAACGTGAGAATACTGTCATCTGTAAACTCCTTTTCTTTTGAAAAGAAGGGGAATGTTTTTGTTTTGATATTGTCAAATTCGTAGATACTACCTACAATGTCTCCTATTATTGCGCCGATCATGATTTCTTATTGTTTTTAGTATATTTGGGCTCATCAAAAAAATAAACTATTAAAAAAGTCCTGTAAATCTTTCGACTTACAGGACTCTGTTGCGGAGAGAGAGGGATTTTATACCACTCTACCATCTTCTGTAACTCGTTGATATTCAAGTGCCGTCTTTAGGCATTTTCGCTTATTTTGCACGAAAAATGGCGCAGAACTGGCGCAAGACAAAACGTCTTAAAACACTGTGTATGAATGACTTTTGTTACACAATTTAACTATTTTAAGAAATCTATCGACTCTATTTTCTACTCCACCCCTCAAATCTTTGAGGAGATTATGGCATTACGACACTCGCTTCTTACTTTCAAACAAGTCGGTTGCCATTGTTTTCTGTTTATCATCTCATTGCCTTTGTATTATGTTTATGAATTGCCCTTATGAAAGGGGAATAATACTACACCATGACCACTATCTTACCACAATTATTCAAATGCCTATAAGTCAAATATGACTCTGAAAGTTGTATCTTTATGTAGCATCATTGATTTTCAAGATGTTACATAACTTTTATAGGCATTGAAAGATGTAGCCTACTTGTAGCGTCTTGTAGCACGATGTAGCGTTATATCCTATTATTGGTACAAAGTTAGTATAAAACAATTAGAATAAAGATAAATTCCTCGTGTTTAACACTAACTTTGCACCAAAATACTGATGTTAGAGGCTACAAACAAAGTCCTTTACCTTTGCTTGGTATTCTTCCTTGGTCATACCACCTGTTTCAATCATAGAGTCAAGTACATCGCCAAGTTCGTCAAAAGCAAAACCTTGATGAATAATATAATAAGAATACAGATGAAAGTTTGCTTATTAAAAAATCCCCTATCCTGGGTTTACGCAAGATAAGGGAAGTATAGAAAATCAACCTTTTATGCTGTAAATGCTACATTGGCTCATAATCGTCCAATAAAAAACTGCGAAATACCTCGTCTATGCGTTTGTCTGTTTCTTGCTGATGTTGCTGCATTTTTCATAAGTCGATACCATGATATAATGGATATTGTTTTTTCCTGTTTCATAATAAAATCCGGCAGCTTCGAGACGTATGTGTATTTGAGGTGAATGGGATAGAAATGTATAAGCTAATCTTAGATATTTAAATCTTTTGTGTCGCCCATAAGAAAATCCATTAATCCCATTGTAAGAATACCATTCTCGTCAGTCCAAGGTTTAATGTCATCTTTCACGATGATTATTTTCTTGAATGAATCGCCTATTCTCAAAAGTGAAGCCATTTCTTGTTTACGCTTTTCCTCGTCTGGCATGGCTAATGCGGATTGGATGTAATACTTTTGGCTGCCCTCATTGATAACAAAATCAACTTCAAGTTGTTTCCTCTGCCATTTACCGTCTTTACTTACATATCGTTGCTCCATAATACCAACATCCACTTTACATCCTCTACGGCGCAACTCATTATATATGACGTTTTCCATTATATGGCTCTCTTCTTGCTGTCTTAAACCAAGGACGGCATTTCTTAACCCCATGTCTGTAAAATAGTATTTGGCAAGACTACCGATATATTTCTTGCCTTTAATGTCAAATCTTGTGGCTTTCTCTATGATAAACGCATCTTGCATATATCCAAGATATTTGTCTATCGTATTATAACTTATAGCTACTTTCTTTACACTCTTAAAGGTGTTTGACAACTTTGTGGTATTTGTTGGTGCCCCAATACTTGATGCTACAATACGTACCAAATCTTCAAATTCAGACTTGTTTTTGACACGATGACGTTCAAGTATGTCTAACAAATAGACACTCTCAAATAGATTTGAGAGATAGTCCAACTTTTTCTTCTCTGTTTCAAGTGTCAGCACATGAGGAAGTCCTCCGTATGTATAATAGTCTTTCCATGCTTCATAAGGTTTCTGTCCTGTTCCTTCACAATATTCTGACAATGACAACGGATAAAGCCGAATCTCGTCACCACGTCCTCGAAACTCGGTAATAATATCGCTTGAAAGAAATTTTGAGTTGCTTCCCGTTACATAAACGTCCGCATTGTCCATGCGCAACAGACTATTAAGCACTTCCTCAAATCTCGCTACAAGTTGTACTTCGTCAAGGAGTATATAGTACAAATCATCATCCACCATTTTCGCCTTGATATACTTATACAATGCTAATGGGGCACGAAGGTCTGCACTCTCAATGTCATCAAGTGCAATCTTTATAATATGGTCTTCTGTCACGCCAATATTTTTCAAATACTGATAGAAAAGTGTGAAAAGTAAATATGATTTTCCACACCGACGAATTCCGGTAATGATCTTTATTAATCCATTTTGCTTGCCGTCTATCAGTTGCTGTAAATAAAAGTCTCTTTGTATCTGCATAATATGTCTATTGAAATATTTCGGCAAAATTGCCATTTTTGTTCAGCAAAAATACTGATTCATACTGAATTAAGCAATTTTTTAATGAACTATTTTGGCAATCTTGCCGTTTTTTTTCATTTTTGAACAATAGTCCTGTCGGTGCGGTATTGGCAAGCAGTTGGTTTATTTTTGTTCCGTATAATATACTCATAGTTTATTACAAAGCTAAATATCTAACTGTAAAGATAGATGTTTTATTACTACTTAAAAGCGTAAAAAGGAAAAGTCCTGTAAATCTTTCGATTTACAGGACTCTGTGCGGAGAGAGAGGGATTTTATACCACTCTACCATCTTCTGTAACTCGTTGATATTCAAGTGCCGTCTTTAAGCATTTTCGCTTATTTTGCACGAAAAATGGCGCAGAACTGGCGCAAGACCTTACCTTGAAATTGGAAGCCTTTCACTTGCATAACAAGTGCCGCCATTGTGAAGTTTTAGTAGTTTGGTTTTATCTTTTCCATTTCGTCTATTCCCCAAGATGTTTTTGCCGAATCGGCTCAAAAGCCCGTTAAATATACGCAAAATCGGCTCAAACAAACCCGATTATTGGCAAAAAATGAGTAAATTTGAGCCGATTAATAAATAAAGAGATACTTGTACATTGGTGAATGGAAAAGATAATGTTTTTGAGAAAGCACTCTTGACATTAGTGCTATTATCGTATATTCAAGCCTTTGTGGATGGGAACAAGCGGACAGCAAGAATCACAAGCAATGCTATCTTAATAGCAAATGGCTATTGCCCGATTTCTTTCCGAACCGTTGACTCCATCGACTATAAGAAGGCTATGCTCATGTTCTACGAACAGAATAACATCGCTGCTTTCAAGAAAATCTTTATCGAGCAGTTCTTGTTTGCAGTGAAGACGTATTTTTAAGGGAAATAGGTATTTATAAAAAAATAGTGATATGAAATTGTTGGAAATATTAAAAAGAATGTTGTCTTGTGCTACAACAGAGACTTCGGAGCCAACAGAGGTTTCGAAATCAACAGTGTTGCCTTTGGTAGATAGCAACAAGGAATCTAAGGATTATGCAGACTTAGATGATATACGTTTAGTTGTTGGCGATAAAACTTTGGCATTGGTTTATAATGTATGCATGGGTGGCCTCCATAACGTACTTCATTATGATCCATGTTCTCACGATACTCAAGATTGCTTTTCGGAAATAAATGCCATTATAGAAAAGAATCTTGAAGAAGCCTATGAAAGTATTGTTGTCAAGACAGGAGAAAATCAATATTTACTTAATATTGGAATAAACTTACTGTTGGGGCCCGGTAGTCTATCTCAACAACTATGTGATGATGTTATAAATGTTTTTTATCCCATCATAAAACGTTTTATTGATGAACATGTTGTAAACAACAAAGTGGGTGTTTATTCTGTTTTCACGGGTGGCAATGGAACTTCTGTTGGTTTACTTGGCCTGGTCAACCTTCTGGAAAAAGATGGTTACATTTGTTGTGGGGTAGGAACTTCTTACGATAGTCACTCATATCCTTTAAAGCGAGCAAAAGGTTGGCATGGTTTTACATATATTGCCCTGGAAGAACTAATAAAAGACACAGAAAAGTTACCTAAGATTAAAATACTTTCTTTGCTGCATGATGAGCTGGTCGCTAAAATGGGAGATGGCACCGTTTGCTTGCAGAAAGTCAAGCCTGAGCAGTTTATATATCATAACCACTTTGAAATAATGGAGCAATATGGCCAAGTGCGTACGATGGCAGATATTCTTATTGGCATGAATGAACAACAGCATTTTCATAGCAGTGAAGAGGCAGTTGCTGCTGTTGAGAAATTTATTGGATCGCAGAGTCCATGTCATTTTGCAATTTCAGGGAAAGCGTTCCATTTTATAGCAGATGCACTTTATTCGTCTAAGGCATTTGTGGATGGAAGTTTAAATAAAGATGTCTTTTTAGAAAACTTCACTATTTCTAAGTTTGAAAAGAACTGGGATAATGCAATGTATAGATACTATTACGCTAAGATTTGGAAACTGATTTGTTATTTTGACGAGTTTAGAAGATATACATCTCCAAATCAGATTTATAGGGATTTGAAAAATACAATATCTCCGGAGTATTATGTAATGTCAGATAGTGCTGGTAGCTTCGGAAGCTACCCACGATATTTCTTTGAAGAAGCCATAAAAGAGGCATGGAATGAAATAGCCCCGAATAATTCTATAGATTCCCAATTGCTTGAAAAGTATATGTTCAAAAATCATGAAGCATCCGTAAAAGCAATAGGATTAGAGGCTACAATAGAAAAGTATTTTGACCAAGATTATTGTTGGGCTGACGTGTATTTTCCTGAGCAAATAGGCTCTGCACCTGTTTACATTGAACGAGAAATCGGAAATAAAAGAATTTTTATTAAATCATGCGGAGAAGGAAAGGGACCAAATAATTGTCCTGAGATTTTGGAATTTAGATATGCTTATAGGCTATTGGTGGAAGACATTAAGTATAATATTTATGGAAGCTATTCTTATAAAGATTTCCAGCCAGAACTATTTGTTCCTAAAGATGATATGTCTTTACCTATTTATTCTGCAAAATTCCCTGTTGGCAAATTAATGTTTGAGAATGAAAATGATAAAGTTGCTTTTCTTGAAAAAGAACTGAAAAATAAGCAGCTAATAAAAAAAACTGAAAGAAAAGAGCTCATAAAATCACTTCGTTCATGAAGATTTTTAATAAAAGTATATTAATAAAAAAGACAAGTTGCAATATGATGGGGATACCTGGTCATCCAATATCCCCATCAGTAAATCTTTTTGTGAAAGTTACAAAGGGTTGCAATGCTCATTGTCCTTTTTGTAGTAATGCGGGATGCCTAAATTCCACATCTCCATTTGACGTTGATAAACTGATTTGCATCATACATGAGTTAAAAGACAATGGGATTATTGTTAACCGGGTTAATATTACAGGAGGAGAACCATCTTTGGTGTCACCATTGGTGGTGCGTATTCTCAGTGCTATAGAAAAAGAACGTTTTGATGATGTACACCTACATCTCAATACAAATGGAGCTACGGATCAAGCGCAAGACTTGATGCAACATCCACGTTGGGATAGTATATCTATGTCTTTGCATCATTATGATACTGAGCGCTTATCTGAATTATATAGATGCAAACTATCAACACAGTTATTTCAGTTTAAAGGCGTGAATAAGCAGATAGTAAATTTTAGCTGCAATCTTGTGAAGGGTTATATTGATAACAAAGAAGAAGTTCAAAAGATGCTTAATCTGACTTTGGATTTGGGTATTCATCGTATCGGTTTTGTAGCTCTTATGCCTGTAAACGACTTTTGCAAAGAACATTTTGTGGATATTAATGATATTCCTTTCTCAGAATTACCACATGTCTATTTCACTGGTGCTAAGGATCGGGGAGTAAATTGTAAATGTAGTAATTATCTTTATAATCGAGACTTGAAGATATTAGAAATTTATATGCGCAATTATGCCAATCCGCGATATTGTGAGTCTTCCCTTGTTTTTGATGGAGAATACCTTCGTCAAGGTTTTTATAGTGATAACATCATTTATTAATTTATTGATAGAATGGAAGTTCTTAGTGACATTTTCGAAAAGAGGAAGAATGATTCTCGTTGGAATACCTCTTATCCTCTCTCTCCTGATGATTGGAAAGTATATCGTATATCAGGAGAGTTGTCTTTTTCTGGAGAAAAAGAAATGTCTTTCTATATTCACATTCCTTTTTGTAAGGGCTTATGTTCTTTTTGTGAATACACAAGGATGCTTTGTCCAAATGAGGAGCTGCAGGAACAGTATATAGCCACATTAAAACATGACATTTGGAAATTTATTAAAAAATACCCATCAATCAAACTTTGTGGATTTGATGTTGGTGGGGGAACACCAACAGCCTTGAATGACAAGCCGTTTGAACTGCTTATGGACTTATGCAGAGAGGTTATGACTGCTTTAAATATATCAGAAAGTTTTATGCCAAGCATAGAGACTACATTTGATACTTTATCGGTTTCCAAAATCGAAACATTGAGATCCGCAGGTTTCAGAAGAGTATCACTTGGAGTTCAGTCCACTATGGAAAATGTCTTGTTATGCAATCATCGTAAGTCTATAAAAGTAGATATGATGAAAAGTACAATATCTATGTTGCATAGCAAAGGTATTAGCATCGTAAACTTAGATATGATGTATGGATTGAAAGGGCAAACGGTTGAAAGTCTTCGCCAAGATGTGTTTGTCTTAAAATGTTTGCAACCAGAGCAAGTAACCCTTTATGAACTACGTACCAATATGATAAGAGAAGAAGACCATATGACTAAGGATGAACTATATAATTCTTATTCTTTTCTATATAATTCTTTATGTGATTTGGGGTATTATGCTCGTTTTGGACAAAACACATTCTCAAAAAGGGCAAATGACATAGGCGTGAGTTCTTATTTAAGAGAAAGAATGATGAATGCTGGTGCTTATAAAGGATTTGGCATCTCTGCCCAGAGTATGAGCCGAAATGGTGTATCCTATAATATCGGCAAACTTAAAAAGTCGTTCAATGATTTGTTGGCAATGAAATCTTATGATGAAGAATATGTTTATCAACTTCCACCCAAAGAACTTGCGTCAAAATATATAGCCATTAGTGCTTATAATGGTTCTTTCTCATTGGAGAAACTTAGTGAATTATTGGGATGTGATGCTACCACTTATTATTCTTCCCCATTGGATTTTTGTGTTTCACGTGGTTATATTGAGATTTCAAATGAAAGAGTTATTGTTACCCCATTAGGTTTTAAGTATTATGGAGCATTGTTTTCCTTGTTTTATGCTTCATGGTAATTTGGTAAACCTCTATCGGTCTTCCGGTCTCTTTATCTTTGCCTGAATACTACATCATGACCACTATCTTACCATTATTATTCAAATACCTATAAGTCAAATATGACTCTGAAAGTTGGATATATGGTACCCCATAGAGTTCTTGGTTAGAAATAAAAGAACAGAATGAAATCACTGCAAAAATAGTCATATGGTGCGACTATTTTTGCAGTAATTTTTACAGCATCGTACCACCCATCTGTTTGTTATATGACGCTATGGCATCATAAGCATTCAAACGCCCACTGTGCGGTACATCACACCTTTGCTTATCGCAGTCAGTAATTCAGAGTCTCTGTATTTCTTTTGCAGTTGGACTGAATAGCCTTTCTTCTTTAGCCAGTCAGCAAACAATAGTCCTGTCGGTGCGGTATTGGCAAGCAGTTAGTTTATTTTTGTTCCGTATAATATACTCATAGATTATTGCAAAGCTAAATATATAACTATAAAGATAGATGTTTTTATATAGTGGTAACTTACCACTTTTATATAGTGGTAACCCAAAAATCAAAAGGAGGACTACTTAAAAGCGTAAAAAGAAAAAGTCCTGTAAATCAAAGACTTACAGGACTCGTTAGCGGAGAGAGAGGGATTCGAACCCCCGGTACCTCTCAGTACGCCGGTTTTCAAGACCGGTGCATTCGACCACTCTGCCATCTCTCCATAGGGTGTTTGAGATTGCGGTGCTCGCAGTGAAAAAAGTAAATCACTTGAAAGAGTCACTACATTGCGGAGAGAGAGGGATTCGAACCCCCGGTACCTCTCAGTACGCCGGTTTTCAAGACCGGTGCATTCGACCACTCTGCCATCTCTCCA
>OWIM01000022.1_pt1 | contig 101049 bp, 94 predicted proteins | sample 1732751 | NCBI WGS metagenome assembly OWIM01 (sample SAMN05065749, study PRJEB22554) | human gut metagenome | biome: ENVO:2100002; feature: ENVO:00000062; material: ENVO:00002003 | host: Homo sapiens | place: USA
CAAATGTTGGAACTTGATTGCCAGATTCTCCGAAGACGTGGATATTGCACTCAGCAGAGAATTCCTTGGCTTTAGCGGTGAATTGTCGAAGACTCAAATCAGCGACAGACTGCGTCGCGCCGCCTGTTCTTTTGTAAGGGAGAAGATGCAGTATGATGTAAGGAAAGCTTTAATGGACTTGGGTATACGGGCAGATGCCTTTTCCGTGGATGTTGCCATCACTCCAATTACAACAACAGATCCCGAGGTGATAACCATAACTTATCATAGTTTGTACGAGGTCTCACCTTATATCAAGAATACGGTAAAGATAGAAATCAGCGGCAGGTCAATGATAGAGCCGATTGAGAAAAAAGCTATAAACACTGCTATTGACACCCATTTCAGCAAAGCTCCATTTGCAGAAAAGCCATTTGAGGTGAACGCTGTCATTCCAGAGCGTACATTCCTTGAAAAGGTTTTCCTGCTGCATGAAGAGTTCAGGAAGAACGAGGTCAGAGTGGAGCGTATGTCTCGCCATATATATGATTTGGCAATGATGATGGATTCTGAAAACAAAATTGCTGACCGTGCAATCCACAACGAAGCCCTATATAAGGCGGTACTTGAACATCGCAGAAAGTTCATCGGACTTAAGGGCTTCAACTATGATGAGCTATATCCTGCCACATTAAGTATCGTGCCCAACGAAGATATTGCAAGACTATGGCAAGATGACTATAAGTTCATGTGTGAGCACATGATTTTCGGACAGGTGCCTTCTTTTGATGAACTGATAAGCAAGTTGTCAATGCTCAACGACAGAATTAGACAGTTAAATTACCGAAAGGTATGAACATAAACGAACTCGGCGAGGATCTCGAACAACAGTTCGGCAAACCTCGCAACATAACAGAAGAGAACGTTAGGTTCATGCTTTCGCTCATAAAGGAAGAGTTTGATGGAACGAAAGTGAACGAGAATGTCGAAAAGCCAAGTCTTGACGCTTTCGGCATGACCATTCTTGCTGTTATGTCATACCAAACTACCCCTTGGGAAGAATTAGCAAAGAAACCTTCAATCCGCAAGACACTCAAATATATTGCCATTAGAGGAAACTGCCATTATGACGAGATGGAGGCATTGACCAAGGAACTGATACGGAAGCACTTTGATGGCATTACCCAAAAGATGGTATTAGGGTTCTTGAAGATTATTCGTGGGGTGTCGAATGAGGAACGTCCTACCAAACTTATTGAATATACTCCATTCGCAGCACAATACTATGCTATCCATCACGGACTTCACCAGCTTATCAGAGGTGAACATCCAGATGATGCAGCCGTCATTATCCATTGTGCAATAGAGGACGGCATATTGTTCCCAACAATTCCTCGCAGTCTGCTGGTCGATGAGTTTAACTTGAAGAAAAGTAGTTTCGACAAGTATTTCAGCAAGTATCATGTAAATTTGGAGTACGAGTCCGATGCCGTCAAGAAACAGGTTGAGGAGAAAATCAAATATCACAGAAGGTCTTTACGAAATGCCATAGGCTACAATGTCACCAATGAAAATAAGGTGCACTTCTACGACCGCAAATTAGGACGCAAGAACTTCATTTCTATGATTATTGCATATTGTCGCAGCATATTTCGTTTCTGACAATCTGCTACCATTTACAATCCTTAGTCAAGCGTAAAACAGCATTTGGCTAAGGATTTTTGATATTGTCACGTTAATTCCATTAACAAAGAGTAGTCAATAGTAGTCGCATCCTACTGCCTATTCAAATCTCATTGAGAGCCGTCAAAAGCCATATACCTTTGCACCGTCAATCCGACAAACCAGCGGATTGGCGGTGTTTCCTTTTTATCACGCTGCGAGAAAGAGCATCCTGGTTTACGAGCAAGACAGCGTATGTATAACGAATATAAAAAGAAAAAATATGGTTGACATCATGTCATTGACAAAGATGGGAGGACAGGTAGCACTAACCGTTACTCCCGAAGACCTTCACAATTTTGCAAATGCTCTCTTGGCGCAGTCACGCAAGGAATGGGAGGAACAAGCTGCGTCTGCTCGCAAGGAAGAATCTGAGGAAACCTTTCTTACAACAGAGGACGTTTGCAAAATTTTCAATGTATGTCCTGCTACCCTATGGCAGTGGCATCGCACTGGCTACTTGCAACACATCAAGTTTGGCAACAAGAACATGTACCCAGCTTCGGCAGTCAAAGCCATTACACACGCTCGCTCCATGAACGAAACAGTTGCTGGCTATTGCAAACGGACAAGTAAAGTGGACAAGAACTTGCCTAATGCTTATGACAACGATAGTAAAGAGAGCGTATGACGTATATCGAATACATGAACCAGCTTTGGCGTTCTGCTTTGTTGTCGCCATTGCCAGCGAGTGAGATAGCCTTGTTTGCCTACCTTGTGAACGAGAGCAATAAGCGGTATTGGAAAATGCCGTTTGCGTGCTCCACAACAAGAATATGTGAAGACTTGCGCCTTTCAAGGCAAACTGTCATCACGGCACGGAAGCATCTAGCCGAGCGCAAACTTATCGCTTTTACAGAAGGCAAGTCCCGCCATCTACCGTCCAATTACACACTGCTTGAATGGACAGATAACTTGACAGTAGGCTTGACGGATAACTTGACGCATGGTTTGACACAGGACTTGACACATATTAAAGATAAAGACAAACACCAAAGCAAAGATTCTTTTATAAAGGGAAGGTGTGAGATTTTTGACAGTAAAAACGGAGGTGTATATGGAAATAGCAAACGAAAAGAAAATCGCAGGACTTGTCCAGTTCCTGCGGAAGGGACGGACTATGACGGGGCGTTTTAGCCTGCCTATGTTGGAGGAGCAGGCATACGAATATCTTCTGGCAGCATATATCATGGAAGTACAGCTCCGCTATCGCAGGTTTATCTATAATGGTTTTGTTGAAGAGCAACTCAAACAGGTAGCCAATAGCCTGACTGCAAACACTGCAAAGTTCGGAATCGTTCTATGTGGCGGATGCGGCAACGGCAAGACCACTATGCTCAAGGCATTGCAGAACCTTGTCAGACGATTGGAAATCCTCAAACCGAACCTATCGCCTAATGCTGGACATAGTTCTGATAACTACTATAGTTTTACCATTGTCAATGCCATGCAGATTGTGCAAATCCGCAAGACGGACTATAATAAGTTTTGCAAATTGGCGGAAGCTGATATATTAGGTATAGACGATATTGGTACTGAACCTGCTGAAGTGCAGGACTACGGCAATTTCATGTATCCCATCAAGGAACTCTTGGCTATGCGATATGACGCCCAACTGTTCACAGTCTTCACCACAAACCTTGAGCCCAAGGAAATCCGTCAGCGATATGGTGACCGAATTGCCGACCGACTCAACGAGATGATGACAAAGGTGGTCTATCGTAATCCAACCTACCGGACAGAAAACGCACAGATGGCGGACAGTCAAGGATAGAGGCAGTCTATCGTGAGGGAGCCGACTTTTTGCAAAAGTCCATGAACATAATAGGGACTTTTAGATTCACCGGCTTGCGCTGTTCACTTAAAAAGTCCTTCTATTATGCTCAGGCTCCGCCCGAGACCTGCTGCCATTATACCGAGTTACGCCTTTTACAATGTACAACAAGACTGAAATACAATATGCAAAGCAACATACCACGTGCCGCTATCCATGTCGGCAAAGACAAGAAATCTTTCTCCGCCCAAGTGGGTAACGAGGCGGAACGCAGAGGTTGGGACGAGAATGTCTATCGGTTGAAGAATGCCGACAAGGACAAGAACAACCATTATAATTTCTCTCGCAAGAATCTTAATTTTGAAATCGTCAGAGGCGGAAAGTTTGTTCCGCTTGGATCTAACCCTATTCCACTCCACGATCGCATTCAGATGCGTCTTGATGAATTGGGCTTCAAACCATACATGGATGCCAGGCATCCCGATCAAGTATCAAAGAACAGTCCGAACTGCACTGTCGGCATGATATTCAGTGGCGACCACGACGTGCTGTACAACCTCGCATTTGGCAACCAAAAGATTGACACCGCCAATCCTGATGCAGATCATAGCCACATCGTATTGCAACAAGGCATCTATCAATGGGCAAAGGACACCTACGACTTTGCCTGTCGCAAATGGGGCAAGGAGAACATCATTAGTTTTGCCGTCCATTGTGACGAAACAAGTATCCATGCCCATGTGCAGACTATTCCTGTGGAGAAAGTCAAGAAACGTGGACGCATCGGCAGTAAGTATGTCAACAAGAACAATCCCGACATAGTGCTTTCAACTAAAGAATGGAGAGCATTACCCAAAGAGAAGCGAGACAACTACACCAAGCATACTGCCTCAAAGGATTATGTTGAGCGTGTGTCTTATGCCAAGGTGTGGGGAGAGACGAGAAAAGCAAAGTCGGAATATCTCTCGCAACTTCATACAGACTATCACAATGAGGTTGGCTGCAAGTATGGTCTTGCACGCGGCATCCCGTACAATGAATTGTCCGAGGAAGAAAAACGAGGAAGAAAGCATAAGAACAAAGTCGTTCTTGAAGCCGAGCGACAGGCGAAAGCTGCTCTTGACAAGGTGGAGAAATACGCTGTTCTTGCCACTATTGACAAGCAAGAGCTCACCTTCCCTCTTCTCAATATCAAGACACCTGTTCAAGAGGCAATGGATGCCGTTAAGAAAGAACTTACCATTCCTATTCCTGCACTTATCGGACAAAAGACTTGGCGAGAGGAACGAACAACAAACATCAATGATACTATCAAGGCTCTTGTCGTTGCCATCAACGCTGAACGTGACAAGCAGAATAATGGTATACGAGCATCTGTCAACAAAACTTACACTTACTATATGCAGCAGCTCAACAAACTGATTGTTGAGAATAAGGCATTGCGGAATGAGAATGATACGCTAAAGGCCGAAAATACGGAGGTGAAGCAACGCATATCGCAACTTGACGAGAACGCAGTCAGACGAGTAACCACTCAAAAGGATGCAGTTATTGAAAGTCTCAATACCCAATTAGCCTCAAAAAACGAGGACATAACAAGACTCAAGACTGATTACAATACTCTATTGGAGAAATACAAAATCTTGGTTCTTCAATGGAACGACCTGGCAAAGCAGCCTGAAATAATTGAAGCTGTTAAACGTGTGGAAGAACGCAATGAACAAGAAGCGGAGGCAAAACATGAGGAACAGGCAAGACAGGACAGATTCCAAGGCGCACTTGACCGATTCATTAGTGAAGGTAATGAACAGCTTAAAGCCTTTTCGCAATCAAGCAGAATAGATTTCGATGAAAAAGAAGCCAAAGCAATCTATTATGGTATTATGGCTACTGCCACAAAATCCAACATTGCGCTTCATTCTCCACAAGGAGCAATATTTGCCGTTGAAAGATTTCTCGCGAGCATGGATTGGAATGATTGTGGCAACTATCGGAGAGAATGTGTCGCACACTGGACAAGACTCTTTGCTACCGATGAGGTTGTTTATACCGACCCCATCATTCAGAACTTCCTTTCGTTCATTGATCACATGTCGTGCAGCGCAGATACATACGTTTCACTCGCTGGCTCCAATGGTTGTGCTGACCAACTTACGAATTGGGACGGAACACAGAAGGTGGGATTAGGAGCACCACCAAAAAAGACGTCACAAGGTTTATCCAGATAATGACAATGAGAGGCGATTTGTAGCGTTAATTACCACAAATCGCCTCAAATTACAGAAATGTGATGCCAGAAGTAAAGATTTCCAATTATTTATTCTTTCGTCTGAATAAGATTTCCTACTTTTGTAGTCAATAATTGACAATTCTATCAAAAGAAAGTCTATTGGTTTAATCTAACCTCTGAGCAATAACATTGGAAGATAACACCAAACAGCCTTTAACGGCTGACGCTTCATTGTATAATGGGCAGCCTACCGACACAGGCTCATCGTGTCCAAGTGCAAGACTTACCTCTTGTACGCCCTCCATTTCTGATGATGTCAAAGATGGGGTGTCGGTAGAAAATGTGCCTACCCAAAGTACGCAATGGTTTGTTCTTCGTGTATCGTATGGTCGCATTCTCAAGGCTCAGACCTATATTGAAGGCAAAGGCATTGATTGTTATGTGCCTTTACGATATAAGCAAATAACCAAGCAAGGTAAGAAACGTATTGTGACAGAACCTTTGCTTCCTTCATTTATCTTTGTTCATGCATCTTGCAGCCAAGTAGAAGCCTTGTGTCGCAATGTCAATGCGTCTGACAGTAGAGCATTGCTTAGTTTCTACTACGATCACACTTCCTTCCGTGAGGATGCTCCAGACAAGAATCCTCCGCTAATAATTTCTGATTCTGCCATGGATAATTTCATCCGCTTGACATCGATAAAGAATCCACACGTCATCCCAGTTACTTCTGAAAATATCAAGTATAAGTTGGGAGATGAAGTGGTGATAACTGAAGGTGAATTCAAGGGCATCCATGGTAGGGTGGTAAGGATTGCCGGACAACAGAGAGTAGTCGTGGAATCGTTTGATGGTTGTTTGGTGGCAACAGCGTATGTACCAAAGAATGCGATGAAACCGTATGTAGAACATTAAATCAACATAATATATATGACCGAAAAAACGAAAAATATACTTAGTCTTAATCATACAGAGGCAATGGATTTCTTTTTGAAATCAGAACAATATCATGGATTCGAGTTACCTGAATACTTTGTATTCGACGATTTGCTCCAAAATGTCAAGAACGCAGTTGGCAAAACGCCCTATGAGGAGTGTTTGCAAGAGGGTATGTCACCAGAGCTATTATCAGATGTAAACCTTGATATTTTGCTAAACAAGGATGGTCGCTATGCAGTTCGTCCTATTATTCTTGCAAATCCATTCCTCTATTATTTCCTTGTCAGGGAAATTTGTAATGAGCAATCATGGACGGTTATAAAGTTACTCTTTGAGAAGTTTAATGTGCCACATATTACATCTTGCGCATTGCCTGTCATACCTAAGGAAAAAGAGCCGTTTCATAAATCCACAACTATACTCAATTGGTGGAGTACTATGGAACAACGGAGCATAGAACTTTCTTTGGAATACCGTTATATGTTCGTCACAGATATCACCAACTGTTATGGTTCGGTAAATCCACAAGCATTTGATTGGGCATTTTCATTCAAAGATACAGAGTACGAACAGAAAGCAAAAAATCCGATAGCTAAGAACATTCAAAAGTTTCTTCGTGCCTTCCAGCAAGGGCGCAACATAGGTATCCCCCAGGGAAGCGCCATATTTGATTTTATAGGTGAGATAATCCTTGGCTATTCTGACCTGTTACTTCATGAAGCGATAAGAAAAGAAGGCATCACCACTTCATATGAGATAATCCGTTATCGTGACGATTATCGTATTTTTTGTAATGACAAGGACGTATTAGAGAAAATATCATATATTTTGCAACATATATTGGAAAGCCTTAATTTCCGCATGAACAGCAAGAAAACCAAGATTAGCGAAAGTATTGTTACAGATTCTATTAAGGCTGATAAACTTGCATACATCTACAACACACCGATATTCAACAAGAAAGGTGTTGATTTCGACAGCTTCGAGAAACATCTGCTATATATTCTAATGTTTGCTCGCCAATATCCCGATAGTGGTTCCATTAAGACCATGCTATCCGACATAGACAAACGAATAGAAGAATGGCTGAAGCCTCAAACAAGAGAAGTTTCAACTATCAATTTAGAGGACACAAACAATGCTATTGAAAAAAGATCAGAAACTTATCAGCGTAAACTTATCGGAGGTAGTGTACGAGCCATGTCGGCAGTATGTGTTCAAATAGCGTTAGAGAATGTAGGCTGTAGCCACTATGCTCTTCGGGTCCTCAGTCGTATGATTGATTCACTCGAAGAAGAACAAGAGAAAAGGGATATCATAGACAAAGTGTATACAAAACTTTGTAATCAACCTAATTCTGATTACAATCAATTATGGTTGCAAAACATTACATATCAGAATGATAAGAAGAAAGGCGTATCACCATATAATATCAGATTATGCAAAGTTGTGATGGGTGAGAATGTTGAACTTTGGAATAATTCTTGGTTGAAAAAAGACCTAACTAAGAATTACAAACAAACAAGCGTTGTTTGCAATGAAGTCCTTAAAAAAGTAACCCTGATCATTACATTCCGAGAGACGCGTGCATATCTTGAAACAACAGAAGATTCTTTTGAAATACCATACATTGCAGAATATTAAATTAAATCAAAACATACATATTTTATAATGAAGACTGGCGATGCCGTAAAGGCAGAAATAGTAAATGTAAAAGATTTTGGAGCCTTCGCTGAATTTGACGGAGGTTCTGGACTTATATATTTTACACAAATAGTACCACGTGTGGAGTATGGTGCCATAGGAAAGGTTTTGCACGTAGGCGATACTGTGAATTGTGTCATCTCCGAGATTAAATCCGATGGAAAAATTAGCCTTACAATGAAATTGAAACGCAAAGAAGTGCGTAAGGCTAAAATAGAGGAGGTCAAACAAGATATCCAAAACATGTCTGAAGAAGACACGAATATCCGTTCTATATGGATGGCTCTTACTGATATTCAGTACTTCATGTTAAAATATATGCAGATGCCTATTCCTATCAAACATGGAAGCACGAAAATAGACAGCAAAGGAGAAAAACTGACTGCAGAAATTGACCAAGAAGTCCATTTTAATGCATTTCAAAACGAGGTTCGACGTGTTTTTAGTGCAGATGTATTCAAACACGAGACATTGTCTGGCTTTTGGTATTTCGAAACAGATGCAGAGTTATACAATCCAGAGGTTAGACAATTATTTGCAGACGAGTGTAGCAATATGTATGTTCGTATGCAGGCAAATCCTGTTATTGAGATATCAATATCACATGTGGATGATAAGTCTAAGAGCATTCTCCTATCAAGACTTCAAAACTATTATGCTCAGATAGATGTACTAAGCGACAAAGAGGATTCTTTGTTCCTTACTCTACCCTATCATACCCACACAGAACAAAATGACTATAGAGATGAACTTGAATATGCATTGGATGGCATTAGTAATGGTGTTCCTGACATAGGAGACAATGAGGAGTGTATTGAATACGAACCTGCCTATTTCAATTGGCAAATCAAGGAGATAAGAGAAGGATGTGATCGTTTCTTGCTCACGCTCAATGAAGAAGCTCTTCTTGACAGAGAGGGATTGCGTTTTGGTAGTTTACGAGGTCAAAGTTTTGTCATTCACAATGGGGACAATGATATTCCATTTGGAAAGTTAAGCAAAATAGATTATCCCAAGGTCGTATTTTCTTTATTTCAGGATGCCATAGGAATAGTAAGACAACTGGTTGAAAAAGACGGAATGCGAATTATTGCACCTGACGCAGGCGACTTGACAGGTGAGATAGAGAAAGTGAATCGTCTAAGAGATTCATTCGACAGAATTACGGAGCATCCTGAATTATTGGCTAACCCTAAATTAGCTTCATATCTGTTTGATGCATCAAATGCCACACCTTTGGAGAAAGAGATTGTTGAAGCTCGCATTGAGAAGATCAAAAGCACACAACTCAATGCGAATCTCAACTCATCGCAGATTTCTGCAATAGCCAAAGCTGTCGAAGCAAAAGACCTTGCGCTTATTCAGGGTCCTCCTGGTACTGGAAAATCAACTGCTATTGCTGAATTAATATGGCAACTTGCTCTTCAAAATCCCAAAGCAAAAATACTACTCACTTCCGAGGCTAACCTAGCCGTTGATAATGCCCTTGATAAACTTAAGTCGTCAATTCATAACATTGTCAAGCCCATACGTATTGCTGCTGGTGACAAATTTTCAGCAGAAGGCTTGTCATATGCTCAAACAGAACTGAAGAAATGGGCTGGTATAGAACTTTCAAAAATCGAAATCGAAGATGACAAACTTGCCAAAGAAACAGACGAGTATAAGTCGTTTGATATAAAAGAAATCGTTCTGAACAGATGGCTAAGAAACATTTATTCGCGTTCACATGACAGAATAGAAAATCCAGAACTGCGTAAACTATGGTACGATATATTGACAGACTTGCCTCTTTCGTGGAAGAAGAGAGTATACGAGGAATACATCAGCCATTGCAATGTAATTGGAGCGACATGTAGTGCTATTTCAGATACGAACTATTCTGCGACAGAAGAAAAAGGCAGACATAGAGCCTCAAGGTTCATTAAGAAATTCAGAAGCATCTATGGCGAAACCGATAAAGAGGGTTATGTAACAAAACTTTGTTTTAAAACCGTTATCCAAGATGAAGCAAGTAAGGCAACTCCTGCAGAATTGTCCCTGCCTTTGGCTTATGGAGAAAAGGCAGTGATTATAGGGGATCATAGACAGTTGCCTCCTAATTTGGACAAAGAAGACATTCTGTTTAAGCTCCATATGCAGCGGATTAAATCCTCAAACAGAGAAGAACATGACCAAATATTAAAACTAGAGAAGTATGTTCGCAAGAACTTCGACCTCTTAGAAAAATCACATTTTGAACGGCTCTTCCGTCAAATAGATGCATCGCTCAAGGGAACATTTGACACTCAGTACAGAATGCACAAAGATATCAATGATGTCATTGAGCAATTCTATGTAGAGGATAACGGCTTACGCTGCGGTGTCAAAGATGATGAACGTCAACACAATATAGATATTCCAGAATTATTGTCACCAGAGAACCACGTCATTTGGATAGACACCAATTCTCCTGAAGTGCGCGATGGCACATCTCGTGCAAACAAAGGAGAAGTTGAAGCTATAGGTTGGGTACTCGAAAAGTTTGCCGAATCAGATAGCTTTAAACAATACCTGCAGTCGTTATCTACTGATGAAGAAAGAGAGATAGGACTTATTACATTCTACGGCAGCCAAATGAAAAGACTGCGTCCATTGGTTGAGCAATCGACCAAGAAAGGGTTACGCATTAAGATGAGTTCCGTTGACCGTTTTCAAGGAATGGAAAGAAACATTATTATCGTGTCGCTCGTTAGAAGTAATAGTATTGCTCAAAAATGGAATCAACGGCCAGACTTTCGGCTATTCCCAGACATAGGATTCCCCAAGCAGAATGACTATGGCTTTGCCAAATCACCAAATCGATTGAATGTGGCACTTTCTAGGGCAAAATGCCTCCTGATAGTCGTTGGCAATAGCGTGCATTTCTGCAATTATATCAATTCAGAGGGTCAAGCCATCTACAGAAACGTTTTTGAAAAAATTAAAAATAATCCAAAAGGACGAGTCATTGACTGGAAAACAACTTCACCAGTTAAGGATCATACATTCAAAATTATACGCGTACCTATGCCAAGAAACAGATCCATCAATCTCAACACGAGAGATATCAACAAAGACACCGACAAAAATTTACGCATAACGGAGACATGGTTGACAAGAGACTGTCAACCAGTACAGAACCCGCATTTTGCCGTTTTAGAGTTATCAACTAAAGCTGTGAAACTGCTTATTGGACAAGATGAAACTACAATTATGACCTCTACTGAATTCAGTTTCAAAAATTTCATTAGGGATGCAGCGAAAACCGAAACAGGTAGAGGACTTGATGAACAGAACATAATGAATATGGACTTCTTTCGTGGCAGAGTCCTTCCTGTTATCAGAAGGATGAAATCAAAAATGCGTAAGGAAGAGGTTGATGTGGTTTATTCTGTTGCGACGGCAGCATATCGAACAGCAAAGAACCGCGACGAAATCATTGAGTGTATCCGCAAAGAGGCAGGTATCAATGTCAGAATACTATCGAAGAAAGAAGAATCTGTTGCAACGATGTTTGCATACGGCATTTCCTCACGATACAAAGCAGACATTTTGAAATCACGTCATACCGTGATGGTTGACCAGGGTGGCGGTTCTACTGAGGTGAGCGTTTTCAACCAAGGAGAATTGGAAGGATCATATAGTATCAACCTTGGAACAACAGCCCTTAGAAACATTCTAACCAAAGAAGTATCTCCAAACACTTCCATGCGCGATGCCTTGCGAAAGAGTGACCAAATGCTGAGAGAGCGAATGGTAGCCTTTATGAAAAATATGGGTATCACGATGTTGAGCGACGAAGAAACTTTCTGTGTTAGTGTAGGAACTGCCATAACCTCCGCTACAGGAAAAAGTGGAAACGCCAAACAACATGACTCCGTTTTGGAATATGACAAGATTAGTCAGAAGGTTGAAAATCTGACATCTACGATTTTAGAACGATTCGATACCGTTGACGATTTAGTTAGATGGGAACAGCGTATTGGCGACGATACTATTGACAGAATACTTACTATGCGCATGGGATTGCCAATGTACTTGTTGCTTATGGATAAGTTTAACATCAAGTCAATCCATGTATGTGGTACCGGCTTATGGTATGGAATTTATTTACAACACCTTTTTAACGTAGCCGACTGAATATGACATACGAAGATATTATAGCAAAGGGAAAATTGGTTTATCATTCTCAAAAGGATGATGAAGAACTAAGATCTTTACCTATAAAGGCGCATCCGTGCAAAGTGTCTTACTATACACAGGAGAAACTGACACGCTTTGATGAGTTGTTATGCAAACTCCTGCTTGAAGAAGAATCACATAGCATAGGTTATTATGACCTCGGAACAAAGTTGGGCTTTGACATCGTGAATAAGCCCAATGAAGGGCTGTTCTTCGATGAGGCCGAGTTGCATTTATACGACACGATGATAGAAGAGTCGGTGACGTGGGGATTAATAGAAAAGCAGGGTGAATCTATTACACTCTCGAAGCTTGGTGAACTTTCTTTAGAACGAAACACTAAGTACCGTTTTATGGAAGGTTCGTTGTCATGTTGCGTGTTCGATGTAGAAGACAAATTATTTACCGCCCTTTCAAACGTCGATGGAACAAAGATTGAAAATTTCCCATTTTTAAAAGAATTGGGAATAAAAGAAACGATCATTGATTCTCAGGATATTGGATATCCTGAGGGATGTGCTTATTTTGTAGTTAAAGAGGACGAAAGTCAATTAGTTAAGAATCTTCAGTTACAAGTAGCAGACAATATTCATATCTATGCCTCAGAAGAAACGCCCTATATAGAATCAAGAATTGCTCGTCTGGATGTAGATTTGTATAAAATCATAGATGATTATTATATCCTGTTCAGTTTAGATGGAGTTCCGTGCAGAACGCTTAATTCTATTTATAACCAACCCATCAATCAAGCTGTAAAAGATAAGAAGGTTGAACGTGCTCTCTATACAAAATTGATGAACGATAAAGAAGCATCGCTCAACTATGACTTATTAGCTCCTTTCGAGGATATCTTGGAGATAGACAAACTGATAGAGGACAGCCGTCTTGAATGGAAAGATGCAGAACTCCGTAATCTTATATTCAAAGAGTGTAATTCCGACGATTGGAGAAACGTTTCCAAATTCTGTGACGTAAAGGTCCTTGAAGAGATAATTCCTCAGTATACCTCCGTTCTTGATTGGGGAGAACTGACACTTCGGATGACGGCAGATTTTATTTCTGACACATCAAAATATTTTCCTTGGGAACGTAATATGCTGCTCGCAAGAATCCCTGTGGAGAAATCATTAGTTGTTAAGTTCTTGATTGAATATGACTTTCCACAAGGATTGGATGATGGTCAATGGGATTGGGAAGAGATAGTACCTTTGGTAGGAGTAGACTTCGTAAAGAGCCACATTGAGGATATTCCTTTCAACCTGTTTGGCTTGACAATGGAATTAGATGATGCGAGCAAAGAATTAGTAGCAGAATTCCCCGATGCCTGTTGGAACTGGGGGTATATTTCGAGCAATTATCCTATTGAATTCCTCATTGGCAATTTGACAAAAGTACATCAGTACCTTTCTCTTCCCACGTTACTGGATCGTATTTTCTCGAATCAATACAATGTAGCGTTTGGAGTTAATTCCGCAGAATTAAAGCATATTATAGAGGAAGAAAACTCTGATATTAGTAACAGATTCAATGCAAATAAGAAAAAATATGTATGGAGAGATGATGTGATTTCTTTCTTTGAAGAAACTCAATTAATTAGTTGGCCAAGTAGTACTTACAAAGATGGATTTGAACTTAACCCATATTTAATTTGGGAAAAGGGATTCTTTGCGAGATACCATCACAACATATCAACATCAAAGGGATTCTCTTATGTATCTTCGGCAATATCCGACAGCAATATAGTTGACTCTTTCCCTGATTTCTCTTGGGATTGGAGTCGGCTTTCATCAAACAAGGCAATTTTCGATGACGAGAATTTTGTCCTAAGACATACAGTTGAAGTTGATGCCAGGACCGTTTTGCTTTGTTGTGATGAATCATTGGTGGAATCCTATTTCGCTTGTCTTAACGCAAATTCGCTTATGCAGGATGACGAATCTGTAAGGACAAGAATAACCAATGCTGTATCGATAGACTTTCTCCGTGCAAATATCAATGCAAATTGGGATTGGTGTCGCTTGACCAAGCGTGTTTACAAGACAATAAATCTAAAAGCAATGGGAAATGCGTCCTGGATAGACAAATGGGATTGGGATTTCTTATCAGATAGCCTTGAGATTGACGATATTCTTGAATATGCCGAATCATATTCCAGAAAATGGAAATGGGTAAAGATTCTGAAACGCCTTGAATATGACGAGCTATGCGAGATTTTGGAAAAATTAGCTGTCATCTTATCAGAGTTAGAGGATTCCACAAGTGAATGGGAAACTTTGTCTGCCCAATTAACAACCACTAGGCTGATAGAAGAGATTGCATCACATAAGGATGAAATTTACCATTGGAATTATTGCGATTTGTATAACCGTATTGATTTTGATGCAAAGGATTATCTTTCAAAGTATATTGACGACATACAATGGGAAATATTTTCTTCTTCATCTGCTGTTAATCGTCTTTTCACTAAGACGGGAACAAACAAGACGCAAAGTTTGTGGATACGAATTTATACCGACATCATAAATAACGAGAAATACAATTGGAATTTCAAACAGTTGTCACATCTTGATAATATTTGCAGACTACCACGATTGTTTATGATTGACAAAGATTGGGATTGGGAGTACATATCAGAACGTGCGACTTGGATTTCAACAGAAAAAAATAAAGATTACTATTTTAGAGTGTTCAAATCAAAACTATCCTTTCCTAAGTTGTCATTACGACGCGATATTGGTTTAACCCAACAGGTAATAGCCCAAACAGAGGAAATGGGATGGGATTGGAGCGCATTGGTTAACAACGAATCGGTTATATTCGAATTTGCTTACATTAAGGAGCATCAGGATAAACCATGGAACTGGGCTTCGCTTTCTTGTAGAGATGATTTGGATTTCGCTATTGTCAATGAACTCCGAGAAAAACCATGGAATTGGTATGTTTTGACAGGTAAAGATGGTTTTGTGCCGACTATTGACACGCTGGATTACATAATTGGAAAGGGTGCAGAAATAAACTGGAAAGCCATCTCCTCTAACCCTCAATTAACAGCAGATGTTATTGATTGTTATGAAAATCTGATTACTTGGAATGCTCTAATTGAGGACAATCAAGCCTTCTTGCAAATAGCAACAGTCGATTTTGTCAAAAAGCATCTTGGTAAAATTTCATGGGAACGTTTTAACAACCGCATTGGAACAAAGATAACAGAGGAAATGGTTGATGCCTTTGCTGATTATCTTGATTGGAAGAATGTGTCACAATCGCAGGACATTCAGTTTACTATTCCATTTGTTCAAAAATACGAGAACAGATGGTATTGGTCAGAGTTGAGCAACAATCTTAAAGCTCGAAACGATATTTCAAATTTTGAGATAGTATTCGCCAAGTATAGTAATGTGGTTCAGTTTATTGACCGTCTGAAGAATGTGACCGACCATCCATATATATACCATTTTACACATCTATTTAATGCGATAGCAGTGATAAAGGCGAGAAAGATATTAAGCAGGAATAGAGCAGAAGAACTTGGACTGCTAAAGTACGATTCTGCAGGGGCAGTCGTAATGAGAAGTAATATGGCACACCCATACGCCCGTTTCTACTTCAGACCTTGTACGCCCACGCAGTATTATAATGAGGCACTTGGCGCAGATTCTAAACTTGGAGAAATGGGATATGGTCGTCCATATTATGACGAATATACGGGCGAACAAATTTTTCCTAAAATATGGAAAAGTAAGTATCCTAAAGCTTTAGGGTTAGGATTACCGAAGTGTCCGATACCCGTGTTTTTTAGGTTCGATTTAGAAGAAGTTCTTTCTGTTATGCCAGAATTGTGCTACTATAGTGATAGAAATATGCAATCTAACAACCCTTGTGTGTATAAGATTGTGGACACTCCTAGTCATTTGGGAATTGATTACCTGTATGATACGATGAAAGAGGCGAAGGCACGAGCAAAAAGTGATGGAGGATATGATTCTTCAGAGATTGATCGATATATGAAATACTCACAACAGGAGTTCTTGGTAAAATCAGAGTTTGATTTTTCAAAACTCAAATCATTGCTTATTATCTGTTATGACAGACAGTATACAGAATTCCTGAAAGAAATATTCAAGGATGATCCAATTTGCGAGAAAATAGTTAATGACGATTCAGTTTGCGAGGCGTTATTTGAAAGAGAAAACAGGTCTGTATGTCTAAAGGAACAGGGTGACAGTTCTACTTTGTCTTCTGATTTTATGGACGAACATTATTTCAGAATTTCAAGCGATTCTCTTTCGAGTATCGGATTTGACATTTCATCAGCACACGTAGTCAAAGATAATGGAAAAGAATTAATTCTTACGGGAACTATCAAATGGGCAAAAACGGGGAAACCGTTTAACGTTTATTTTATAGATCCAAATGCAAGAACGAAGGAATGGCTAATCTATAGCAACAATTATATGCCAACAGAAGATTCTACGAAATACAAATTGGAAGAATCGGTTCGTAATGCTATTGATTCATTTGTTAAAACGATGAACAATTTGCCTATTAAACTCACAAAGGATTTATTCTATCCACACATGGTTAATTCCTATCATGGAATTGCACATACGACAAGAGTGTTATTGGCAACCCATCTGTTGTGCAAAGCAATAAAGCTACAGGATGACGAGACCATCGCTTGTTACATTGCTGCTATAATACACGACCTTGGGAAAAGTTATGATAAAGAAAGTGCCGAGCACGGTTATAAGTCAATGGTGCTATATATAGAAAAAATCAAATCTCTAATTTGTGATACCAATCTCAGGAAACGGACATTGAATGCAGTAAGATATCATTCCGTTGTGGACAACGAATGCCCAGATGAAGTTCGCCAAGATATAATATGGAAAGTGCTCAAAGATGCTGATGCTCTAGATAGAAGCAGATTCTGTGGTCGTGGTTGCGATAAATCTTATCTACGTTTAGATATTTACCCATCAGCTATCGGACAAAATATTTTGGAATTGACATCATATCTTCCAGGATGGAGTTCTGATTTTGAAGGAAGTCAGCCTTATGAGGAAATTGTTGTCGCAATAAGAAAACATGCAGAATAGAAAATAATATTGTTATGTCGTATATAGAAAAAAAAGGAAACATTTTTAATTCCAAAGCAATGGCAATAGTTAATACTGTCAATTGTGTTGGAGCAATGGGTAAAGGTATTGCTTTAGACTTTAAACTACGTTACCCTGAAATGTTTAAGGAATACCAGAAGATTTGCTTCCAGCATCTCCTTAAACCTGGACAGATACTACCTTACAAGAAATCCACTCCTATTATCTTAAATTTCGCTATTAAGGATGATTGGAAAGACCCTTCAAAGGTTGAATGGATTGAGGAAACTCTGCAGAAGTTTGTTAATAATTACAACAGACTTGGAATAACATCAATAGCTTTCCCTTGGATGGGCGCAATGAATGGTGGCATTCCACTTGAAACCATCAAATATCTTACACGAAAGTATCTTTCAGATTTGGATGGTATAGATATTGAAGTTTACGACTTTGATCCAGATGCTCCGTGTGTTCTTTATAACACCTTAAAGGATATTGTAGAAGCAAACGCACTGAGTCCATCTGAACTAGAGGACATGTCAGATATTAAAGCTCGGTATTGGGTTAAGATTATTGATGCTGTCAAAGATTCTAACACAAAGAGCATCAATAATTTATGTCATTATATTGTTGATGGTAAACGAATCATCGGTAAAACAAACATTGAACGATTATTTGATTTTCTAACCAAATATAATAAAGGAATATATATAGAACCAAAATCATTGTTTTAAAACTTCATATGCTCGAACAAAAACTACAACAATGCCTCCTCCGCCAATATCCGCAGGAGAACGCACGATGTGAATGGAAAGAGTTCAAGAACTTGAAGAACTCTTTCTGTGGTGACGAGAAAGATGATGTCATATCCTACGTGTCGGCTATCGCCAACATGGAGGGAGGACATCTTGTGATTGGCGTAAAGGATAAGACGCTTGAAATTGTCGGAACAGATATTTCACGGCTTACTTTCAATGGACAACCTGCTAACATACAGTCAGCGACCTTCAAACTTACAGAACAATGTACTTATCTGTCATCAGAAGGCCTAAGCATCGAAGAATTTGTAACTGATGATACGAACAAACGAGTATGGATAATTCATATCCCCAAACACTTGCCTCGTCGCCCCGTCCTTGCCCACAAGAAGGCATGGCAGCGGATAGAAGATTCTTTGGTTGAAATGACTAACGAAAGGATGAGTGTCATCCTCGAAGAGCCTATCTATACAGCAAAGGACTGGTCTGCAGAAATTGTACCTGATGCCACAATAGACGATTTGGATGAGGTTGCCATTGCCAAGGCTCGAATGATGTTCAAGAAGGTTCATAGTCGCATACCTACAGAAGAAGTGAATGCTTGGAATGTTCAAACATTTCTGGGCAAGTGTGGATTAACAAGAAACGGAGGCATAACTCGGGCTGCTATCATATTGTTGGGCAAATACGAATCAGCTTTCAAACTACGTCCTGCAGTTGCACAGGTTACATGGACACGCCGAGACAAGAATCAGGAAGTGGTTGACTACGAACACTTCACCGTACCTTTTATATTAACGGTGGACGAAATCCTATCAAAGATTGAGAATCTGACATTACGTGAAATGCCTGGAGGTACACTTTTCCCCGACACGATGAAACAGTATGATGACTACACCATTCGTGAGGCTCTTCATAACTGCATTGCTCATCAGGACTATACGCTTCAGCAGCGCATTAACTTTGTGGAGAATCCTGGCAACCTGTATTATTCCAACGCTGGCACATTCATTCCTGGCACCTTGGAGAACGCTTTGAGGAACGAAGAACCGCAAACGCATTTCCGCAATGAATGTCTTTGCAGAGCTATGGTTGATTTCAATATGATTGATACCGTAAGCCGTGGTATCAAGAAAATGTTCAATGAGCAATGGCGCAGACATTTTCCTATGCCTGACTATGAGATTGACCAGATAAAGAAGAAAGTAATTGTCCGCATTTACGGCAATGAAATCAACAAGCGATACACTGATTTGTTGAAAACAAACGACACTCTTTCACTATGGGATTGCATCTCGCTTGATGCAGTACAAAAAGGCAGAACAATTCATGAGGATATAGCTCAAAACTTGCTCAAACGTGGGCTTATAGAGGGCGAGGCTCCGCATTACAACATCTCTTTAAGTATCGCAAAAGACACGCACCAACTACCTTCTTACACCAAGACAAAAGGATTGGATAAGGAGAGGTTGCGTCAAATGGTTCTACAATATCTCAGCAATGCTGGTGAAGAAGGTGCCAAGCGAGATAGTATATACGAATATCTAAAGGATGTGCTTCCAGCCAATAAGACGGAAGAGCAACAACTTCGCTATGTCGGCAGATTGTTAGTAGAAATGAATGAAGAAAATTCAATAGATAGAATCGGACTAAGATGGATTTTGAAATAGGAACGGTCGGATGTGAACAAATCCGACCGAAATCCGACCGAAAAATCCACAATCCGACCGAAATCCGACCAATGTCAACGTTGGAAATAGGTAGAAACGAATGATTCCGTCATAATTATAGCGAAGTTTTCAACGGAATTTATAGCGAAAGCGACTGATTATAGCGAAATCCGACCGACAAACCGACCTTTTCGGTCGAACTTAAAAACAACGGATATGTTATTAGGAAACAAGATAAAGGAATTAAGAATCAAACATGAGGTGCTGCAACGTCAGTTAGCAGCATATTTGGAGATAGATACCCCAATGTTCAGCAAGATAGAACGTGGCGACCGTAGGGCAAAGCGAAGCCAAGTGATACTATTGGCAAAGTATTTCCATATAGACGAAAAAGAAATGCTCACCCTTTGGCTTGCCGACAAAGTATTGGATGCTTTGGAGGGCGAAGACGAATTGAAACTTACAGCCATTGAAACAGCAAAAGACGAGTTAATAGATGTTAATCGCTAATTTGCAGCAAACAATTCATCTTCTGATATAAACAACGCAAGATTGATTTCTTGCATACAATGGGAACTTGATGGTATCATTTACGATTGATGCCGTAAAGTTTCTTTTGATTTACAGATACTTATAAAACGTGTACTGGTTCAAGCGTGTAACCGTTCCTCTGCCTGTCTAATCATAGGTTACCGCCAAGTGACCTGAACGCATAACAAGCGAGGAACAGTCCACGCCTTATTAGCGTGAACCTTCCTACTACTTGTTCTCATGCGTTGAATGATTGGCGGTATTCATGATTAGAGAACAAGAGCAATAAAGCTCAATATCAAAAGTATAGAACGGAAACGCATTGTTAATGATTGCGAGGAATTGTGTCTTCCCCGATTAAATCCCATTGACAGGTCGCAATTCTCATAATTGCAAAACCATTAGCGTTTCATTCTTGTTTTTCTATCTGTTTCTTCTGTAAATTTTAAAAGTTAGACAATATAGTTCTTGTAATTAAACAATAGACTCAGTCCGTTTGTTACAAATTACCTTGCAAAAATAGCAATAATTTAAGAAATGAAGAATAAATATCGAAAATTTTTATAATAAGATACCCCAATTCGGGATAAAATAGCGATTAGTTGCATGTGAAGACAGATACGTGAATTCTCTTCCCATGCCATCAGACATGGGCTGTATATAAAGAATCGAAAGAGATTTTCTGCATCAAAATGTTTGCAAAACTCGTCTATAATACAAAGTAATTCTGTAACTTTGTTATAAAAATGGAATCGAACATGTAAAACACAACACACAATGAAAAGAGCACTAATCATAACCGCAATGTGCTTGGCAGTTATCGCTGCAAAAGCACAGAACGCGACAGGTCGTATAGTCGACGAGAGCTTAAAGCCGATAGCTTACGTGAACGTAGTATTACTTTCGGCTGATTCCACATACATCAATGGCGTGACGACGGCTGACGACGGCACGTTCTCTATCTCGTACGACCAAGACAGCTGCTTGCTGAAGGTGTCGTGCGTAGGATACGAGACAAGGTTTCTTGCCGTAAAGGAAGAACGAATGGGCGACATCGTGATCTGCCACGACAGCCACATTCTGAAGGAAGTGGTGGTGGAAGCGGCACGCCCAGCCATGAAGATGACGCCGGGCGGAATGAGTTACGACATTCAGAAATCGTTGCTTTCGCAGGCAGGAACAGCACTCGACGTGCTTTCAGAGCTGCCGCGTGTGAATGTAACCTCGTCGGGAGCTGTCTATGTTTTCGGAAAAGGCAGTCCGCTGATATATATAAACGGAAGACATTTGAAGAGCGACACCGAACTACGCCAGCTCACCTCAAAGGATATCAAGTCGGTGGAAGTGATCACGGCTCCCGGCGCACGCTATAGCGCAGGAGTAGGCTCGGTTATCAACATCACCACCATCAAGCGTCTTGAAGACTTTATGAGTATCTTTGTACCCGTTCGCGGCAGCTACTTCAAGGAGCTTGCTGAAGCGGGAGGCGTGTCTGCCACTTATCGCAAGAAAGGCTTCGAACTGAACCTTTATCCTTATTACAACAACGATTTTTCTGCTGAGAAAACCGACTTCACGAGTGTGCTGAATATGACTGACTATAAGCAAAAGACCATTCAGCACGGCGAGTTCTCATGTCGCACCCAGTCTTTCCTGCCGTCGGCAAGTCTAAGCTACGACTTCAGCAAAGACCATTCCGTCGGCATGTCAGTCAGTCTGAACAAGACATTGAAGTATGACGCGTCGATGAATTCCAACTATAACGTATTCAGAAACGATGTTCTGCAAGGCGAAGTCAGCCAAAAGACCGCATACGACTACGATCGCAACAGCCTGAACGCCGACATATATTATGTAGGACAGATAGGCAAATGGCATCTTGACCTCGACGGTACGTACTTTCATTCGAAGGTGGAGCAAGGACAGCACATCGCAGAGGAAAGCTCTACTCTTGAGGAACGCACCGTCAACACATCGTCGAGCCAAAGCAGCAGGATGTGGGCGTGGAAGGCTGCGGCTACTAGAGTACTCTGGAAGGGAGAGCTGTCGTTCGGAGCAGAGCAGAGCCGCTCGCATGTGAATGCCGAAAGCCACAACCCCGAGGGCTACATCGATGATTCGGAGAACAAGATGAAGGGGAACAACATCGCCGGATTTCTGACCTACGGACTCAATCTCGGCAACTGGATGGCTGGTGCCGGTATCAGATACGAGCACGTGAAGTCGGACTTCTATTCATTTGGCGTGCGCGACAAGGAAGTCAGCCGCGAGTACAACGACTTCTTCCCGAACGCTTATGTAGGATGGAACAAGGGCGACTGGGCGATACAGATGGCGTACAGCAAGAAGACGAAACGACCTTCTTACAGTCAGTTGCGCAGCTATCAGCAGTACGACAACCGCTTCACCTACGAGAGCGGCAGCCCCGACCTGCAGCCGGCTATCAACCATGAGGTGGAGTTTATGGCGATGTGGAAGTGGATAAACCTCAGTCTGGACTATACCTATACGAGCGACTACATGATCTGGATGTACGATATCTACAAGCAGCAGGCGGCTTCCTACTCTTACTGGCGCAACATCGACCACAAGCAGAACCTCGGAGTGTCGCTCGTCATGCAGCCGAAGTTCGGCTTCTATCAGCCGCAACTGATATTAGCCTACGACCAGCAGTTCTTTGACGCCCGCAGATACGACTATCTGTCAGCGTTGCGCAAGCCGCAGTTCCTGGCGAGTCTGATGAACCGGTTTGTCATCAACAAAACCTTGTGGTTCTCTCTGCAAGGCGCTGCGGTATCTGCTTACGACAGCGGATCGCAGGAGCACAAGTCGTACACATCGGTGAATATGCGTGCGTTCAAGAGCTTCCTCAACGGAACGCTCACCTGCAACCTCTATGTGAACGATATCTTCAACGGTCAGCGCGATCGCTGGAGCATTCGCACGCTGAGGGTTGAGGGCAACAAGAACAGCACCTCCTATACACGCGGCGTAGAACTGCAATTGAACTACTTCTTCAACAGCAAACGCTCAAGGTATAAGGGACAGGGCGCAGGCAAGGACGAACAGAAGAGATTATAAAGGTTAATATATGTTTCATCGTTTTCATTATTTTTGCTCGTGCAATGTCACCTTTTGCCCGTGCCGCTTGTTATATAAATGAACTGGTTCAGCAAGAAGCAACAAACAAGCCGCTTTAGAAATAAGCAGCAAACGCACCGCTTCTGCACATAGCGAAAGAACAAACAACAAGTATAACAATTAAAAACGAAAGAAAATTATGGATGCAGTTTTGTCACACACGTTAATAGAAATTTTAATTCCGATAGGAGTGGTAGTAGTGCTCCCCGTCGCCATTGTAGCAATCGTGTTCAAGAGTGCTTTGGCATCAGAGCGCAACCGCAAGGAGATAATACTCGCTGCGTTGGAGAAAAACCCCAACCTCGACGTAGAAGACCTCGTGAAGCGCATGAAGAAGTCGAATAAACTCATCAAGGAGAAACTGCTCGCCAGACTCGAGCGCGGCTGTGGCAGCTGTCTTATGGGCGTAGCCTTCCTGCTGCTCTACTTCTTCGAATTTATGGGCAGAACAGATTTGCCCCTCATCATGGGCCCAGCGCTGATAGCCATCGGCATCGCCTTCCTCGTGAGCTACTTCGTAGGCCGCCGTATGCTCGCGAAGGAGATGGAGGCAGAGCAGCAGAACATGAAGCAAGAATAACAACGTATGACGAGAGAACAATTCATAACGCTTGTGAAGAGCGAGCAGGAGGCATTGCGAGGCTTTCTGCTCGCCCTCTGCTGCGGCAAGCGCGACGACGCTGACGACATAGCGCAGGAGACGCTGGTGAAGGCTTACCTCTCGTCGGCTGGCTATAGGGACGAGGGTAAGTTCCGCGCGTGGCTGTTAAAGATAGCGCGCAACACCTTCCTCAACCACAAGGCAAGCATGCGCACGCTCGACGACATCAGCGCGGCGCGCTCCGTAGCATCAGCCGCCACAGCCGACTCCGCCTTCCGCCATCAGGAGCTGTACATGGCGCTCGCCACGCTCTCGGCGAAGGAGCGCTCGGCAGTGGTGATGTTCTACATGAGCGGCTACTCGGTGAAGGAGATAGCCGACATCACCGACTGCACCGTAGACGCCGTGAAGAAGCAGCTCTCGCGCGGCAGAGACAACCTTAAAACAATATTGAACGTATGAAGAAAGATAAAGCACTTGAGGAACTCTTCCTCGCAGCCCGACCCACCTTCGACGACGGCGACGCCTTTATGGAGAAACTCGAGAAGCGCCTCGACGCCGTGGAGTATCTGAAGCAGCACGAAGAAGCTTGCATCAGACGCTACCGCTACGCCATGCTCGCTGCCTTCGTGCTGGGCATCGTGTTGGGCGGAGGCGCTATAGCCCTGATGCTCGCCATGCCAGCCGAACAGCCACTCTTCTCGTTCGGCGTGGAGAACGCCCTGCTCGTAGCACTCGGACAGTATTCGCGATATGCAGCGCTCGTGCTCGTCTCGGGCCTTGTATGCCTTGCGGTAGTGAGCATAGTGAACATCGTAGTAGATTTGTTGAACCTGCGCGACCAAACACGGGCTTATTGTGTTAAATAAACCTTTTATGCTTGTCTACTTGCGCATTTATGTCTAATTTTGCAAAATATATCTACTTGTAACAATCAAAGACATAACAACTTACATCAAATACTATATTATGAACAGAAGAAACAGACGTTCTGTTGCCTCTGCGATAGCTGCCGTAGCTTTGGCTATGGCGGCTTGTCCGGTATCGGCACAGACAAAAGCACAGGCCGCAAAGGCCGGTGCCAACTTCCTCAGTCCGCTGAAGGCTGCAGCGCGTGCAGCCAGCCGCGACCTTTGGGGCTATGTGAATAACGCTACGCAGTACCCTACAGCCAGCAAGCAGATTGGTTACATGGCGTTCGACGCAGTAACGGCGGGCAACTTCCGCGACCTCAAGACAGAGGACTCGCGCACTATGTCGCCTAACGGCGGCTCTTCCTACTACGACGGCAAGTACCACGCCGTACACTTCTCAATGTCGCAAGAGACGGGCAAGCTCGTAGTGAAGTACTATCAGTTCAACACCGAAGACAATTGGCACTCTGAGTTCGCCCCCGAACTCGTTAGCGACCCCTCGCTCATCGCTACAGCTACAGCCACCAGTCAGCTCACCGGCAAGGCATACGGCCAGTTCTATACCAGCGATATGTCGTCGTTCGAGTTCGGCATCATCGACTACAACGAGATGGACCGCACAACGATAGGTCCGTCAAAGCACAAGTTCGTGGCAATGGGCGTAAGCTCTGAGGAGCGCGTCTACGGCATCGCCACCGACGGCATTCTCTACGAGCTCAACACCATCACCGGCGAAGAAACCGAGATAGGACCTACCGGCGTATACGTGGCTCCCTCGTCAGAGAAGAGCTACACCCAGAGCGGCGCCATCGACCAGGACGACGATACCTTCTACTGGGCTGCATACGACGCAGAGCGCAAGGGCGCACTCTACTCGGTAGACCTCAAGACCGGTAAGGCAACACTCATCGCCGACTTCCCGCACAACGAGCAGATACTCGGTATGGCTATACCTGAGGCAACACCCGACGCGGCTGCTCCTGCAACACCTACCGGCTTCTCGGTGAAGTTCGACGGTCCGTCAACAAAGGGATGGGTGTCGCTCTCAGCACCGTCGAAGACATACGGCGGACAGACACTCAGCGGCGACGTGAACTACTCGGTACGCTCAGGAAAGACAGAGGTGCTCACCGGCACAATGCCTGCCAACTCGTCTACAACCAAGGAAATCACCGCTCCTGAAGGACTGAACAACTTCACCGTTACATTCTCCAATGCAGCAGGCAAGAGCAAGGCAGCGAAGACCTCGGCATACGTAGGCTACGACGAGCCTAACCAGGTGTCTTTTGCACGTCTGAAGATTGACGCCAACGGCAAGGCTAACGTCACATGGGGCACGCCTTCGGGCTCAGTACACAACGGCTACCTCGGCGAGCTGCGCTACGACATCGTGCGCTATCCCGACGCAAAGACCGTAGGCACAAACATCAGCGGTTCGTCGTTCTCGGAGACTATCAAGGACAAGCACCTGCGCAACTACTACTACGGCATTATCCCCGTCAACGGCACAAAGCGTGGCGCAGAGCGTCGCACCGGCGCCGTCTCTTACGGCGACAACATCGTGCCGCCTTACTACGAGGACTTCTCTACAGAGGCTGCGTTCGACCTCTTCAAGGTTGTCGACTCGAACAACGACGGCAAGACATGGGCTTGGCACGAGGTAAAGCAGAGCGCTTACTATGCAACTTCTGCGAGCAAGAGCGCCAACGACTGGCTCATCACTCCGACTATACAGCTCGAGGCTAACCACTCTTATAAGGTGGCGTTCACAGCACGCGCTTCAAGCGCTTACTTCCCCGAGAAGATAGAGGCTAAGTGGGGCACGAAGCAGGACGTAGCAAGTCTCACTAACACCTTCCTCGCAGCTACAAAGCTGCCGGCTACAAGCACTACATACGACAGTGAGATTCGCACCTCTGCCGCTCAGCAGTTCTTCCTTGGCATACACGCCATCAGCGACAAGGCGATGGATTATATCTACGTGGAGGACTTCTCTATCGTCGACAACGGACACCTCAACGGACCGGCTGCCGTGGAGAACCTGACCTTCACACCCGACCCGACAACAGCGCTGAAGGCTACTCTCAGTTTCACACTGCCTACAAAGACTGTTGCAGGCAAGGCGCTTACAGACGTCACAAAGGTAATCGTGACACGCGACGGCACCGTCGTTAAGGAGTTCGGAGCAAGCAAGGCTGGAGCTACTCTCTCTTGCGACGACAACTCGCCGGTAGCTGGCTTCAATAACTATACCATCACAGCCTACACCGCAGCAGGCGCAGGCACACCGACCGTATTCGCCGGATACGTAGGTCTCGACAAGCCGGCTCCGCTCACAAACGTGAACGCTACCGACGTGAAGACCGGCGTGAAGCTCACATGGGACAAGGCTTCTAACCGCGGCACAAACGGTGGCGCTGTCATCACCGACGACGTAACATACAACGCTTACCGCGTGCGCATCTCTGACGGCGTAACAAGCCAGCAGCTCATTGGCTCGGCTACAGAGAACTCGTTCACCGAGAAGTTCAACACTACCGAGGGCGAGCAGGCTGTGCGTCTCTACTCTGTAGGCGCAAAGAACAGCAAGGGCGAGAGCGAGCATGTAATGTCTTCGCCAATCGTCACCGGCAAGGCTTACACGCTGCCCTACACCTCTCACTTCGCTGAGGGCGAGGCTAACAGCTTGTGGTGGTCGCTCGGTCTCGACGAGGAAGGCGGCATCGGTTTCCTTCTCAACACACAGACCTCAAGCGACGGCGACAGCCACTGCCGCGTGTTCACATCGTTCAGCAAGGGTGGCACAGCCGACCTCAGTTCTGGTAAGATAGCTCTCGCCGGTGCCAACAACCCGGCTGTATTCTTCAGCTACAATGGCACAACCGGCAAGAACTGCGTTCTCAAGGTGTACGCTCAGACTCCTGACGGCACACGCAAGCTCATCGGCACCGTCGACTACTCTAAGCTCAGCGGAAAGGCTGAGGACTGGCGCCGCACATCGTTCAAGATTCCGGCTGAGATGGCTAAGGCAGACTATGTGATGCTCACCTTCGTAGGCGAGGCTGATACATACGGCGTTGTTCGCATCGACGATATCTGTGTTCGCAGCATCTACGACAACGACCTCGCTGTGAGCATCTCGGCTCCTGCCAAGATGAAGAGAGGCGTGTCGGGCAAGGCTACGGTAACGGTGACGAACAACGGCGAGAAGGATGCTTCAAACTATCGCGTGATGCTCACCGCTGACGGCACTCTGGCGTTTGACCAGACCGTGACAGAGGTGCTCAAGCCGCTCCAGACAAAGTCGTTCACCGTAGACGTGAAGAGCAACGTTACAAGCCAGTCGTCTAAGTTGCGCCTCGTGGCTGACGTAGAGTATGCTGCTGACCAGTATAAGGCTGACAATACGGCTAATTGCATGGTGGACCTCGCTGAGTCGGGCGTTCCTTCGCCTGAGAACTTCTCGGCTACAAACGACCAGGCTGCAAGCAAGCTCACCATGAACTGGAGCGTTCCGACTCCGGCAAGCATCCAGACTCGCGAGACATTCGAGAACTACGACAACTGGACTATCAACCAGTTCGGCGACTGGACTACCTATTCTTCTATCAAGAGTGGTGAGACTGGTGGTCTGTGGGGCTCGCAGGGTATGCCTTTCCCGCATGAGAACGAGCTGTACAACTATATCGTGTTCAACCCGGATGCTATTCAGGACGGTATCACTTCGCAGAACTTCACTCTCAAGCCTCACGGTGGCGAGAAGTGTCTGATGGCTATGTTCGCTCGCGAGATTGTCAACAAGAAGTTCGTTTACTACGACGCCGACAACTGGCTCATCTCGCCGATGCTCTCTGGCGAGGCGCAGACTGTGCTCTTCTGGGCTAACAACGGTCAGCCAGACCCGTCGAACATCCGCTATCCGCAGACCATCGAGGTTTACTACTCTGACAAGACCAACGACCATGCCGACTTCAAGAAGCTCGAGACCTTCACACACAGCGGCGGCAAGTGGGACTCTTACACAGTAGACCTGCCTGAGGGCGCAAGCTACTTCGCAATACGTTGCGCTACACATGAAGATAACGCTTACATGCTGCTGCTCGACGACATCGTCTACAAGGCAGGCTTCGGCAAGCTCGAGGGCTTCCGCGTATATCGCAACGACAAGATGATTGAGCAGCTTCCGGCTACCGCTACATCTTACACCGTCAACTACGACCCGCAGGCAGAGCCTACACGCTACAGCGTATCGGCTGTGTACACCGGTGGTGAGTCGGTAAGCGTTTCTACTGACGACTGCCAGACTGCTATCAACGGCGTTACAATCGACGCTCAGCATCCGGTTGATGTCTACACCGTAGACGGCAAGCTCGTGATGAAGAACGCCACATCGCTCCGCCCGCTGAAGCGCGGCGTATACGTTGTGAACGGCGTTAAGATCGTGAAGTAAACTTTAGGGGGTGTCTTAAAAACAAAAAGCGCCTCGCTTGGAAACTTCCAAGCGAGGCGCTTTCTTTATGTAGTATGTGTTCTTAAAATACCGCTGCAATGCGGCGGATTGCTTTCAGCTTTTCGTGCAGTGTGTTGTCATTCATCGCCGTATGCATATTGTATTTCATCTGCATTTTCAAGAGAGAGTCTGCAGGGATGTCCAATGCTGCTTCAAACATCAATGCTGTTGTTGTAGTGATGGGTCTGCGGGCATTTAGTATTTCGTTCAGCACACTATAGCCCATCCCTAAGCTATCTGCAAACTTACGTTGTGATATGCCTCTCTCCTCTAATTCGTCTTTTACTACTTCACCAGGGTGAGTAGGGTAAAAACCATAGCCTAAATCTGACATAATATAATTTATTTATAATGGTTTGACAACTCTAAAATATTGCAAATTGTAATTTTTCTTTCATTTCCAACAACTTCAGAGCGAAATTCTATTCTGTATTGGTCGTTGACTCTTACAGATTCACGATCTTTTTTATCACCGATTAGCGCTTCATAATGAAGTGCCTTGTATCGATAGAAGTCTTCGGTGCAACTTAATGATTCCATCAAGTCTATCACTCGTATGTATTTCTTTACGATTTGAGGTTGAAAGCGATATTTCTTGTTATGCGCTTTACCATCATAATATAATTCTCGGAGATAATCCTCTTCAAATTTTATTTCCATTTTCTTTTATATTGCTTTGCAAAGATACGTGTTTAATCTAATATTCGCAAAAAAAGCGAACGTTAAATCAACATAATATTTCAAGATTGTTTAGCTTTCTCAGCTGCGGCGATACTCCGACGGCGACATGCCGGTGTGTTCCTTGAAGTATTTGCCGAGGAACGACTGGTTGGAGAAGTTGAGCTCTTGCGCAATCTCCTTGATGCTTTTCTGCGTGTTGCGCAGCAGCATACGCAGTTCGATGGTGACGTAAGAGTCGATCCACTCGTTCGGCGTGCGCTTCGACACCGCCTTGATGGTTTCGGAGAGATACTTGGGCGATATGCAGAGCTGCTCCGAGTACCAGCCCACGCGGCGCTCCGCACGGAAGTTCTTCTCCACGAGCTTTATGAACTGTGTGAATATCTCCTCGGCGCGTGTGTTGCAGCTCTCGTTCTGTGCCTGCACACTGTAGATGACGTTCGAGAGTTCGTACGCCATGGCGAGGAACATCGCTTGCACCATCTCGCGGCGGAAGCGGTTCTCGGGCTCGTCTATCTTTGTCTTCATGCGGAAGAATGTCTCGTGTATGAAGTCGGCGCGCTCCTTCGGCAGTCGGAACACGGGGTGGTTGCGTGCGAAGAGGAAGAGCGACGATAGCTCGTGTACGCTCTTTATCGTCTCGTTGAAGAACTTGTAGTCGACGAGTATGCCTATGCCGCGGCAGTCGGGCGAGAGCGTGCAGTTGTACACCGAGCGGCCTTGGTTGATGATGATGAGGTCGCCGGGCTCAACGTTGTGCTCCACCGAGTCGACGTAGTAGCTCACGTTGCCTTCGAGGCACATGGCGAGCAGAAGACACTGCATGCGGCGCGGTTCGCGCGGAATGGGTATCTTCGACACTTCGTCGAGTAGTAGTATGTCGTTGCCAATGTGGCTTCCGTCGCAGAATCTTACACTCTGGCTTACGGTGATGTCTCTGAAATCGGGCATGGTGGTGTGGTGTTGAGGTGGTGAGATGGTGTGGTGTTGAGATGGTGAGGTGGTGAGGTGGTGAGATATGTGGTGCTATTGTTGCGGCTTCTGCAGTCGGAGGTTGAGCTGGAACAAGGATGCTCCGAATATCATCAGTGAGAAGAGCATGGCGAGCGCCACGCGCTTCATATCGCCTCCGAAGAAGTCGACAAACTTCATGTCGGCAGCCTGCGGCATGATGCGGTAGAGCAGTACGGCGGTAGAATTGTTCACCCAGTGGAACACCACGCCAGGCATTATGCTGCCCGTGCGCACGTACATCCATCCGAGCAGCAGTCCGCAGAGGAACGCTCCGATGCCCTGCGCCATATTGCCGTGGACGATGGCGAAGAGCGCTGCAGAGAGCGCTATGGCTACCCACTGGCGGTGTTTGCCCACCATGTCGCAGAGCACGCGCAGTATGGCTCCGCGGAAAACGTATTCCTCGGCGATAGGCGCTATGATGCCAATGGTGATGAAGCCCAGTTTATGGCTCATGATGCCCTTGAACATCTCGTTGTATGTGTCGGGCAGTTCTACGCCGAGCAGTTCGTTGAGGTAGGCGAGCGGTGCAATGGTGCCTATGGTGAGGCACACCACCCAGAACATCGTGAACCACGGGCGTGTGTTGATATAGTCGCCGGAGCAGGGCGTCCAGCGTAGTTTGTAGAACAGCGCTATAGTGATGAGGCTGCTCACAAGCGTTGTGATGGTTGTGATGCCGGCTGTGATGCCTGCTGTCTGACTGACTAACATCACTACAGCAATTGTTATCGCTTGTATCGTGAGGAAGGCGAAGAGGTACAACGCCACGTTCAGTAATTCTTTCTTTTTCATGTGTTATGATGTTGAGATGTTGTTATGTTGAGATATGATGTTGAGGTGTTGGGATTTGATGTTGTGGTGTTGTTGTGTTGAGGTGTTGAGATATGATGTTGAGGTGTTGTGATATGATGTTGTGATGTTGTTATGTTGAGATATGATGTTGAGATGTTGTTATGTTGATATGTTGAGATTTGTACTATTGTCACCACCTCACCATCTCACCATTACACCATTTTACCATTGTCAACATCTCACCACCTCACCATTACAACACCATTTCAACCTCTTTCTTGTCAGCTTCGAGCTGCTTCTGCAGCGCCTCCACGCTTTCAAACTGTCGTTCGTCGCGCAGCTTTCTGCCGAACTCCACGTACACGTTCTTGCCGTATATGTCGCCCTCGAAACCAATGATGTGTGCTTCGATGGTGGTCTGCTGGCGCCGGAAGGTAGGGTTGTTGCCGATGTTGAGCATTGCCGGCATCCACTCGCCGCCCTCTATGCTCACCCTTGTGGCGTAGACGCCGTTCTGTGGCACGAGTTTCTCCGTGCTCTCAGGCACGATGTTCGCCGTGGGGAATCCTATTCGGCGGCCCTCCTGAAAGCCGTGCGCCACGCTGCCCGTGATAGAGTAGGGGTGGCCCAAGCAGTTGTTCGCCTCCAGGATGTTGCCCTCAGCCAGCAGACGCCGTATGAGCGACGACGAGACGCGCAGCCCGTCGATGTCTATCGGCGTGTTCTGCACCACCTCCATACCCATCTCGGCGCCGTAGCGCACATAGTCGGCGAACCCCTCGGCGCGGTTGTGCCCGAAGCGGTTGTCGTAGCCCGTGAGCAGCAGCGCCACGCCGTACTTCTCGTGCAGCACGCGGCGCATGAACTCGTACGCCGAGAGCTGCGCCATCTCCGTGTCGAAGTGGAGCACCTCTATGCGGTCGGCTGCGGTGGCTTTAAGCAGCTGCAGCTTCTCGTCGGCTGTGGTTATGAGTTGTGGTATATAGTCGGCGTGCACCACTTGGCGCGGATGACGGTCGAACGTAATGACGAGCGACTGTCTTCCACGTGCGTGTGCCATCTCCGTGAGGCTGTCTATCATGAACTGGTGTCCGCGATGTACGCCATCGAAGAAACCTATTGTTGCGCAATAATCGTATCTCATACATGCAAAGATACTGATTTTAAGACGAATGGCAAAAGAATACGGCTAAAACCTACCAGCGGTTGAACAGTTCGAGACTGAATCGGACGGCTACATCCGTAAAGCGCCACTTCTTCTGCGAGGCGAACACGCCGATAGACACGGCACGCGTCTGCACGCCGTAGCCCCATTCCACGTAGGGCGTGAGGTGGCTCACCGAGAGCACGTTCACGTACACGCGCTCCTTCTCCAGCAGTCGGCCGATGAGCGGCATCCAGTAGAGCGCCAGCTGCGGCGTCTCGTACGTCACGTTGCCGCGCACGTAGTATTGCGAGGCATTGTACCAGTTGGAGTTGAGCAGCTCGAACGATCCCGACCAGTTGTCGTTCCATCCGTTCGGTAGGTTGTTCTCGCGGAAGTTGGAGTAGTCGAGAAAGTAGCGGCCCTTTCCGCTGTGCGTGTAGAAGCCCGTGCCCAGACGCATCTGCACCGAGTTGAGCGCCGATATGCGGTGGATGTACTGCGCGTCGAACTCCATGCGCTCGTAGTTGATGTTGGCGCCCAAGAATCCGTCGATGCTGCGCTCGTAGTTGGCTGTCAGAATAGGCCCGTTGTAGCCCATAGGGCGATATGTCAGCTCCACCATCGGCGCCACAGATGTATATGTCGTAGGCATTCCTGCTTCATGAAATCCCGAGTCGTGTATAGCCGTGCGGCGGTGGCTGTTCACACCCACTTCGAAACCCCACTTCGGCGTCGGGTCGTAATGGGCGTACAGCTTCAGACTATGGTCGCGGAAGTAAGTCAGGTTCAGACTGTCCCAGTTCACCGTCTTGTCGCGCCGGTCCTTCACGTAGTCGAGCACCGACGAGTTGTGTATGCGTCTGCCCGTAGCCCATTCCGAACGCACGAATCCGTTGTGGCGGTTGTCGAAGTAGTAGGTGAGCGGAATGTTGAAGAAGAACTGCTGCTGCTTGAACGAGTATCCCGTCTTCACACGCGCCTGAATCTTCTGGTTGTCGGTGAAGTTGTACTGCCCCTGCACGTCGAACATATACGTCAGACCGCGACGGTTGCTGTATGAGAAGTACAGCGGATTCAGAATCGGACCGATGCGGAACGCTCCGCGCTTGTCCTTGCCGATGTCGCCGCCGATGCGTCCCAGCAGCGCCTGACCCACGTCGCGCAGCAGTCGGCGGTTGTATTTGTTGTTCTTCGAGCCGTCGGTTGAGTCCGCCGCCGCAGAGTCCTTCACGCTCAGTCTGTACAGATACTCCTCATGCTCCGTCAGCGGCATCGGACGCACGCGTTCGAGCAGCCTTCTCTCGTCAATCTTCCGGATGGTGTCGGCAGCGTTCTTCGCATTCTTTACGGGCAGCAGCCTCGCCTCCTCCTCCGTCAGACCGATGGAAGGCAGTCCGTACGCTGTAGTGTACTCCGCCGTAATGTCGTTGCCGAGGAACAGAAAGCGCGAGTTCAGACTGCAATACTTCGGCAGCAGTCGGCGGCCCTTCTCCTCGTCCATCGTTGTGGATAGGTGGAAGCGCACCATGTCGTATTCGCCGTCCAGCGCCAGCTCAATGATGCGGCCCGTCTGCTCGTCCACCTGCGCCCAACCGCGCACCAGCAGCGTACTGCGCACCCGCGGCGAGAAGTTCACCAGCGCCGTGCCCTTCGTCAGCGGCATCGCACGATAGCGGTAGTAGCGTCGGTTGCGTCTATGGAAAGGCGAAATGATGCGGTCGTTGATGAGCATCTCCTCATAGATAAGCGGAGTGAGGTACGAAAGCACCGTCGGCATGGGCAGCGACTTGCGTGGCGTGGTAGAGTTCTCCAGAATACGCTGCGCCGTGATACGGCCATCGCCGTCGACGGACATGCGGTTGAACGTCTCGCCGAACACCTCGCGCTTGCTCGCGTTTGCAATTGCAAACATCGAGGGCACCGTGAGCAGCACGGCGTTGCGACGGTTCGTGCGGATAGAGTATTTCGTGTAGGCATAACCCTCCTTCTTGTTCCTCTCGGTCGTGTCAACCGAGGCTGCATAACCGAACACGCGCCTCATCGTCTGAAGCGTGTACCTGCGATTGTCTGCACCGAAACCGTCATAGACAAACACAAAAAGCGCTATTAATATAAATAATGTGCGTCTCAATCTTCCTTGTTATGTTACATACTATGGTCGTTCGCGTCCGCCGTCCGATCGGATTCCGTTCGCCGTCCGATCAGATTCCGTCCGCCGCCCGATCGGATTCCGTCCGCCGCCCAATCGGATTCCGTTCGCCGTCCGACCATCAACATACGCTTACAAAAGTAGTTAAAATAATGACAAACGCCCCCTTTCCTCACCGAATACCCCTCAAAACATAACTTTTATTAATGATTTTTCAGTCCTTCCCCGCCTCATCGCCTTGTTTTTTATATCAAACTATCGGTTTTTTTGTAGCAATATCCTTGTTTTTTCGGTTCTTTCTTATTGTTTTATGCAGAAAACGTTCCAAATATTTGGCGTTTTTCCCGAAAAACACTACCTTTGCATCTGCAAACTTATCCTAACACATAGGTTAAGTCGGACTTGTAGCTCAGTTGGTTAGAGCAACAGACTCATAATCTGGAGGTCCCTGGTTCAAGCCCAGGCTGGTCCACGCTTCTATTACAGCGACTTACGCTTCGGCGTAGGCCGCTGTTTTGGTTTCTGCGTAAACAATGCGTAAACAAACTGTTTGAGTTGGGGATGTAAAATAATCAAAAATATACATGCCAGATGCGGTTATTTCAGCTAAAAGTTCTATATTTGCCATCGAAAGATGGAATTTTACTCAGTCCGTTGAGTAAAATTACTCAGTCCGTTGAGTAAAATTATTCATTATGCTGAGTAAAACAACTTGAAAAGCCCCAATTAAATATAATAAGACTATACATATCACATTATCATCTATAAGCAACAGACCATGTACAAAAGAAAGATATATGATACCATCATCAATAGATTAGGTGAACAAAGAATGTTCATCCAAGTAATCATGGGACCACGACAGATTGGAAAATCTACCGTTATCAAGCAAGTATTGGATGATTTAAGTAAACCGTTTCTTTTCTATTCTGCCGACACCATACCTTCAACATCTTCCACTTGGATTAGCGATTGTTGGAATAATGCACGTCTTCAAATGCGCACACAAGGACTTGAAGAAATGATCTTGGTTATTGACGAGATACAAAAACTTAAAAACTGGAGTGAATATGTAAAGAAAGAATGGGACGCTGATAGTCTAAATCACATCAACATCAAAGTGGCATTATTAGGCTCATCAAGGGTGTTATTAGAAAAAGGATTGGCAGAATCTCTGATGGGGCGGTATGAGGAAATCAGAATGAGCCATTGGAGTTATCCAGAAATGAAAGAAGCCTTTGGAATGACTATTGAACAATACATCTATTTTGGAGGCTACCCAGGAGCTGCCATGCTTATTGGTGACGAAGAACGTTGGAAGAACTATGTTAGCGGAGCCATCATTGATGCTACTATAAACAAGGACATCTTGATGGATTCTCCAATAGGAAAGCCTGCTCTGCTTCGTCAAACTTTCGAATTGAGCGTAGCTTATTCGGGTAAGATACTTTCTCTGACAAAAATGCTGGGAATATTGCAAGATGCTGGCAACACAGTTACATTGGCAGGCTATCTAAATCTTTTGAGCGATAGCGGACTTGTCACGGGACTACAGAAATTCTCTATAGATGTAGCCCGCAAACGTGCCAGCATTCCTAAATACCAAGTGTACAACAATGCCTTATTGAGTTCTCAATTAGGTTTAACATTTCAAGAAGCCGTTTCTGATAGTAAGCAATGGGGACAATTTTTTGAATCCGCCATAGGATCCTACATATTAAGCGAAGCTTTTACCCATCGTTTTGAAGTCTTTTACTGGCGAGAAGGCAACGACGAGGTTGACTTCATCCTTAAGAAGAATCAGAAAATCACAGCTATAGAAGTAAAAAGTAATGGAGAGGCTTATACCACGGGCTTAGAGCGTTTTCGCAATCTATTCCATCCGTCGGCAATATTTATCGTAGGCGAGAAAGGTGTCTCACCAGAAGTTTTCTTGAACATGGATCTAAGAAAACTATTTGAATAACTTAATGACAAATAATTATGGCAACAAATAAAATACGTGAAGAGGAAGTAAAGAATAAAATTCGCCAAGAATTCTTTCAAGACTATGATGCGACACCTATCTTGGGCGACATAGACTTTGCTGTAACAACAAAAAGATCAAGTGAGGACGAGCTATCCGACCAAGAATATTTCTTATGGGCAGAAGCTAAAGCAGGAAACACGGAAGAAATCTATGCATCTTTCGTGCAACTCATCATTACCATAGGTAAAGCCCATACATACGAATCATACTTACCACCTCGCTATCTTGGAGCCTTCGATGAAGAAAAGATTGCCTTTATCGAATATCATAACATTGTAAGTGTATTCTATCAGAATGACTTCAACTGGAATGTCACTCCCTCCAACCATAGCACCAAAGAGTTTCACATGCTCTACGACTTGCTGCAAGAGAAACTCAAAAAGGAGATTAGACGCTTCTACCTACATAAAGATGAAAAGGAGCTAAGAAAGTTCATTCGATCAAATTTCAAGTTGGGGAAGCTGTCAACTAATGGTATCAATATAACAAAGAATAATTTCATCTTTGTATTCCAAAGATGGGTAGAAGAAGTAAAACCTTCCATTGCAGTCAACTGGGATGATGTACCCAAAACAAGCGTTGTAGATTTCTTTTACGCTGACCTCATATCTCGTAATGATTATACACTGCGAGAAGAACTTGCCGTAGTACTTCGTGGGGACAAATACCGCATCTTACAAGATATATTGAAAGGTGCAACACAACTATTTAGCGAAGCGACATTCAACGATGGAAAGACTGCATACAATCAGTTTTGGAACAAGTATGTACGTCCACCAAGAAAAGAGTATCTTGACTTGATACTCAAACGTCGTGACTTACTTATTCCGCAAGACCTCCGTCGTTACCAAGGTGCTTTCTTCACTCCTCCACAGTGGGTACAAAAGTCACAAGAATACTTAGCCATGGAATTAGGAGAAGATTGGCAAAAAGAATATTATGTGTGGGATTGTTGCGCAGGTACAGGTAACCTGCTCTTCGGACTTACAGAGAAGTATCGTGTCTATGCCTCTACACTTGACAATGCAGATGTACAAGTAATGCATGAGCGTATCAAGGAGAAAAGTCTCGACTTGCTCGACAGCCATGTATTCCAGTTTGACTTTCTCAATGACTCTTTCGATAAACTTCCTCAGTCATTACAAGACATTATCAACAACCCTGAAAAACGTCGTAAACTTGTCGTGTACATTAACCCTCCGTATGCTGAGGCTGCGGATAAATCAACAGTTACAGGAAAAGGAAAGAACAAGACAAATGTTGCGGTGACAAATAAGACTTACAATAAATACATAAACAAAATCGGAATTGCAGGACGAGAACTATTCGCACAGTTCTTCATGAGGATTTATGATGAAATCCCTACATCGGTGCTTGCTCAATTTTCAAAGTTGAAAATTGAGCAAGCACCGAACTTTCGTGATTTCCGCCAGGCTTTCCGAGCGAAGCTCGGTCGAAATTTTGTGGTTCCTGCCAATAGTTTCGATAACGTAAAGGGACAATTCCCAATTGGTTTCTTTATTTGGCATCTTGGAGAAGAAAACATCTTTACACAAACCATTACTGACATTTTTGATGCAAAAGGAAATTGCCTTGGAAATAAGACACTCATTGCATACGACAGTTTCAATTCTATAAACGATTGGATCATCTCTACAAGGAATAGACCTGGAGAGAGGAACATTGGTTTCATGTCTGCTAAAGGCAATGATTTTCAGAACACAAATTATATTTTTATAATCAACGACAAAAAACAGCTACCACATCCACGTGGTACATGGATAACAACCAAGAATATCAAAGAAATTTCCATATATCTTGCTGTTAGACACAGTATAGAAGCCACATGGCTTAATGACCGAGACCAATTCCTTTATCCTAACGATGGATGGAAGAGTGACAGAGAGTTTCAAAACAACTGTCTTGTCTTCACCTTATTTAGCAACAGCAACAACATCCAAAGCCAACATGGCACTAACCATTGGATTCCATTCAGCGAGGAAGAGGTAGGCGCACAAGACAACTTCGAGAGTCATTTTATGCACGACTTCATCATGGGCAAAGTGAAAGAGGAAAAGCCTCAGCAAGAAGGAACAATACAAGACCTGTTTACAGAGCAAGAAGCTCAGACACCAGATGGCAATTCATTCACTCCAACAGAACCTTTGAAGTTTTCACAAGAAGCACAAGCTGTATTGGATGCCGGAAGAGAGCTATGGCGTTACTATCACAAACAAGCAGGAGCCAACCCTAATGCTTCTTACTATGACATAAAGATGCACTTCCAAGGTACAAAGACCACGAAGAGTGGAAAGGTGCAGATGAACTCCACCAGCGAGGATGCAACCTATAATGCCTTGCTTGCCGACCTCAGACAGTCCATGAAACTACTTGCTGCTCACATAGAGCCTAAAGTGTACGACTATGGCTTCTTGAAGAAATAATCTTGATAAAACGAGAAAGGATGCCTTTAATGTTGGCCTCCTTTCTCGTTTTATTGTAGATTTAACTTTAGTGCTTCTCAAAAGAAATGTTTTTTGTCACATCTAATTTACTCATTTTCCGTGATATACGGAAATACTCAAAGCCTTTTTTATGCAATAAATTCAAACTCGAAGTCACACTCCGAAGCCTATTCTGTTTTTTCTGCGTGGCGTCTCTATGGGCACAATGTCCTCCGGCGTAATCAGAAGGAGGTCGTTGTGATTCTTCGGCGGCTGCTTCACGCATCGTGTGGCGTGCTGAATGTAGATGCGCTCCAGCTGGTTGGCTATGAAGCGTGCGTTGCCCCACGTCTCGGTGTCGCGAGCGCTGAAGGCGAGCGCTATCATATCGGTGTATTTCTGCCATGCCTTTACGGTGAAGCGGTAGCTGTATTCCTCAATGCGGCGGTTGGTTATCTCAAGCAGTTCGTCGACGCTGAAGTCGGCAAACTCGAAGCGGTTGGGGAAGCGCGACAGCAGTCCGGGGTTAGTCTCGAGCAGTTCGTTCATCGGCTCCTTGTATCCGCAGAGCACCACGGCGATGTCGCGCTGACTCTCGTCTGCGAGCAGATTCATGAGCAGTTGTACGATAATCTTTCCGGGGTCGTTCTCGTTCTTTCCGTTCAGAAGGTATGCCTCGTCAATCATCAGGACGCCGCCCTGCGCCATCTCCACCACTTGCTTCATCGCCCTTTCCTCGTCGCCCCAAAGCGTGCCGATGAAGGTGCCGCGGTCGCACACCACGACGTGTCCTTTCGAGAGCGCTCCCGCCTCGTGCAGCAGCGCCCCGAATATCTTGCAGACCGTGGTCTTGCCCGTGCCGGGGTTGCCGAGGAATAGGCTGTGCAGCGAAACCCGGTGCTGCTTCAGTTCGGGAAACTGTTCGTGCAGCATGCGGTTGTAGGCGGTCAGCGCCACCAGTTCGTCCATGCGCTTCTTGATGTTGCCGCAGCCCACCAGCTTCTGTAGCTCCTCCTGCGGATTGTCTATTGGGCGCAGTATCTCCACCTTTACTCTTACGTTCTGGTTCTGCTCTATGACGTCGCCAGGTAGCGGACTGTCGGTGCAGATGTCGTCAGCCTTCTCTGTCGGAGTGTCGTCCTCGGCTTGGTATTCATCTAAATCTTCATCTAAATCTTCATCTTCAGGAAAAGGATCCTCTTCGTCCTCAGTCTGCATGTCGTCGAGTTTCACATCCTTGTATTTTTCGCTTACGAACTGCTTCAGGAGTCGTTCGAAATCCTCGTTAAAATTCTCGTCAGTGTTGTTCTGCATATTAGTCATAATTCTATCACGTTAAAAAAGCAACTAAATTCTTTGTCATTTCGTTCATTTTTTGCTACAATAATATTTGTTTTGTGATAGAATTATGATTATCTGCTGCAAATGTAGTGCAAATATAGATAACTACCAAATGTTTTTGCGTAACTTTTTATACCTTTGCATCGTTTTATAAAGCATTTTGTAATGGCTTTATTGTAAAGCCGATACTCATTGACAGTCGTAGGATAACATTGAAAGCATATAAATATGGATAACGTCAACGATTTCTTCGCCACGCTCAGCTCGTATCTTTGGGGATGGCCAATGATTGTACTGCTACTTGGCACCCACATTTTTCTATCCGTCCGCCTGCGTTTCCCGCAACGCAAGCTCTTCACAGCCATACGTCTCTCCGTACAGCGCGACAAGTCGCAGAAAGGCGATGTGTCGCAGTTCGGCGCACTTGCCACAGCTCTTGCCGCCACTATCGGTACGGGCAATATTATAGGTGTTGCCACAGCCGTTGCGTTAGGCGGTCCGGGGGCGGTGTTCTGGTGCTGGCTGACAGGCGTGTTCGGCATCTCGACGAAGTATTCCGAGGCTCTGCTCGCCATAAAATACCGTGTGAAGTCAGAAAAGGGACACATGCTTGGAGGTCCGATGTACACCTTGGAACGCGGTCTGGGATGGCGCAAGATGGGCATTCTGTTTGCCGTGTTCACAGCCATTGCTGCGTTCGGCATAGGCTGTACGGTGCAGGCGAACGCCATCTCTACCATAATGCACGCTTCGTACGGCATCAGCACCAGTGTTAGTGGTGCCGTACTGATGCTTCTTGCCGCTGCGGTTATCCTTGGTGGCGTGCGCAGCATCTCCAAAGTGTGTAGCATGCTGGTTCCGTTCATGGCGTTGCTTTATGTGTTGGGATGCATATACATATTATGTATGAATGTCGTCTATGTCGTGCCGGCGCTCAAGCTGATAGTGAACTCGGCATTTTCGCCTGAAGCGGCAGGCGGCGGTTTTGCAGGCGGATCGGTCATCATGGCTGCCCGCTACGGCATTGCGCGCGGTCTTTTCAGCAACGAGTCCGGACTTGGTTCGGCTCCTATCGTTGCGGCTGCTGCACGCACGAAGAACCCCGTACGCCAGGCTTTGGTTTCCTCTACCGGCACCTTCTGGGATACGGTAGTGATATGCGCGCTCACCGGACTTGTCATCGTAAGCAGCATCATCGCCTATCCCGACATTGACTATTCTAACGGCGCCGAGCTGACGAAGATGGCCTTCTCGAAGATTCCGTGCGTCGGTCCGTTCATATTGAGCTTCGGACTGCTCACCTTCGCCTTCTCTACCATCCTCGGATGGGGCTATTACGGAGAGCGTGCGATGGAGTATCTGAAGGGCAAGCGCTGGACTCACGTCTATCGCCTGCTTTACATTCTGGCGATATTTGCCGGCAGTGTGGCAAACCTTTCTATCGTGTGGAACATAGCCGACTGCATGAATGCCCTCATGGCCATCCCTAATCTGCTCTCGCTGATCTTCCTCAACGGTGTCATCGTTCACGAAACACGCAAGTATCTGTGGCGCGACCGGCTCGACCGCGAGATGAACGAATTTTAAAATCGAGACATAATCTTTACCTTACTATCTAACGTCTCCCTCGTTCGGCAATGCTGAACGAGGGGATTTTTCATTTATCTACTAACTCAACGCCCTTCCTCCAACTGCTTCAACAGAAAATCCTCAAGCGTCTTTTTGTCGGGCAGTTGCAGCATATAGGTAGAAACGAAGAGGTTGTTATCCATGCCGGCGAGCTCTCGGGATTGGCGCTGATGCCAGCCCTGACATATAGATTGGTGCTTATCTGACGGCGAAGCTCACGAACCGACCAGGTACACTTGATGCACTCCTGCTCGTAGAAGTAGCGGGCGAGAGGGTCGTCAAGAGTCATAATTTCACGTAAATGCGTAAATGATAAGTGTGAGATTATTGTTTTGCCAGGTGTTACAAATTGGTGCATCATTGATGCACCAATTGTAGCGGTAGTGTAAACAGAACTCCTTATTCTAAGTTAAGTTGTTGTCTCCTTCAAAAACTAGCGCCTCTCTATTATGAACCAATTCAATAGCTGCCATCGGATCTGTAGCATCTAGAGCTACTATTTGCTCATCATATACTGTGAGCATCTTTTCTTTCGCAATATCTACATTTTCTCCTGATAATAAGCTCTTTAATCCTGCCATCGCACTATTGATAAAGGGCTCATGTTCTCCTCTAATATTAAAAGTATCGTTGTATCCGACGAAGAATCGTAATCCAAGTGCTTTTAAATGAGGATGAAGATTTTGGGCACATCGGCAGGCTATGCTATAAAGACCTTTGTCTTTAAAATTATAGTTAGTTGTATGTATAGAGACAACGGCTTTGGCGTCCTCGTTGTATATTCCATCAACATCGCCATGGGCGGCTATGAAACAGAGGTGATGATCCGGCATAACACCAACAACACTCTGTTCATTCAAATCTGGAGGACATACAGAAGAGTAGTTTATACCATTATCAGCACAGATCTGTTTTGCTTCATCAGCACACGATTCAAAGAAATCGTGAAGCACGGTTTCAGAATCATTATTATATGCTATTAATACTTTTCCCATATTTACTTCTTCGAGCGGTTTAGTTGATAGATATAGTACTCATTTAGTTTTTGCTCGAATGCTTTACCAATAGGTGTCTGTTTTCTTAATTCTACAAGAATATTTTCCCATGTGTATGTCTTGCCTGTAGATGTTTCACTATAGGCTTCCTTATAATTGTCCTCTGGATGGCGGATTAACCACTGTTCAAGAACACAATCAAACTTGGTACTCCACTGAGTACGTATTTTGTTTATAATAGCTACAACAGACTCAAAATCATCATTACTCCTATCCAAATAGAAAAAATTATCCTCATTCATCATTTCAACAATTGAATCAAGAGGAATATCTGTTCGTAATTGGTTGGCTGACATCATTACTATATAAAGTAGGGATGTCTTTTTCCTGATTTCCTTCAATAGGTCAATTCCTTTCTTCTTGTACCCACTGAAATTCCAATCAATAAAGACAATCATTTTATTATTCAAATTTTCCAAGACATATTTTAATCCTTCATCTGGATTTTGGAACACATGTTTATAATCAGCATCTTTATAATGCTTTCTGATATTCTGTACAAAGGGCTCATCCACAGACAGATTATCATCTATAAAAACGATTTTAAAGTCCATAGTCAACTACTTTTTAAATGGAATTGTTATTTTAATTGATGTACCTATATTACCAAATTCACTTTTAACGACAGACACCGTACCACGAAGAGATTCTACCCTTGTCTTTACTATATATAGTCCGACGCCTGCGCCACCTTGCTTTTCTGTTGTTGTATAGTATAAGGCAAAAATCTGCTCCCAATCTTCTTGTGGAATCCCTTTGCCCGTATCAGAAACGAGTATTTCCAAAATATCATTTTTCACTTCATATGAACAACTAATTATTTTTTGTGCGGAATTAGCCATTGCTTTTACAGAATTATCTATCAGATTCTGCAAAATGTCCCTGAAAAATTGGCGATTTGTATTTAACACCAATTTGTCAGGAAAATTCGTTTTCAAGGAGATACCCTCACGTGAAAAGATATCATCATAGTCCCCAACTATCTCTTCAAAAGTTTTCTTTAGGTCAACTTCCTCTGGATTGATATTTGACTGAGAATAGCTAAGCATATAATTAATGACTCGATTTAGTACTTTGAATCTCTCGTACATTTGTTTAGCATAAGTCTGAAAAAGATTTTCCTCGTCAGGGTCAGGATAATATCTATAAAAGAATTCCACTCTATCGCGTATCTGATTGAGAGTGGTTCGAACAGCGTGAGTAATGGTAATGGCAAACTGCTGTAAAGACATTATGCTCATGTAAATATTTTCCTTTCTTGTAAAATCTTCAAGAGCTTTCTTTTGTTCGTTGATTGCCGTTTTCACACTGCGTCCCGTCTTGCGTACTTGCTTGATTAGAGGATCTACAGTTTTCTTTAGTTCAGGCTTTTGGACCAACATTTCATTAATTACATTCATCAAAGAAGAAATATCGTCTGAAGCGACTTGTAATCCTTCTTGTGCATTGTCGCGTTTGGTTTGTCGCATTTCCACCTTGTAGTCTTGAAGAGCGTTGAGTTGGGTGATGATGAATTTTTTCATTTCACGATACTCTTCATTGTCCACAAAGTCTTGCCTGTTGGTCGCATCAATTATTTGAGGATTGCCTTCTTTTGTTATATCTATAACACCCAAGAATTCACGGGTGCCTATTCTGCTGAATATGTCCTGCCAAACTCTTTTGTCAATTCCTAGAATGTCGCGTTTTTGATCTGGATTTTCATTAGTTTCCGCAAATGGTGTAGTAATAATTCCATCTCGGTATACTTTAAATCCATCTATCGGGTCATTAGGATAATTATTACGATATTTTCTACGGGCGGATTCATCAAAATAATAGATGCGCATCTTTATTCCGCCAAAAGTTTTAAGCGGAATTTGATGATAATAAAAGTTTTTCCCTTCTTTGTCATAATACAAACTCTGCTGAAGTTTTTTCTCTTTATCAAAGTCGATCTTTAGTGATAATGTCGCATTGTCGAAATCTTCCATCGTTCTGACAGGTTCGCGGTCTATTCCGAATTCAGATGCAATCACTCTAACCTTAAATGGATAACTTAGATTTGTAAAAGGAGATACTATTTTTGATATTTCATGTATAAGGTGTTCTATTTCTTTTTTTGTCCAAGGTTCACGGATAAACGTAATTATGAGTTTTGTGCCAGATTCATTCAAACACGCAGCGTCTTGATATGAGTAAGTATTTTCCATGTCAGTAAACAAACGAGAATTCATTTCGTTTTCCGAGTCATGATAATATGAAGCCCAGTCAATATCAACCTTAAGCCACTGTTCTGCTCCACATTTCTTGGTTATAATCGAAACATTATCGCCAAGCTTATCAACAGCAAAACGTCCAATACCTTTCTCTCCAACGCATTTTCTGTGATATGGTTCTGGTGAATAAGGGTGAGTACGTTTACTTGAAGTTCCTATAACCATCCATTTGTCTCGAATATCTTCAAATGACATTCCATACCCATCGTCTTCTATTCGGATTACAGACTGACTTTTTCCTGCTCCAACATTCTCAAAAATGACATTTACATGCTGGGCATTTGCATCATAGCAGTTCTTTACCAACTCAAATAGAGCAGTAACGCGATCTGTTATCAAATCGCGGCCAATCAGCCTAAATGTGCTAACGTCAAATCTCCATTTTAATGTAAGGTTCTCATCCATTTTATTTATTAACTCTAATATGTTGCTTAATACTTTCTGCTATCACCTCACCAAGTTTTGGAGGAACAGCATTTCCTATATATCGCGATGCTTTGGTCAAAGAAATCTCTTGCTCATTTGGGAAAAATTTGTATGTAAGAGGAAATGACTGGAACAAAGCTGCCTCACGTGCTGAAATAGCCCTGTTTTGAGTAGGATGACCAAAACGTCCATTGCCAATTCCGGTACATAGAGTCGTCATCGTGGGGGCTGGTCTTTCCCATACCATACGTCCATAAACACTAGCGAAACTTTTACCACTTTTTTTCTTGTGACAATCCAAAAGCAATTCTTCTGGCCAATCTTTCCAACTTCCGCCGTATGGGGTTGATAACATCCTGCGCATATTTAAAGGAGACAGTTCACGGCTACGGTGCAATGGGTCTAAAGGACATGTCTCCCCTGCAGCTATCGGTGGAAGATTACCAATTACATCTTGCACAGTAACATAATTTTCTTTCGTGTGAGTGGGAGGAATTAAATCAATTTCTCCGAGTCTAGATGCTAGTAATACCAAACGTTTACGCGTCTGTGGTATTCCATAATTAGGACAAAATACAACTTGGTATTTTACATGATAGCCCTCTTTTTTTAGCCTCGTTATAAAGTCGGCCAATACCGATTTAAGTTTAAAAGACACTATGGCAGGAACATTCTCCATTGTTACAATATCTGGGTGTACCTCCTTCACCAAACGCCCGAATTCATATAATAGATTATATTTGTCCTTATCTTTATTTTTATTCTTAAACGCATAAGAAGAAAAAGGTTGGCACGGTGCACATCCTGCTAAAACTTTTATAGCCTTTTTTGAATACAAGGGAGCGATGTCTTCTTTAGAGACTTGTCGAATATCTTTATAGTTGAACTTTGCTTCATTATTCTTTTCGTAAGCATACTGACAAGTTCGATCCAAATCAAAGCCTGCCAATATCTTGAACCCTTTAGACTTCATCCCATAGCTAAGACCACCTATTCCACAGAATAAGTCAACCACTTCAATGGATGGAAGTCTTCCACGTTTTTTATGTTTCTCTGCTTGAGACATAGCTGTTCTGTGATAAGTTCTCGTTTTTCATATCCTATCAAATTGGCTATTTGGACCAAAGTCTGCAAGTTTGGCGGATGTATGTTGGTACACTATTAGCTTACTGTTACTGTATAGATGCCGAGTTGATCCGCAAGCCACTTTATAGTCTTTTAATTCTTCACAATAACCACTTTAAGTCGATAAAGTGTTTTTACGTTCATCTTAATATGATTAAACGATAGTGCAAATATAATAAAATCTATTGTTATGACAAAACTAACCCCTAAAAAGTATGTTAAAAGGTTGGTTGGTAGGCGCTTTTTTACCAAGAATACATTAATGTCCTATAATGTTACTTATATTTAACCACCACTACAAGTTGTTCTGTAATAATGAGTTTGACAGCATCATGACTTCGTCATCGTGTCATTCTATGTTCTCATTAAGTAGTTTGGTTGTTTTCTTATGTTTTCCTATTATATGGCTTGTTTATAAACATCCTTTGGTAGAGGTTACTTAATTGGTATAGTTGTAATTGTCTTTGCTAATGCTAACAATTGTCTACGTTCATTTTAATCTTTGAGTTTTTCTGCATACGCTCCAATTCCTTGTACACTTTTAATACTACAAAGCAGATGCATATATGGACCTTGATACGTTTGTGTTTTTCCGGAACAAAAATACTTATTGTTCTAAACCGACTCTTCGCTCTTTTGAAAAACTTTTGCGTACCCCCAATGATGGTATTCAAATACAAAATATTTTTATCAATCAATTACTGAAAAGGATATTATAGAGTGACGAATCCAGGTGATGCTAATAGTTTGTATACGTTCGTTTTTCTTGAGATAACCTATTTCAAGAAAACTTCCACAAAGATACAAACAATTTATAGTTAGACAAAGATTTTTCTTTAACTTTGCAATAACTAACATAACGGTGGAGCAGCATGAAGAAACTGATTACTTTTTTAATTTTTCTGTTGGCAGTAGGGCAGGGGGCAACGGCGCAGGAAGTGTCGGGGCAGCAACTGCCGTTGCCGAATGAGGAGCTTCATCAGCTTGTTCCGAATACCGAACTCCGGCCGATAATGCCTACTTATTCTGACATTCTGATGATGAAAGCACTGTCGTCCTCCGAACTTCTTGCTACGCCGAATATGCCGATTGTGGCGATGCCGTTCGCAACAGCACAGCCGCTTGTTTATGGCTACGATGCGAGCCGTTCTGAGACGGCATCGATGGAAGTGTCGAAGAACTTGAGGCTGACTGCCACGGGCGCATACCGCAGCTACATCGGACTGATGGATATGCAGTCGGTAAGCGGCAGCGTGCAGTACAGTCTGGGAGCGATGACAATGCAGGGCGCACTGGCTGCCAACCGTTACCTCTACTACGGACGCGTCGTTACGCAATACGGTGTGTCAGGACAACTCTCCTACTGCTTCAACCCTAACCTTGCGCTCACCGTCTTCGGAACCTATTACAACACGAATCCGTTCCTCAGCATGGCGGCATTTCCGTTCGTGCCGACCACCAGTTACGGTGGATACATGACCGTTGGCAATCGTAGCTTCTACGTTAACCTCGGTGTGGAGCGTCGCTTCAATGCTTTCGAGCACAAGATGGAGACGGTGCCTATCGTCACTCCCGCGTTCAAAATCTCGAACAAGGTGACTATAGAACTGCCGTTGGGCGACCTCACGAAACATCTTATTGAGGAAATCTTGATAAAGAGCGGACCGCACAGACGCTGATTGTCGTTAATAGCTCACCATAAATAAATTGCTATGCTATATACCAACTCAACGCTCCTCCTCCAACTGCTTCAACAGAAAATCCTCAAGCGTCTTTTTGTCGGGCAGTTGCAGCATATAGGTAGAAACGAAGAGGTTGTTATCCATGCCGGCGAGCGCGTACTCCACCATCTTCTTGCCTTTGCGTGTGCAGAGCAGGATGCCGATAGGAGGGTTGTCGCCAGGTTGCATCTCGTTCTCGCGATAATGCGATACGTATGCGTTGAGCTGTCCGAAGTTCTCGTAGGAGAACTCCTCGTTCTTCAGTTCTATGATTACGCCGCAATGCAGTATGCGGTTGTAGAATACAAGGTCGGGATAGTAGTACTCGTCGTCGATGATGATGCGCTTTTGGCGAGCCTCTAAGCAGAAACCCTTGCCAAGCTCGAGAATGAACTCTTGCAGGTGGCTGATAAGCGCATCCTCCAAGTCATGTTCGTCAACAACTTCCTGCGCCTTCAGTCCAAGAAACTCGAACGTGAACGGCTGGCGTATCTGCAACTCTGCCGAATCGTGCCCTTGAACAGAAGGGAGCGAAAGCAACTTCTCGGGATTGGCGCTGATGCCTGCCCTGACATATAGATTGGTGCTTATCTGACGGCGAAGCTCACGAACCGACCAGGTACACTTGATGCACTCCTGCTCGTAGAAGTAGCGGGCGAGGGGGTCGTCAACCTTCATAATCTCATTGATATGTGAGAATGAAAGCTTTGAAACCAATGTTTCTCCAGAAGTTACGAATTTGCATGACGCTGTTGTGCAAATTATATCGGTACGCATTGAGGTGTCTTCGGATGGTAATGAAATTATATCTTCTGTAGATTTGCATGACACTGTCGTGCAAATTCTATTCTTAAAATTCTCAATCATCTGAGGATACATACGATAAAAGTTGCGAGAACTTTGGAATGTATTACGTGTCAGTCCCTTCCTATCCACCCTTTCCTCCAACTTCTTCAGCAGTTGCGTTCCATACTCAGCCCTATCCTTGCCGTGCTGTTCAAACTCGACGATGTAATAACCAATGAGCCAGTTGCGCATCGTCTGCATGCGATTGATTGCTTTTACTGCGGACGATTGTGCTGCATCATGAGTAGTCTGAACGATAGAAGCCAAGTCGTTGAAGGAGTGGAGCGTCTTACTCCAATCCTCAAAAGGCAGTTCCATGCCGTCGTGCAGGTATCTTTTCACTTCGTTTGCCATAATATTTTAGGTTTAGCTATTCAGAGGGAAACTTCCACAAAGATACAAACTTTTATTGAATATAAAAAAGATGGCGAAATCGTTTATTTGTATTAACTTTGCATTCAATATTAATTTTTTGACAAATGGAAATAGATAAAGAAGTAATACTACTTATGTCTCAAGGCGACGAAAGGGCTTATCGGACCATGTTCCATAAGTTTTACCCCAAAGTACATCGCTTTGTCTTCATGTTGCTGAAAAACATGGACGACGCGGACGATGTATGCCAGATTATTTTTGAGAAAATATGGAATAAGCGTCAGAAGTTTGTCGAGATAAAGGATTTTGATTCTTATTTATATTGTCTAAATATACCGTTATTAATTATATCTCAACAAAGCGTGTTATTCCTATAGACATAGACTCCTTGTCCGATAGGTTTGCCAACGAAACTTCGCCACACGATGAGGTGGTGGCAAAGGATACGCAACTGCTTATTGATATGGTGGTTGAGAACATGCCGCACCAACGCCAGGCTGTTTATCGCATGAGTCGAGAGCAATGTCTGAAGAATGAAGAAATCGCCCAACAATTAGGATTGCAAAAGAAAACGGTAGAGAACCATCTTAATCTGGCTCTTAAAGAAATAAAAAAAGCCTTGTATCTGATGATTTTATTGCAGTCGTATTGGGTGTAACGGTCTTTTAATATGTCTTTAATATAATAATTGTACGGAATATATTATGGCAGTAAATATAAAACAAATCATAGCATATTATTTAGAGCACGATGTGTCTGCTAATAACAGAGATAGGGTGTTGGAGCGGATTGCGCACGCTAAGGACGACAAGGTTGTAAATGAGTCTTTAGGTTCATTGTGGGCTCAGTCCGACTCTGCGTCTATGGACAATGGCGAAATATCTGCGGCTTATGAACGGCTACGGATAACAAACGTGGAAAAGAAAAAGAGCAGATACCTTAAGCTCTTCACTTGGCAAAGGATTGCTGCCGTTATTGTCCCCTTGGTTATGTTCGTTGTGTTTGGCAAGCTGTATGTTCAAATGAGCGATGAGTTGAAGGCTTCGCAGGTGGTGGCTATGCTTCATGAGCATACTATCTCCGGCGAATGCAAGACGATAGCTTTGGCAGACGGTACGCAGGTAAGGCTGAATCAGAGTTCGGTACTTCTTTATCCCGAGAAGTTTGTAGGCAAGGAACGCAAGGTGTTCTTGACTGGTGAGGCTTTCTTTGATATCAAGCACGACGGCAGACATCCTTTTCATGTGAGCACACCTTATTTTGATATAACCGACTTGGGAACATCCTTCTCGGTATCTTCCTACGCAACAGACGAGGAGGTTTCCACTACGCTCAAAACAGGTAAGATAGAGCTTAAGATAGTAGGCGAGGACAAGGTGTATAGGATGAAACCTAACGATCAGTTGGTGTATAATGTGCATACAAAGTCGGTCGATTTGCGTTTGGTTTCGGATGAGGATGACGGTTTGAGTTGGCGAAACAAGCAGATCTTGCTTGATGATGTCACTCTGGCTGAGGCTGCCCGCATGATGGGCGGTGTCTATGGCGTTAAGTTCGTCTTCAGGTCGTCACGCCACCGTAACACAAAGATTACTGTCCACTTCAATCGTGGAGAAAGTCTTAAGAAAGCCTTGGCTATCGTGAAGAATCTGGTACCGGGATTGGAGTATGAGCTGAAGAAAGATGAGGTGGTTATAAAATAGTTATGGCAAGAATAGTGGAGCGCATCATGATGAATGATGCGCTTTTTTTGATAAAGTTTCATTTTTTTTGTTTTTTGATTGGGTGTAAGTTTAGAAGAGGTAGTCTTTAAGGTGTAGCTACTCAAGTAAGAATAATAACTAAAAAATAAATTTATGAATTTTAAAAGAATTTCAGCTTCATGCTTTTGTTTGTTGCTGGCTGGAAACATAGCGGTTTCAGCTCAAACAGTGACGCTTGGCTCTAATAAGGTCTCTCTGAAGACTGCGTTTGAGAAAATCGAGAAGGCATCTAAGTACAAGATAGCTTACAACTCCTCGACAATTAACGCTAACCGTATGGTCACCATCAGCAAAACTAAGGGTGACGTGTTGGAGATACTAAACCTGCTGTTGAAGGAATGTGGTTGCACTTATGAGGAAAAGGGCAATTATATTATTGTGAAGCCTCAGTCGAAGAAACAATCCAACGGGCAGAATGTGAAGCGTGTGACGGGTCAGCTTATTGACGAGCTGGGCGAACCGATGATTGGCGTTACTGTCATGATTAAGGGCACCACAACTGGTGTTGTGACCGATTTGGATGGTAAGTTTTCCATAGACGATGTGCCGGCAGGCGCTTCCGAGCTACATATTTCATATATAGGCTATGAGGCCAAAGATGTGCAGATTTCGTCTTCTGCCATGCAGATAAAGATGAATCCCGACAATGAGTTGCTTGACGAGGTTGTTGTGGTTGGTTATGGAACTGTGAAAAAGGACGACCTCACTGGCTCTGTTTCAGCCATAAAGCCAGACGAGTTCAATCGTGGAGCCAAGTCAACAGCCCAGGATGCCTTGGTAGGCAAGGTGGCTGGCGTCAATGTGGTGTCAAGTTCGGGCGCTCCTGGTTCGGGTTCCACTATCCGTATTCGTAGTGGTGCCTCGCTTTCAGCGTCCAACGATCCGCTGATTGTGATAGACGGTGTTCCGGTAGACAACTCTTCCATTGAGGGAGGAACCAATCTTATCGGTGGTATCAATCCGAATGACATTGAAACCTTTACGGTTTTGAAGGACGCTTCGGCTACTGCCATTTACGGTTCGCGTGCATCCAATGGCGTCATCGTGATTACAACAAAGAAAGGTACGAAGGGCAAGCCTAAGTTCAACTATTCTTCCAACTATGCCGTAAGCACTACAGCAAAGCGTTTGGAAGTGTTGACAGCAGACGAGTTCAGAGCTTTCGCACCTACCGTGACGGGTGTTCCCGAGAATGTGGAAATGGGCAAGAGCAACACCAACTGGCAGGATGAGATTTACCGCACGGCTTTTGGTATGGACCATAACATCTCAATGTCGGGAAGTATCAAGAACAAGACACCCTTTCGTGTGTCTGCAGGCTACACAAACCAGAATGGTGTGATTCGCACCAACAACTATCAGCGTTACACTTTTGACGGAGGCATTTCGCCTAAGTTTTTCAAGGATCATTTAAGTCTGAACCTCAATGTCAAGGCTTCCTACGAGGACAATAGACGAGTGGACGAAGGAGTGGTAGGAAGTGCTTTGTCTTACGATCCGACACGTCCGGTGAAAACGGGCAGTGCCACTTCTGCTACAGATCCTGGTCTTGGCTATTTCATTTGGATGAACGGCAATGCGCCAATGGCTATCCAGGGCGATAATCCTATGGCTCAGCTTGATTTGCAGGACATGCGCAATAGAATCTATCGTTCTATCGGCAATGCTTCGGTTAATTACAAGGTGCATGGCTTCGAGGATTTGCAGCTCAATATGAATTTGGGCTATGATATTTTGGAGAGCAAGTATGCCAAGGATGTTCCTGATCTTGCCGGTATGATGTATACAGCCAACAAGAAGGACGGAACGGGCTTGGATTATGATTCGAAACAGCAGAAGCGCAACACCCTGCTCGACCTTTATGCCAACTACCAGCATACATTTGCCGGAAAGCATGATGTGAGCGCGATGGCCGGTTATGGATGGCAGCATTTCTGGAAGAAGTATAACGACACCACTCTTTCGCCGAAAGGCGAAGAACTGTTCTCGCCGAAACACTACGAGTCTGAGTATTATCTTCTGTCTATGTATGGACGCTTGAATTATGGCTATGCCAGCAAGTATATGGTCACAGCCACTTTGCGTGCCGATGCCTCTTCTCGTTTTGCGAAGGGCAACAGATGGGGCTACTTCCCTTCTGTGGCTTTGGGCTGGAAACTGTCGGAAGAGAAGTTCCTTAAGAACAGTAAGGTGCTTACCAACTTGAAGCTGCGTCTGAGCTATGGTCTTACCGGTCAGCAAGATATCATCAACGACTATCCTTACATGACCACTTTCTCCGTGTCTTACCCTGAGTCAAGCTATCTCTTTGGTGACAAATGGTATAACACTTATCGTCCGAACGGATATGACAGAGACATAAAATGGGAGACTACCGAGACCTGGAATGCTGGTTTGGATTATGGATTTCTCAACAACCGCATTTATGGTTCGATTGATGTCTACAAACGCCATACCAAAGATTTGCTGAACACGATTCCGGTGATTTCGGGTGTTAACTATTCTGCTGTCCTGACTACCAACATTGGCGAGATGGATAATAGAGGTGTGGAGTTCTCGATTAATGCTGTACCAATCAACACAAAGAATTTCACATGGTCGGTAGGTATGAACTACACATGGAACGATTCGGAGATTACAAAGTTGAACGTGTCGGATAGTGAGGGCTCTTATGTGGAGACGGGTGCTATTTCGGGTACCGGTAAATTTGTTGAATGTTTCATGGTGGGCAAACGCCCTTACACATTCTATCTGGCAAAGCAGGCTTACGACGAGAAAGGCAAGCCAATCGAGGGAAAGTATGTTCAGCCTGATGGCTCGATATCTTCTACAGAGACACGTTATGCCGATAAGTGTGCTTTGCCGAAGTCGTACCTTGGCTTGAACACTCAACTCTCTTACAAGCAGTGGGAGTTGGGCATTACCGGTCATGGCTCTTTCGGCAACTACATCTACAATTACATCGAGGCCGACCAGTATCAGCAGCAGGTGTATAGCGACCAGGGCAGTTTCTCGAATATCCTGAAGGTGACAGCAAACAAGGGATTCCAGCAGCAGCAACTCTACACCGACTATTTCTTGCAGCGTGGCAACTTCTTCCGCATAGACAATATCACGTTGGGTTACACGTTCAGAAAACTGTGGAACAGCACTTCGTCTCTGCGTGTGTCTGCGGCTGTTCAGAATGTTTGCACATTCACCAGCTATTCGGGCATCGACCCTGAGATTTACTCAGGCATCGACAGAAATGTCTATCCACGTCCCCGTACCTACTCTTTGTCATTCAATCTGAATTTCTAAACGATCATAATAACGACAGGAATATGAAAAAGAATATATTTAAAATATTGATGTTTGTATTTATGGGTTGCTTGACAACTTCATGTTTCGGCGACCTTGACACAATGCCTCTTGACGAAACACAACTGGTCGGCGAGAAGGTTTATAACACGGCTGATGGCTATACGGGTGTGCTGGCAAAATGCTACGGCTCTCTCATCTTGACCGGACAGAAAGGTGGAGATGGCGGCGATGGCGACATTGAAGGAGCCAACGAGGGCTATTCCAGCTATATGCGTCTGATGTTCTACCTGCAGGAATTGAGCACCGACAACTTCCTTATGCCGTCTTCGTCCAATGGCTTGCGCAAGTGTCTTAACCTTCAATGGGACGCCTCGAACGCATCGGTCATCCGTTGGACCTATCAGCGTCTGTACATGACTATAGCTTATTGCAACGAGTTGTTAAGACAGTGTACGGAGGAAAAGTTGAAGTCGCGCGGTCTTTGGGATCAGTTGGGTGGCGAGTGTACCTCCTATCGTGCAGAGGCCCGTTTCATCCGTGCTTATTGCTATGCAACCCTGTGCGATATGTTTGGAGCCGTACCTTATATTGATGAAAATACGGGTGTAAAGGATATTCCGGCGCAATGGTCGCGTAAGCAGATCTTTGAGTTCGCCGAAAATGAGTTGAAGGATATACAGAAAGACCTGAAGGCTCCTGGTGAGAATGTTTATGCGCGTGTAGACTGCGTGGCAGACTGGTTCTTGCTCTCTCGCATGTATCTGAATGCCAAGACATGGATTGGAGAAGACCGCTATGACGATGCTTTGACTTATGCCAAGAAGGTGATTGAGGACGGTCACTATCCTTTGGCTTCTGACTATCGCCATATCTTCCTTGCCGATAACGACCAGTGTAAGGAAATCATCTGGCCTTTGGTGCAGGATGGATTGAAGGCGCAGAGCTCAGGTGGCACCAACTTCTATGTGAAGGCTTTTGTCAATGGTCCGATGGACGAACTGTATAACACCGGCATCGGTTCGCGTGGTTGGGGTAATGTCAGAGCAAAGACAACTCTCGTTGACGCCTTTGATGCAGCCGACGTTATGTTTGACGTGAATGATCCTTGGGGCAATAATAAAAACGACAAGCGTGCGCAGTTTATGACGGCTTTGCCTAATCAGGTGAAGGAAACATGGGACTCTAAAGACGCCATGACAAGCACCTACACATGTGGATACGGATACATCAAATGGCGTAATGTTACTAAAAACGACCAGATTCCGGCAAGTGGCGACGCTTATACTTCTATTGATTTCCCACTCTTCCGTACGGGTGAGGCTTACCTGACTGCGGCTGAGGCTATTCTGCGTGGAGCCAAGGGCAGCAAGGCTGAGGCTCTGAAGTATGTTAATGAAATTCGTGAGCGTGCTTACATGAGTGGCAAGTATGCAAAGGCTGGTGTGCGTTCTGATGTCTCTGGCGATATTGAGGAGAGCGAGCTGACTCTCGATTTCATCATGGCTGAGCGCCAGCGTGAGTTGGCATCGGAACTTGTGCGCCGTACCGACCTTATTCGTTTCGGCAAGTACACAAAGGGACATAACTGGGACTGGAAGAACGGCGAGCGTTTGGGTACTGATGTAGACGACCATTTCCAGCTCTTCCCGATTCCTCAAACGGAATTCTCAAACAATCCGCAATTGAAGCAGAATGCTGGTTATGCAAACTAAATAACATATATGATGAATCTAAGAATTAAGATATTAGCCTTTATATTGGCTACCGTGGGTTTGGGCGTGAATGCCCAAACCACATTTGAGGAAATCAGTGCGGATCTGAACAAGGCGGGTGGCGTTTATCTGGCATATCCGAAGGTGGAAGCCAAGCAGACACCAGCCCCCAAGGGGTATAAGCCTTTCTATGTGAGCCACTATGGCAGACACGGCTCTCGCTATTTGTTGGGCGACAGAGATTATCTATGGATTATACAGCTGATGCAAAAGGCCGATTCCATAAATGGTCTTACTCCTCTGGGCAAGGATGTGTTGAAGAGATTGTCGTTGGTGTGGCAGGAAGTTCAAGGACGTGCAGGCGACCTGACTCCATTGGGCGTTCGCCAGCATCGAGGTATTGCGGAGCGAATGTATAAGAATTTCCCCGAGGTGTTCAGCGGCAAGCGTTCTGTCTCTGCCCGTTCTACAGTGGTTTATCGTTGCGCGATGAGTATGGTTGCTTTTGGCGACCGACTTAAGGGATTGAGCCCTAAGCTTGACATCAGTTATGAGATGAGCGAGAAATACATGTCGTATCTCAATTACCATACCGACCGCTCCAATGCCTTCACTAATGGCGAGAAAGGACCTTGGGTGGAAGAGTACCGCAAGTTTGAGAAGGCGCAGGTCAAGCCCGACCGTCTTGTGAACTCTTTGTTCTCCAATGCCGATTTCATCAGATGCGAGGTGAATCCTGATAATTTGATGTGGGGATTGTATTGGATTGCTGTCGACATGCAGGACATAGAGACTCCGTTGTCCTTCTACGATATTTTCACAGCCCGCGAGATGTTCGACTTGTGGCAATGCGTAAACTATCGCTTCTATATCGGCAATGCCAATCCGTTGGCAAGCAAAGGCATCGTGATGGCTAACGCCAAGTCGTTGGTAGAGAACATCATCGAGTCTGCCGACGCAGCCATCAAAGACCGCTCTATAGCTGCCACGCTGCGTTTCGGCCATGACGGCAATGTGATTCCTTTGCTGGCTTTGCTCCAGATAGAGAACTTCGATGTTGCTGTGGCAGGACCTTCTGAGGTTTATAAGCATTGGTGCGATTTCAAAGCGACGCCTATGGCTTCAAACGTTCAGATTGTGTTTTTCGAGAACAAGAAAGGCGATGTCCTGGTGAAGTTCCTGCACAACGAGAAAGAGGTTCATATTCCGGTTGAAACAGATATTTGGCCTTATTATCATTGGAATGAAGTAAGAGATTACTACCAGAAGCGTCTGTCTGGAATGTAGTCTCGCCGCCAATTCGACGAGTTGGCGAAGAAGAAGTACAAATACATTTGAAAAGATATAACCTGCTTTTGTAACCGCAGCGTGGTAATGCGATACCCAGTACGCGGTAACGCTGTTCCCAATATGCGGTAATTATGTTTTTGCTGCGCGGTAATTGTATTGCCGCGCAGTTTTTTGCTTATTATTTCTGAGGATTGATAATAATAAGTTTGAGAGTTAGTGGAAAAGAGTGTAATTTTGTGGAGATGTTCCTTCAGAACATCAAGCTGAAAACCGAAACAAAATACACTATAAATATATGAAGAAATCCTTACTACTGCTCACTTGCGCACTTGTAGCAAGCCAAGCCTTCGCCGGAGGTCCGCTGCGCGCCGACACCGACCAGCACAACTTCCGACCTTCTACCAACGTCTCCTTCAGCGAGACCACGCTCCCTATCGTTTACATCACCGTAGACGGACAGATAATTCAGCGCGAGAGCCGCGTGCTCGCCACGATGAAGATTATCGACAACGGCGACGGACATAACTACACCGACCTCACGGCGCACCCGTCGCAGAAGGTAGACTGGGAAGGTCCGGTAGCGCTGAAGTATCGCGGCAACACCTCGTTCACCGGGTCTGACAAGAAGCCGTTCTCGCTGAAGACGCTCTCCGCCGCCGACCTGAAGGCGAAGAAGGCGAAGGTGTCTATCATGGGCATGGGCAAGGACAACGACTGGGCGCTGCTGGCTCCGTGGGAGGACACGAGCTACATGCGCGACGTGCTCACCATGCAGCTGGCGCGCGGAGGCCATTCGTTCGCGCCGCACATGAAGTATTGCGAGGTGTTCGTAGACGGCTACTACTACGGCGTGTACATCATGTCGGAGCGCGCCACGAAGGGCAAGACCCGTCTCAACCTCGACGACCCTACGGCAGACGACCTTACGGGCGACTTCCATGTTGAGATCGACCGCAAGGACGAGGAGCACTACTACGTGTCGAAGCACCATCCGGTGAGCGCAAGCGGCGTGGAGTACACCGACCGCACCGTGGCTTACCAGTATAAGGAGCCTGAGTACGACGACTTCGCCGACCTGCCTGAGGGCACTCACGAAGCCATCGACAACGCCATCGCCACGATGGAGGACGCTTTCGCCTCTGCCGACTACACGGGCGAGAACGGATACCGCAAGTATATCGACGTGGCGTCGTTCGTCGACTTTCAGATTGCGCAGGAGATGGCGGGCAACGTAGACGCCTACCGACTCAGTTCGCCGCTCTACAAGTACAGCGAGACGCACGCCGCTGAACTCGGCACCGACTCGAAGTGGAAGACGGCGCTCTGGGACTTCAACATCGCCTACGGCTCAGCCAGCTACTACGACGCCAACAAGGTGAACACTTGGCGCTACACGAGTAACGACCTCATGGCTTACGCCGACCAGCAGCTCGTGCCGTTCTTCTGGTACAAGCTGATGAACGACCCGGCGTATGTCGACGAGCTGCACCAGCGCTGGACCGACCTGCGTTCTGCCAACTACTCGGAGACGAACATCACAGCGCAGATCGACTCGCTCGCTGCCGTGCTTAAGGCGAGTGGCGCCCTCGACCGCGACAACCAGGCTTGGCGTAACCACTTCGGCACGTTCGACGACGCCGTAAGCACGCTGAAGACTTACTGCACCAGCCGTCTTGCCTTCATCGACAAGAGCTGGAAGCTGAAGGAGCCTATCGACGCCGACATACAGACGCTCGCCGTAGCCAGCGGATTCAACGCCGACATCATAGCCGAAGCGCTCACCTCTGCGGAGCATACCACCGCCACCGTCGACCAGACCGGCTACGTGCTCTACACGAAAGCCGTCAGAGAGAGCGGCGCGCTGGCAGGCGACGACGGCGTAGTGATGTCTGACGCCGGTGTGACCTATCAGCTTGCCGACTACACCAAGAACAACGCCCTGCTGCTCACCACGTCTTCCGACGCCGACGTCGTGTTCGACAGTCCGGTAGCGGCGAAGTCGGTCTACTGTCTTGCGCTCAGCGGCGACGGAGCGTCAGAGCTCACCGTCACTCCGCGCTATGCCGACGGCACGAAGGGCGACGCCTTTACAGCCTCTGTGCCCGACTGGTACAGCTCGTCGGCGCAAGGCGATGAGGCTGTGTACGGATTGGGCCGCATCCTCACCTCTATGAGCGGCGGATGGCAGGGCACCACCGACCGGTTCGACAACAACGAGTACATACGTCTATACGAGATAGAGGTGCCCACCGACCCTGAGCGCCAGCTCAGCGGACTCACAATGTACAAGATCGGCGGACGCACATCGGTGCTCGCCATGACTGCCGTTAAGGAGAAGGTGGAGACCAGCGCCGACCGCCTTTCGTCAGGCGCTGGCAAGACGCTCCTCGGCATCTATTCTACCGACGGCGTGCGCCGCACCATGTGCCGCAAGGGCATAAACATCCTGCGCTACTCGGACGGCAGCGTGAAGAAGATTGTAAAGCACTAAACAGTAGGATGCTAAGTAACTGATAACATCATAAAGCGATTCCCCTCGTTCGGCAATGCTGAGCGAGGGGATTTTTTTGTTAAAATAAAGGTTTTTTAAGTGATAATCTTCAACCGGTTAAGTATATTTTTCAACCAATTAACCACGATTTTTAACCACTTATGCCGTACACAGATACGTTTAAGCACAAACGACCAAAGTTCGTGTTGTGTGAATAAAAAGTAAATACTATCTTTGCATTGTCATAATTTAACAATTTTGTTGCTGTATCAACAGTGGCACTATTGTTGGAAAAGTGTTAATCATGCGTTTTATCCTTAACAATGAAGGCTGGGCGATAAACATGTTTGACTCCTCCACTTTTCCAATATAAAGGTCAGTATCATCACTAACTCGCTGAAACTTGTGGGGTCAATAGGCAAAAAAAAATAAAGATGAAGAAATTTGTTTTCTCTATGTTGCTTTTGTGCTGTGGAGTTCTTTCGATGAACGCACAAGCAAAGTTTGAGCATGCACAGACCCGAATTCAGGAGGGTATGTCTGAGTTTTTCGTGCGTCCAGTGGTCGCTGAACTTCAAATGTTGGAAAAGGAATGTCAGGAGTGGACCTTCAACGTTTTGCCTGGCGTCTCTTTGGGTGAAATCAACATGAACATGCTTGAGAACGCTAAAGCTAATGCAGCCTTCAAGGCAGCCAAGCTGGCGGGTGCAGACATCATCCTTGGTGCAACATTCTATGTTACAAACAACGAGAAGATGAAAGGTCTTGATGTGACGGTGCGTGGATATCCTGGCAAATACATCAACTTCCATAACTATGGAGAAGGTCAGCATGGCGCAGATGACTCTAAGTGGATTACTCCGTTGCAGGAAGGTGCACGTATACGCGCCATCTCAAGCGACCAGAAACAGAATAAAGCTATTGGCAATAAGTAAACGATTTAAATAAAACAACAAAGTTATGAAAAAGATTTTTGCATTGGCCATTGCCTCATTGATGAGTCTTGGAGCATCTGCCCAGCTCATCTCGTCAAATACAATGACCTATCACAAGGAGAAGGGCAAAAACTACAATCGCGTAGGAGTGTCTTACAACTCTATCAGTTCCGATGTTGATGGTGCTGATGCCATAAGCGGTTTGTCTTTGTCTTGGACAAAAGGCATCTCTGTTTCTGGAAGTCTGCCGTTGTTCGTTGAAACTGGTGTTGGTGCAACATACGGTTTTGATGATCCCTCGCCGTTGATTCTTTCAGTTCCGGTGAATGTAACATACAAGATTCCGGTAACAAGCAAGATCAATATTGCGCCGTTGTTGGGCGTTACTCTGAATGGTAACTTGGCTTCTGACGACGACAACATGAAGTATTTTGCTATGGGTTGGCAAGTTGGTGCAAACTTCGAGTTTGGCAAGTTCTATGTAGGTCTCGGCTATGGTGGCGGCTTTATGGACTTTGCTAACTCTGACGACGATTACGATGATGGTTACAACTACAAGCTTAACGCTTTCAGTGCCACAGTTGGTATCGTATTCTAAGTAAAAAACGTTACTAAAAAATAGTCTGTCCTGCTTTAAAAGCTGGACAGACCTTTTTCATTTCATACAAAATGTGAATAATATGAAAGGTGCTATTATTGCCGTATTGCTGATGATACTGCCATGTGCCGCTATCACAGCCGAAGAGAAATATCCTTTAGTGAAGGAAGGCAACAGCTATGTATGTACTGGTGCCGAGCCGTGCAAGCTTGATGAGAATACCACATTCGGAAGCGCTATGCTGTGGATGATGGATCACAATATAGACGCTGAGAAAAACGCTTTGAAATCTGATGTAAGCAAGAAGTCGATAGGTCTTAACTATACAATATCAGAAGGCGAGAGTGCTGACAAAACTTTTTCGTTTCATCTTGATATGGTAGTGAAGGATGGCAAGATAGCGTTTCTGGTGAAAGATGTGAAGTGTACGCCCAAGGGTGTGATTGGTATGTTCAAGACCCTGTCGTTCGACAAGATGAATCTCACGAAGAAACCGCAATACAAGGAGTATGTTGACAAGTTCGCTGTTCTTTGCGACAAGTTTATGCAGACAATGTTGACGGAAATTCTTAACACCGATATTAAACTGAACAATTGGAACTCAATCGTAGAAGGCAAAGTGGTTAAAGGCATGACAGCTAATGAGGTGAAACTGGCGATGGGTATTCCTTTGTCAATAACAGAAAATTCACAGCGAACGATGTGGTCTTATGTGTCTGGCGCTGTGGTCATGTTTGAAAAAGGAGTAGTTACCGGAGTCATCAATTAATATTGATCATAATCTCATCCCATATATTGTAATGATTGACATTTAATGATATGGGATGTTCAAAAAAACTAGACTGATACTGTTAAATTAAAAGAGCACACCAGTTTGCATGTGAATGTGTTCGGGTGGTTAAAAGGCTGGCAGATTCGGCGAATGAGCCGATCTGCCAGCCTTGTTTGTTATTTGTTTTGCAAGTTTTATCCCACCGCCAGCGAGTAGAGGAAGAACATCCAGTGGGCGGTGATGGCAGCGACGAGTCCGCCGCAGAAGTGGGCGAGGATAGCCTTCGGCGTGAGGTCGCGGTAGCCGAGCGAGTCGAGCATGGCGGTGTGAGTGCTGAGGAAGCCGCTCCAGCACATGCCGATGGCGGTGAACACGGCGATAGCGTTGCCGTCAATCCAGCCGTGCGCTATGAAGTTGGGTATCAGACTGAGTGCAGCGCCCACTGCGCCGAGCGCCGTGATGGGGAACGCCACGAGGTGCGGGTCGTGGAAGCCGAAGAGCCACTCGAACACAAAGTCGATTTTGTTGGCAAGCCACGGCAGCAGCTCCACACCCTGATAGGCGGCGCCCGTGTACGAGCCGTCGGCAGACGCGCCGAACGTGAATATCATCACGAACGTAGAGATGATGAGCACGCCGGGGATGATGGCTATGCCCACTTCAACGCCGCTGCGTCCGCCGTCGAGCATGGCGTTGAGCAGGCGTATGAACACGGTCTTCTCTTCTTGCGTGCCTTCCTCTTTCTCTTCTTCCTCTATGTCCTCCTTCGACACGGCGTCCTCCGTGGCATACTGCGGATAGGCCTTCAGCACGAAGCGCTGCATGAGTCGGGTAGAGCAGACACAGCCGAAGCAAGCGCCGAGCAGACCGATGAGCGGAGCGGCGTAGTAGCCCTGACTCGCCATGAACACGATGACGAGCAGACCCATGCCGAACGCCGTACCGAAGTTGGTGAGCGAGATGAACTGGTATTTCTTGAAGTAGCTTGCGAAGCGCTTGTCGTGCGCAAGCGAGATGATGGCGGGGTTGTCGGAGAGGAACGTCATCACGGCGCCCAGCGATGTCACGCCCGGCAGGTTGAAGATAGGTCGCATCAGCGGTCGCAGCGTGCGTTCGAGCAGCGTAACCACGCCGAACTCCACGAACACCCTGCCTATGGCGCCGGTTATCACGCAGATGCTCATAAGATAGAATACGGTGTTGAGCAGCAGGTCGTGCGCCGTGCGCATGATGGTGTTGAGCATGTTGGGCACACCCATCACCATGCCGAGGTAGCCGAAGAGCACCACTACGCTGGTGATGCACCAGATGCCGCTCGGGACGAGCGTTTTGCGTTTAGAATTGTTCTGTTTCATAAGGGTTCGTTTAATAGTTAGTAGATAAACGGTTGATGGCTTTTGCAACCGTCATAATCAGTCGCAAAGATATTAATAATTATTGAACGGCGCACGCCCACAGCCTATATTTTTTTCGGTTGGTATTGGTAAGCATTGTTTTAGATATAATTCGTAGTGGCAAACAGCTTCGTATAAATACAAAAGAAAGTGACGAAAGGAACGGTATCCTTTCGTCACTTTCTTTGTAATTTGTATTTGGAAATTATTAGTTATTAATTTTTAATTATTAATTGGTTGGTTGAAATCGCACACCTTCATAATAATATGAAGCATGCTTGATAATTAATCAACCAATTAATAATTGCCAATTAATAATTAAAAATTAATAATTACTAATTGTTAGAAGTGTAACTTCGTACCGATGCTGAACTTCAGCTCGCCGTTAGCCGGCTCCTGGTCCTTCACCTGGTCGATCGACTTGGCGTGTACCACCGCTGCCGGCTCTGCGTATATCTCGAAGTGGCGGCTCAAGCGGAAGCCAGCCTGGATGGCTGCGTGTACGCCCGGCACAACCTTCGTCTTGTGCATGTCGCACGAGTTTACGCTGAGCTGCGCACCAAGCATACCCGTCACCTGGAACAAGCGGTCGTCGCTCTGTTCGCCCGTGATGGCGTTGCGCATGTTCATCATATAGTCGGCTGTAACGGCTGTGATGTGGTCGGTGTAGCTGAGTCCGTTCGCACCGCGCTTGGCGAATGTCTCGCTCACGCTGCCGTGCACACCATGCACGCCATTGAACCAGTGGCCGTAGCCAGCCTGCACGTTATATGTGAGCTTGTGCTGAGCGTGCAACTCGCTGAAGCTGCCAGAGAAGAGTCCGGCGCCACCGCCGATAGTGATGAAGTTCTTCTCTTCGGGTGCCTCCTTAAGGTCGCTTGAGCCCTTGTCGCGGTTCATCGTGTAGTCGAGACCGACGAGAGCGCGCGGCGTCACACGACCCCAGTTGCGGTGCATGAAGCGGTCTGACAGCTCGTAAGCCATTTGCGGCTCGATGAACAGACCCGTAGTGCTTGAAAGGCGGATGCGACCCTGCGCACCGGCGTGAACGTCGGCAGAGAAGTACGACTTGTGGCCGCCGTAGTCGGCGCCGACAGCGAAACCGATGACAGAACGTATTGAGAGCCACTTGGTGTTCTCCGTGCCATAGTTCATAGCGGTGAGGTCAGTAAGCCAGTCGAACGCGCCTACAGCCTTAGAGTAGCGCTTGTCCTCGATGCGGCGCTGCATCGTTCCGTCGAGACTGAAACGCACGCCGTGCGAAGCTGCCGACCACTTGGTGTAGCTGATGCGTGCAACCGGCATCCAGTAGTCGGTCTGCTTCATCTTTGTAGACGTAGAAGCCAGACCTCCGGCGATGCTTATAGACGCCTTGGGTATGCCGTGGATGCCTGCTTCGCGGCGCTCGATGGCGTATCTGTCATGATAGGTGTACATGAAGCCGGCGAGAAGCGACGGCATCACGTTCCATTTCTTGAAGACGCGGTCCTGCTGCATGAAGTTCTTGGTGTAAGAGTCGACACGCGGTTCGATAACGAACGCGAGTCCGCGCGAAAGGCGTATGTTGCCCTGCAGACCTCCGCTGAAGCCCCAGCTGCTCTTGATGCCGTCGATGCGGTCGGAAGAACGGTTGAAGCTGAAACCTGCCAGCGCATTGATCCATACGTAACGCTCTGGATCGACACCGCCGATGAGGTTGTTAAGGTTGAGAAGGTACTCGAACTGTGAGCTGAGTGCCTTTGTGCGCCACTGGTTGTCGGGGCGGATCGTTGTAGAGCTGAGCGTGAAGCGCACACCATGATACGGTCCGAACCATTTGCCGGCACTTGCTGCCTGACGAACGCCGAGGAAGTCGCCCCAAGTGGCCTTGTGAGCGTTGGAAAGCGTTGCCGGACCAACCATTCCGCCTACGAAGATACCGTCCCAGATGCTGTGCTTGCCACGTTCAGGGTCTTCATAATTCTTGCGAACAAACGGCAGGCGATAGCCCAAACCCATAGTGAGCGTAGTGAACGGGCGGTAGCCGTGCCATGTCTTTTGCTGCGAAATCTGGTCCTCCATCAAGCCGTAGCGCGACTCGAGGTAGGTATAGAAGTTGTCGCTCAGAGCATACTGTCCGCGCAAGCCGATATGTATGCCCATACCGTACTTTGTTACGTTGTTGTGGTTTGACGTAGCGAGGTCGAAGCCTGCGATGCCGTACACCTCGAAGCGTTTTGTCTCGTAGTAGGTGCCGGGCTGAGCGATGGCTGTGATATTGAGTAGGTAGTCGAGGCTGAGGTCAAGATACTTAGCCTTCAGTCCGCGTGTGCTCCACTTGCCTCCGTTGATGTTGATGCGTGCGCCGTGCTCAGGAGTAAACCAGTCGCCGATGTTGAAGTCGGCGGTAAGTCCGAACTCAGGGTGGCGTGTTCCCATGATGTTGGTGCCTAAGCCTGCGTCTACGAAGAGATGGTCGAAGTAAGTCTTCTGCTTCCACTTCTTTGCAACGCGTGGGCGCTGTAGCATATAGTTGAGAGCACTGCCTTCAATCTGTGCGTTTGCTGTTGCGACGTAGGCGCAAGCCATGAAGGCAGCCACAATCGCTTTTCTTATATTGTTCATAACTCTTTTCCCTCCTTATTTCTTCTGCTCTAACAACAAATCGTTAACATCTCCATCGGTGTGCGCAATCTTCTCGAGCGACGGGTCCATCTCGAACGAGCGCTTCAGCTCCTCGTATGCTCCCACGGCGTCGTCTGTGCGGTTGAGGCAGACAGCGCGCAGGTAGTGGGTGAGCGCCTCGTCGTCGGGCAACTCGCGGCTCAGCTTGAGAGCCTCCTTGTTGCGTTTCATGGCGAGCATCATGAGCAACTCGTTGCGCTTGCCCGTGGCAGCCACCGTCTTGTAGTTCTCGTCGTAGCGTCCGTTGAGAACGCCGCTGATGGCGTGCAGCAGTTCTGACTCCTCGGTCTTGGGCACGTACGAAAGACACTCGTCGGCGGCAGCGAACTGGCGGTCCTGAAGCAATGCGATGGCGTGGTTGATGTTAACCGTAGCCGGTGCCTTCTCGCCTGCGAACGGCTCGAGCAGCTGCGGGTCAGACTCGCCGCGGTTGATAAGATCGGCTGCGAGGTCGTTGGCTGCAATCATGAACGAAGGATACATCTCCAGAGCCTGGCGTATGATGGTGTCGCGCTTTACGGCGTCGTTCTCGCTGCGATAGAGTGTGAAGAACTCGTAGCGGGTGAGCTTCTTGTAGTCGGCAGCGTAGAGATTGCGAATCTCGTCGAGTGTGAGCTGACGGAAGATTGTGTAGTTCATCACGTAGTTCACCTGGCGGAGCTTCGGCAGATAGCGTGCCTCAAGCACACTTCTGAAGAACGGCAGACGGCGTATTCTTGCGCTCTGCACGTCGATGTTGCTGCTGCGGTTGATGATGCTCTGCACCTGGTCGGCTTCGCTGAAGAGCGAGTCGCGGCGCAGCAGAGTAACCACCTCGCTCCAGGGAGCTACTGACGACTTGCTGCTAAACTCGATGCCACTGCGCAGATTCTCGGGCAGTTTTTCGCGTATATATCCCAGCGCGAAGTCCATACGCTGGCGTGCAAGATTCTGGTTGAAGTTGTAGCGACCGTCAGGCGAAGCGATACCTTCGAGCGAGAGCGACTGGATTGTAGCGTCTTTGTCGGCGCGTATGGCGTCAATCTGCTGGCGCAGTTTCTCAATCTCTATATCGTTGTGCGGGTCGTTGGTGTTGAGCGTTGCTTTGCAGATGAGGAACTTCAGGTTGATGTTACCCTTGCTGTCGCGCATCTGCTTCTCGGGAGTGGGGTAGTAGGATGCGTCGGTGAGCGGCTTGCCCATCAGCGAGCAGTCGAGCCAGCGCAGCGGATTGACCGTTCCGCGGGCGATGATGGTAGTGTCGCGGTAGATGATGTGCGTGTAGTCCTCGATAGCCATGTACACGTCGCAAGAGTATTCTGCCTTGAGGTTCTTCACGAAGATAGAGTCGCTGTAGCCGATGATGTCGTTAGCCTGACCCTTCTCGCGTGTGGCGCTGCTCTTCACGGTGACGTGCTTTGCAAGCGGGTCGCCGGCTGTCTCGCTGTTCATGTTGAAGTTGTAGAGGCGGTCCTGCGTTCTGTGATACTCCTTGGCGTCGTACACCATCGGGCGCATCAGCGTGAGCTTGTTCTCTGTCACATTATTCAATATAGGCTGCACCACGAGTCGGCGGTCGTGCTGGAACATCTGCTTCGGCACACGAACACGCGTACGTACATAGAGCCAGTTGCCCTTCACCTCGATATCCGTAGGCTCGGGCATGATGCGGTCGGTGATGCGCTTTGTCTTCACCTCAACCTCCTTGAGCTGCACGTCGTCCTCGTCGAGCTTCACTGTGAGGAACTTGTCGTTCTTCACCTTCACCATTTCCTGCTTGGCGCCAATCATAGAGAAGCGCAGCTGAGTGCCTACGTGTGTGTTCATTGAGAAGCGTCCGTCCTCGTCGGTTACGGCGAGCGCGCGGCGTAGTCTGGTGTCGGTGATATTCACGCCGATGAGCGGTTCGCCGGTCTGCTTAGACACTACGCGACCCGTAAGGCGCACCACTTCCTGAGCCTGCGCACCGAGCGCGAGGCATAGCAGGGCTGCGAGTGTGAGTGCCACCCGCTTAAAGTGTGTTGCTATGTTTTCTGAATTCATAACTCTTTGCTTTCAAACTTTAAAATGAAGTTGCTTATAAAACCCTCTAATCTAAACTTATTCGTATATAAACCAGTTGCTGCAGCGTCTCTTGTCCGTCGGCGGACATATCGCGAAACGCCGTTTATAAGTAGTTAGCTTTTACTTTCAGTTGAGTTTGTTTTGTACTATTTAATAATGTAGACGAAGTTGACGCCTGCCTTTATCGGAGCGAAGTTGACGGTTTCGACGTTAGGCTTGTCGAGTGTTGCACGCTGAGCGTCGTTTCTCGAGAACTTCTCCTGGCGGTATACCAGACCCACGCCGAGCGTTGTCTCTATACTCCAGTGGCGACTGAGCACGAAGCTGTAGCCGTAGGTGACGCCACCGCCGAATACATCGCCGTCGTGTCGCTTCTGCTTGAACTTCAGGTCGTAGTTTGCTGCTACTGCGGCTATGCCCACAAAGTGAGCAGCCTGAGGACGTGCGCTGAACCAGTAGCGTACTTCGGGTTCGACTCCGAATCCCTTGAAGTCGTATTTGCCGTTGTTAAACTTGGTGCGGGTGACAACGCCTTCGAGGTTGAACGTTACATGACGGTTAATCCTGAATTCAAGCCCGAGGTTGGGTGCCGCCACAGCCCAATATAAGGCGTTCGTTTTTACATTTACGCGCTGCGCATTAGATGGCGTGGTTGTCACAAGCACCGCCACAATGGCTACCAATCGCGCGAACCATTTGTTTGACATGTGTGTTTGATTTTATACTGAAAAAAAACAATTTGCTGCAAAAGTACTAATAATATTTAATAAGTCGACGCTCGAAAACTTGTTCAAGCGCCGACTTAATATATTATTAACATCTTTTATGTTAACGCACACCGTTTGTGTACGCAGATGTCTCAGAAAGAAAGTGCGAGTTTAGTAATGTGTTGAGCGCTACTATGTTATGCTAAGTAGCCGACGTGTTGCATTCGTCGAAGTGGTCTGCCACCTCGCAGAGCGCCGCGTACCATTCCTTGCCGAAGCGTCTGGTTAGTGGACCTTCGAGGAACTTGTATACGGGCAACCCGAGTTCGCGACCCTTCTTCACGGCGTCCTTGCACACGTCCCAGCGGTTGTAGTTGAGCGCCACGGTGCCGTTGGCGAAGCGCTTCTCGCGGATAGGGTAGAGTGCGCACGAGATGGGTTTTATGAAGCTGGTCTTGCCGGCGCGGTATGCACGCTCTAAGGCGCAGAGGCAGCAGTCGCCTTCGTAGCAGGTGAAGACGCAGTCCTTGCCGCCCACGATGCTTGTCACGAGGTCGCCGTCGCGGTCGGTGTACGCCACGCCCTGCTTGTCGACCACGGCTTGCGCTTGTGCCGACATGTCGCCCCACACGGTGTCGAGCGCGTCTTCTATGCCGCCGATCTCTTCGAGTGTGACGGGTGCGCCGGCGTCGCCTTCTACGCAGCAGATGCCCTTGCAGGCGTCGAGGTCGCAGCAGAACTGCTCGGTGATAATGTCGGATGAAACGAGTATGTTGTCAATGTCAAGTATCATATTTCTATCTTGTTTCTTAATGATTATTTCTTCTTGCTGTGAAATGCCTCCCACAGATTGCACTCTTCTTGCAGTGAAATGCCTCCCACAGATTGCACAGATTTTCACAGAATCTTCTTGCTGTATATTCTCCCACAGATTGCACAGATTTTCACAGATGCTGCCTTCTAGGGGGTGCACTTGTCTCAAGTGCACCAACCCGTTCTGTTGTTGCACATCTTGCTTTGTTGGTGCACTTGAGACAAGTGCACCCCCTGAAAGAACCTATCTTGCTCTGTAGGCGCATCAATCTGCTTTGTTGGTGCACATCTTGCTTCATTGGTGCCTTTTTTGCTCTGTTGGTGCACTTCTTGCTCTGGCAAGCGGCAAAGCCGAGCGGAGACAAGTGCACCCCCTGAAAGAACCCATCTGTGTTGATCGGTGAAATCTGTGGGAGTATACTTTCAGCAATCTCTTCCGTGAATTCTGTGAAATCTGTGGGAGAATTCTTTTAGCAACCTCTTCTATGGATTTCGTGAATTCCGTAGGAGAATATTTCAGCAGAGCGTGTTACCAGTCAATCTCCTGCTCGCCGTGCTCGCGCAGATAAGCGTTGCAGAGCGAGAAGTGGTGGTTGCCGAACCATCCGCCGCGGTTGGCAGACAGCGGTGAAGGATGCACCGACTCGAGCACGAGATGGCGCTTGCGGTCGATGAGCTGCTTCTTAGAGCGCGCATAGCCGCCCCAGAGAATGAACACGAGGTGCTCGCGCTCGGCGCTGAGCGCGCTGATGGCGGCATCGGTGAACTGCTCCCAGCCGTGACGCTGATGACTCGCCGCCTGATGCGCACGCACCGTGAGCGTAGCGTTCAGCAAGAGCACGCCCTGCTCAGCCCAGCGCGTCAGGTCGCCCGTCTGCGGGATAGGCTTTCCGAGGTCGAGCTGTATCTCCTTGAAGATGTTCTGAAGCGACGGCGGGAAAGGCACGCCTGCCGGCACAGAGAAGCTCAGACCCTGCGCCTGACCCGGCTCGTGGTACGGGTCCTGACCGATAATCACCACCTTCACCGCGTCGAACGGACAGAGGTTGAAGGCGTTGAAGACGAGCGAACCCGGCGGATAGCACGCCGTCGTGGAATATTCCTGGCGCACGAAGTCGGTGAGCTGAGCGAAATAGGGCTTCTCAAACTCCGCTCCGATATGCTTGCGCCATGAGTTGTCGATTTTTACGTTCATTGCTTTTAAGGGGGTGCAGTTGTCTCAACTGCACCAATTGAATTAGTGTGGTATAATAATATAGGTGTACACCTCTTTCGAGTACAAAATTACGAAATTATTGCGAACAACCCACACTATCTGATATATTTTCGCTACTTTTGCTCCGTATAACAAAACCCGACGATAATGCAACTCATACGCTTACTGAAAGACTGGACGCTGCCCGTAGCCATCGCCACGGGATGCGTTGTGTACATGATATTCGCGCTCGTGCCGCAGCTCGACACGTTCGCCACAGCAGCCGCGCCCGTGTTCGACACCCTGCTCCCCATGTTCATGTTCCTCGTGCTTTTCGTCACGTTCTGCAAGGTCGACTTCCGCCGCTTGCGCCCCGTGGCGTGGCACTGGTGGCTCGGCGCCTTCCAGGTGTTCGGCGTGGCCGTGGTGATGGCAGCCGTCATAGCCTTCTCGCTGAAGGGCAACCGGCTCATCCTCGCCGAAGCCCTCCTTACCTGCATCATCAGTCCGTGCGCCTCAGCCGCACCCGTCGTCACGCAGAAGCTGGGCGGCAACCTCGAGGAGATGACCACCTACACCTTCCTCTCCAACTTCATCACGGCGCTCATGATACCCGTCTGCTTCCCGCTCCTCGACGGCGGACGCGAGATGCACTTCCTCGCCGCCTTCTCGCTTATATTATATAAGGTGTTCACTGTGCTCGTCGTGCCGATGCTGCTCGCCTACGTCGTGAAGCATCACGCCAAGCGCCTCTGCCAGCGCATCGTCAGCGTCAAAGACCTCTCCTACTATCTCTGGGGATGCTCGCTGCTCATCGTCTCCGGCACCACGATGAAGAACATCTTCCACGCCGACACCACGCTCCGCTTCCTGCTCCTCATCGCCGCCGGTTCGCTCCTGCTCTGCATCTTCCAGTTCGCCTGCGGCAGAACCATCGGGCGACGCTTCGGCGAGACCATCAACGCCGGTCAGGGACTCGGACAGAAGAACACCGCCTTCGCCATCTGGATAGCCTGCACCTACCTCTCGCCACTCTCAGCCGTAGGCCCCGGATGCTACATACTCTGGCAGAACATCATCAACAGCATAGAGATATGGCGCGCGCAGATTTCTGAAAAATAATTTGCACGACCCAAATGAAAACCGTATCTTTGCAGATACAAAAGGAAAACACATAATTAATAACTTAAACAAAATAACAAAAATGGAAGAAAACAAGAACCAGCAGCCCCAGGGTCTTCAGATCGAACTGAAGCCAGAAATCGGTGTAGGCGTTTACGCTAACCTCGCACTCATCACACACTCTTCAAGCGACTTTATCCTCGACTTCACTTGCATGCTCCCCGGTATGCAGCAGCCGCAGGTACGCAGCCGCGTCGTAATGGCTCCGGAGCACGCAAAGCGTCTGCTCATGGCCCTGAACGACAACATCCAAAAGTACGAGCAGAACTTCGGCAAGATCAACCTGCCGGAGGCACAGCAGCCTCGCACAGCTACTCCGTTCAACAACCCGGAGGCTTAATCAACGCACTCGTTAGCTCTCCGTCTGCTTCCTGAAGCAGACTGCTTGAGCCGATATGCATATAGGCGCAATTCCCGCAAGGGAGTTGCGCCTTTTTTGTTGCCGTAGCCTCCTACGGTTAGTCCTTCACTTCTCGCTTTCTGCCCCATAACCCTCAATGTCTTTCCACCGTTCCCGTCCGCCGCCCGATCAGATTCCGTCCGCCGCCTGATCGGATTCCGTCCGCCGTCCAATCGGATTCCGTCCGCCGCCCGAGGAAAATCCTGAGCATTCGTCTTGTTTCAACATACGGAATAAGCTGCTGAATTTCACCGTATATGAAAATGTTGAAACTGTTTTATCAGGAAAGCCTTGCGTTTATTATGGGAAAGTTGTATCTTTGCGTTCAAAGTAAGAAAACAACCTAAACACCAACCGATGAAGAAATTTTTCATTTACACAATCATGTGTTTTCTGTATATCACGCTCACAGCAACAACGTGCGATGATATTGATTACAGAACGGTATGCATCCGTAACAATACAAGTGATACGATATTGCTGGGAACAGTTCGTAATTCGCCTAGACAAAAAACTCTTACGTTGAGTGAGTTTTTCGCTTATAGCGTTCAGTACTATGATACGGTACCGCCGAACGAAAACACGTTCTTTGGAATATTCGTTGATCATGATATATCCCTTCTTAATCAGAAACTCTTTATCTTTGTCTTTAAGCCGGAAACTTTACGCAATTTTACCCCGGAACAACTCGTTGAGCGTGACTATTGCGACGGAAAGTTTTTCTTGAATTGTGCCGACCTTGACAGGGCGAATTATTGCTTCTCGTATAATGGTGAATGATTTTGTAGTTGTTACATGTTTCTTTTTCAAGGAAAAGTAGTAACTTAGCACGCAAAACTATAACTGAACAACCTATTAGCATATGAGAGAAAAGATTTGTGGTAAATTAAAGGAGGCATTCAATTCTGTTAAGTCTTTCTTTGCAAGGATACCTGCATACTTGATACCCATCGTGGCAAGTGTAGTCCTTGTGTTTGTTCTATGCGTGTTAGTGCTGTGCCTCTCAGACAAGTGGGAGAGTTGCATCCCCTCTAAAATGGTGCCCGACTATAAGGAGTCAGACGGCAGGGTGAGTTTCTTTTGGAACGACTTCAATTTCTATGGCATTGTTGCTACGGTCTTGGCGCTTTTCTCACTTTTGTATACTTTTCAGGCATACCGTTCACAGAAACTTACGGAATGCAATACGAGAAATGCGTCTGTTGACGATCAGGTAAACAGGTTCAAAGACTTTGCTCGGCATGAATATCGAAACCTCGTAGTGGTTATGGCAACTGCGGTTAAGTTCTTTTCTAAGGAAAACCAGTCAAATGGACACCGTATCGCCTATCCTTCCGAGATTCATATATTGAAATTGCAGGCTGGACCAGATGATTTCGTGTTGGATGTTGATTCGCAAATTGCAGGGACAGTGTCTGAAATGCGCCTTCTGCTGAGAAACTTTAATATAGAAATCAATGTGGCGTGCAAGCATCTTCAGAGGCATGGAATTAATAAGGATGTACTATACAGAGACTATTATAACCTTATGTTCAGACCATTATCCTTGGTGAAGAAAGCTTGTGAAATGGAGGCTCGTATGATTAGGAAGGGAGTCTCTCAAGAGAAAAAAAAGGAGTATGCTAAGACTCTTGTAGACCGCTCAAAAGAGATAATGCTTACCGTACATTTGGAAAATCTAAAAGACTCGTTGGTAGACTTTCTACGTGCATTCAACAATAGTGAAAGTGCTGGCGATCTATTAGTCCCCGAGAGCTACTCCCCTTATTTCGAGATGTTGGCTAAAAGTCGGAATCTGTTGTTTGAATGTGATAAGACCAATGCCTTGAAACGCTCGTTTCGTAAACTTTTCGGAGATGAACAGAAAAAAGATGAAGAGCTTAAGCCGTTGCCATATACATGCAAATTCGACAAATACAAAACCGACTTCGAATTTAAGACGCATATTGATGGTATATTAGAGATGTTGCCCCATTTGCAAAATATAAGTCCAGAAAACTTCGAGTGGTTCGAGCAATATAAAAATACGCTCAAACAAATAAAGGAAGAAAAGGAGTTTGATTTTATGCAGTTCTTCCCTTTGATGTTGAAGATGGATGTTATAGCGAGACTTCCAGACATAGGAATGGTGAACTACGAATAACGGCAATCGGCGGCGTGAATGGCAATAGGGGAGTGGGCGCGTCGCGCACCTAATATATATATATGTCGAACGCACCTATTATATATATAAGGTGAAAACCCACTGCAAACAGCATGTTACACATGCGTTTCTAAAGCGCTAAACGTCGGTTGCGGCTGACATAAATGTTACGATTGAGTGTAAATACTTGTTAAAATATCCTGTCGCATATTAAATTTTTAATTTCGTAGTGAGATTGTGTTTTTATATATTAGGTAGTTTCGAGAAAAGTTTGTACCTTTGCACCCCGAAAACAGCTTGTAATAGAGCGGTTTTATGGAATACGACAATAGAAAAATAAAATATATAAATTAAAAATTAAAATCATGCCTACAATTTCACAATTGGTAAGAAAAGGCAGAAAGGTGCTCGTAGACAAGAGCAAGTCACCGGCTTTGGACTCATGCCCTCAGCGTCGTGGTGTTTGTGTTCGTGTTTACACAACAACACCTAAGAAGCCTAACTCGGCAATGCGTAAAGTTGCCCGTGTACGTCTCACAAACTCAAAGGAGGTTAACTCTTACATCCCGGGAGAAGGTCACAACCTTCAGGAGCACTCAATCGTGCTTGTTCGCGGTGGTCGTGTAAAGGACCTTCCTGGTGTACGTTACCACATCGTTCGCGGTACACTCGATACAGCAGGTGTAGCAAACCGCACACAGCGTCGTTCTAAGTACGGTGCTAAGCGTCCTAAGGCAAAGAAGTAATCTGAAAATTGTCGGACGAAACAAATTTTAAAAACGTTTTGCTGGAGAATTGTTAATAGACAGGTTGAGTAAATGTCCAAGAGAGGACGTTGAAGAACAGTAAGAAACAGCCCCACGCAGACAGAAATTTTTCAAACAAAATGAGAAAAGCAAAACCAAAGAAGCGCGTGATCCTTCCGGATCCGAAGTTCAATGACCAGAAGGTCTCTAAGTTTGTAAACCACCTTATGTATGATGGTAAGAAGAATACATCATACGAAATCTTCTACAAAGCACTCGAAACCGTAGGTGCTAAGATGCAGAACGAGGAAAAGTCAGCTCTCGAAATCTGGAAGCAGGCTCTCGACAACATCACTCCGCAGGTTGAGGTAAAGAGCCGCCGTATCGGTGGCGCTACTTTCCAGGTGCCGACAGAGATCCGCGCAGAGCGCAAGGAGAGCATCTCTATGAAGAACCTTATCCTCTTCGCACGCAAGCGTGGCGGTAAGAGCATGGCAGACAAGCTCGCTGCTGAGATCATGGACGCTTTCAACAACCAGGGTGGTGCTTACAAGCGTAAGGAAGATATGCACCGCATGGCAGAGGCTAACCGCGCATTCGCTCACTTCAGATTCTAATATAATAATAAGGTAAAAGGAAAAATGGCAAATCGCGATTTACATTTGACTCGTAACATCGGTATCATGGCGCATATCGACGCTGGTAAGACCACTACTTCTGAGCGTATCCTGTTCTACACAGGTAAGACTCATAAGATCGGTGAGGTTCACGACGGCGCTGCTACCATGGACTGGATGGCACAGGAGCAGGAGCGTGGTATCACTATCACCTCAGCTGCTACAACATGTAACTGGAACTATCTTGGCAAGTCATACAAGATTAACTTGATTGACACCCCGGGACACGTTGACTTTACCGCTGAGGTGGAGCGTTCACTCCGCGTACTCGACGGCGCAGTTGCTACTTACTCTGCAGCTGACGGCGTACAGCCGCAGTCAGAGACAGTATGGCGCCAGGCAGACAAATATAACGTGCCGCGTATCGGTTACGTAAACAAGATGGACCGTTCTGGTGCTGACTTCTTCGAGACAGTACAGCAGATGAAGGACATCCTCGGTGCTAACCCTTGTCCTATTCAGATTCCTATCGGAGCTGAGGAGAACTTCAAGGGTGTTGTAGACCTTCTCAAGATGAAGGCTATCCTTTGGCACGACGAGACAATGGGCGCTGAGTACGACATTGAGGAGATCCCTGCTGATCTCGTTGACGAGGCTAACGAATGGCGCGAGAAGATGGTTGAAAGCGCAGCCAACTTTGACGACGCTCTCATGGAGAAGTATCTCGAGGGCCAGGAGATCACAGAAGAGGAGCTTATCGCAGCTATCCGCAAGGGTACAATCTCTATGGAGCTCACTCCTATGCTTCTCGGTTCTTCATACAAGAACAAGGGCGTTCAGCCGCTTCTCGACTACGTTTGCGCATTCCTTCCTTCACCGCTCGATACAGCAGCTATCGTTGGTACAAACCCTGACACAGAGGAAGAGGAAGACCGCAAGCCGTCTGAGGACGAGCCGACATCAGCTCTCGCGTTCAAGATCGCTACCGACCCGTTCATGGGCCGTCTGGTATTCTTCCGCGTTTACTCAGGTAAGGTGGTTGCAGGCTCATACGTTTACAACCCGCGTTCACGCAAGAAGGAGCGTATCAGCCGTCTGTTCCAGATGAACTCAAACAAGGAAATCCCGATGGAGTCAATCGACGCTGGTGATATCGGCGCAGGTGTAGGCTTCAAGGATATCCGCACAGGTGACACACTCTGCGACGAGGCACACCCGATCGTACTCGAGTCAATGTCGTTCCCTGATACCGTAATCTCTATCGCAGTAGAGCCGAAGAGCCAGGCCGACATCGCTAAGCTTGACAACGGTCTCGCTAAGCTCGCTGAAGAGGACCCGACATTCACCGTTCGTACCGACGAGCAGAGTGGTCAGACCATCATCTCAGGTATGGGTGAGCTTCACCTCGACATCATCATCGACCGTCTGAAGCGTGAGTTCAAGGTAGAATGTAACCAGGGTAAGCCGCAGGTTAACTACAAGGAGGCAATCACCAAGCCGACTACTCTCCGTGAGGTTTACAAGAAGCAGTCAGGTGGTCGCGGTAAGTTCGCTGACATCATCGTAACAATCGGCCCGAAGGACGAGGATTACAAGGAAGGCGACTTGCAGTTCATCAACGAGGTTAAGGGCGGTAACATTCCTAAGGAGTTCATCCCGTCAGTACAGAAGGGCTTCGAGAACGCCATGAAGACTGGTGTCCTCGGTGGTTATCCGATGACTGGCCTTAAGGTTGTCCTCACCGATGGTTCGTTCCACCCGGTTGACTCTGACCAGTTGTCATTCGAGCTCGCTGCCCTCAACGCTTACAAGAACGGCTGCCCGAAGGCAGGTCCGGTTCTCATGGAGCCTATCATGAAGGTAGAGGTTGTTACTCCGGAGGAGAACATGGGTGACGTAATCGGCGACTTGAACAAGCGCCGTGGTCAGGTAGAAGGCATGGAAGAGGCTCGCTCTGGCGCCCGCATCGTAAAGGCTCAGGTACCTCTGTCAGAGATGTTCGGTTACGTAACAGCTCTCCGTACCATCACTTCAGGTCGTGCAACAAGCTCTATGGAGTACGATCACCACGCACCTCTCTCAAGCGCTATCGCTAAAGCAGTGCTCGAGGAAGTAAAGGGTCGCGCAGACCTCGTGTAACCAATCACGCAATTGCGTAGGGAGCCGCCAAAACGGCTCCCGACAAAATAAAAACTAAAGGGACATGGGGCGTCGCTTAGCGAATGACTCTTAAGCGACGTACCCCACCTCCTTTTTTCGGCTGTTCAGCACTCCAAGTTGAGACCATAATCACGCTGAACGTGCCACATTAAATTGCATTATAAACTTTAAATACAATTATGAGTCAGAAAATTCGTATCAAGCTGAAGAGCTACGACCACAAGCTCGTAGACAAGTCAGCTGAAAAGATCGTGAAGGCAGTTAAGGCCACAGGTGCTATCGTTAGCGGTCCTATTCCATTGCCTACACACAAGCGTATCTACACTGTAAACCGCAGTACTTTCGTTAACAAGAAATCACGTGAGCAGTTCCAGCTCTCAGACTTCAAGCGTCTTATCGACATCTACAGCTCAACAGCTAAGACAGTTGACGCGCTCATGAAGCTTGAACTCCCGAGCGGTGTAGAAGTAGAGATCAAAGTATAGTAATTTTCATTTTTAATATTCATTTGAAATGCCAGGATTAATTGGAAGAAAAATCGGAATGACATCCGTTTTCAGTGCCGACGGTAAGAACGTACCGTGCACTGTTATCGAAGCTGGTCCATGTGTTGTAACACAGGTTAAGACCGTTGAAACAGACGGCTACAAGGCAGTTCAACTGGGCTATGGTGAAGCTAAGGAAAAGAACACCACAAAGCCTATGATGGGCACCTTCAAGAAGGCTGGTACAACACCTAAGAAGCACTTGGCCGAGTTCAAGTTTGACGAGGAGTACAACCTCGGTGATGTTATCACTGTAGAGCTCTTCGCTGACACAGAGTTTGTTGACATTGTAGGCACATCTAAGGGAAAAGGTTTCCAGGGTGTTGTTAAGCGTCATGGATTCGGCGGTGTAGGTCAGAGCACACACGGTCAGGACGACCGCGCACGCAAGCCGGGTTCTATCGGTGCTTGTTCTTACCCAGCAAAGGTATTCAAGGGTATGCGCATGGGCGGCCAGATGGGCGGCGACCGCGTTACAACCCAGAATCTCAAAGTGTTAAAGGTAATTCCGGAGCACAATCTCCTTCTCGTTAAGGGTTCTGTAGCCGGATGCAATGGTTCAACCGTATTAATCAAGAAATAATGGAAGTTAGCGTATTAAATATCAACGGTCAGGAGACCGGTAGAAAGGTTCAGCTGAACGACGCAATCTTCGGAATCGAGCCTAACGATCACGTACTCTACCTCGACGTTAAGCAGTACCTCGCTAACCAGCGCCAGGGCACAGCAAAGTCGAAGGAGCGCAGCGAGGTTAGCGGTTCTACACGCAAGCTCGGACGCCAGAAGGGCGGCGGCGGTGCTCGCCGCGGTGATATCAACTCACCGGTGCTCGTTGGTGGTGGTCGCGTTTTCGGTCCGAAGCCACGTAACTACAGCTTCAAGCTCAACAAGAAGGTTAAGGCTCTCGCACGTAAGTCAGCCCTCTCATACAAGGCTCAGGAGAACGCTATCGTTGTTCTCGAAGACTTCACAATGGAGGCTCCAAAGACTAAAGATTTTGTAAATATTACTAAAAATCTTAAAGTTGAGGGCAAAAAGATGCTCCTTCTTTTGCCAGAAGTAAATAAAAACGTATTTTTGTCATCACGTAACTTGCAGCGCGCTGAAGTAATGACAGCAACAGCAGTGAACGCATACAAAGTTCTCAACTCTGAGGTGCTCGTAATCACAGAGAATTCGCTCAAGGCTATCGATTCAATCTTATCAAAATAATAGGAGGCAACAGACATGACATTTATCGTAAAACCATTGGTCACTGAGAAGATGACCAAACTGACAGACAAGTCTTCTGTAGCTAAAACCTACAAGGTAAAGGGTCAGGAGCGCACAAAGAAGGCAGAAACAAAGTATGGCTTCATCGTGCTTCCGGAGGCAAACAAGCTTCAGATCAAGAAGGAGATTGAGACACGCTACAACGTTACTGTTCTTGACGTGAACACAATGGTATACGCTGGCAAGCGCCAGAGCCGTTACACACGCAAGGGTCTCGTGAAGGGACAGAAGAACTCGTTCAAGAAAGCAATCGTTACTCTTAAGGAGGGCGATGTAATTGATTTTTACAGCAATATCTAAAATAAAAAATGGCAGTACGTAAATTTAAACCGGTTACTCCGGGACAAAGACACAAGGTTATTGGCACGTTCGAGGAGATTACTGCATCCGTGCCAGAGAAGTCTCTCGTTTTCGGTAAGCGTTCTACTGGTGGTCGAAACAACACCGGTAAGATGACTGTCCGCTACATGGGCGGCGGCCACAAGAAGAAGTATCGTTTGATCGACTTCAAGCGAGAGAAAGATGGTGTTCCAGCTGTAGTTAAGACAATCGAGTACGATCCGAACCGCTCGGCTCGCATCGCTCTGTTATTCTATGCAGATGGTGAAAAACGTTACATTATTGCTCCTAACGGACTGGAAGTTGGCGCAAAGCTGATGTCTGGCGCAGAGGCTGCTCCTGAGATCGGTAACGCTCTTCCGCTCGCAAACATTCCCGTTGGTACTGTGATCCACAACATTGAGTTGCGTCCAGGACAGGGTGCTCTGCTCGTTCGTTCGGCTGGTAATTTTGCTCAGCTCACTTCTCGTGAAGGCAGTTATTGTGTAATTAAGCTCCCTTCAGGCGAGACTCGTAAGGTGTTGAGTGCTTGTAAGGCAACTGTAGGTAGTGTTGGTAACTCAGACCACGCACTCGAGCAGTCTGGTAAGGCTGGTCGCTCACGCTGGTTGGGACGCCGTCCGCACAACCGTGGTGTAGTTATGAACCCTGTCGATCACCCGATGGGTGGTGGCGAAGGCCGTCAGTCTGGTGGACATCCGCGTTCACGCAAGGGCTTGTATGCTAAGGGTCTCAAGACACGTGCACCTAAGAAGCAGTCTAACAAGTATATCATCGAAAGAGCTAACAAATAAAACAAGAGTAAATTATGAGTCGTTCATTAAAAAAAGGTCCATATATCAACGTGTCGCTTGAGAAGAAAATTCTCGCCATGAACGAGAGTGGCAAGAAGACTGTTGTCAAGACTTGGGCCAGAGCATCAATGATCTCACCTGACTTCGTGGGACACACTGTTGCAGTTCATAACGGAAACAAATTTATCCCTGTTTACATCACAGAGAACATGGTTGGTCACAAGCTCGGTGAATTCTCTCCGACTCGTCGCTTCGGTGGTCACTCTGGTAACAGAAAGTAAGCGGGTTTAAACCATTTAAAATTAAGAAATAAATAATGGGAGCAAGAAAACATATATCGGCTGAAAAAAGAAAAGAAGCCCGTAAGAACTTGTACTTCGCAAAGCTCAACGGCGTTCCTTCTTCACCACGCAAGATGCGCTACGTTGTAGACATGGTTCGTGGCATGGAGGTTAACCGCGCACTCGGCGTACTCCGCTTCTCTAAGAAGCAGGCTGCTGCTGACGTTGAGAAACTGTTGCGTTCGGCTATTGCAAACTGGGAAGCTAAAAACGACCGCAAGGCTGAGGATGGCGAACTCTTCATCACTAAGGTGTTCGTTGACGAAGGCGTGACAATGAAGCGCATGCGTCCTGCACCGCAGGGTCGCGGATACCGCATCCGCAAGCGCAGCAATCACGTAACTCTGTTTGTTGATTCCAAAACTAATGACGAAAAATAATAAGTAGAATGGGACAGAAAGTTAATCCAATAAGCAACCGTCTCGGTATCATCCGCGGATGGGATTCAAATTGGTTCGGTGGAAAGAGCTTCGGTGACAACCTCGTTGAGGACAAGAACATCCGTACTTACCTCAACAAGCGCCTTGAGAAGGCAAGCGTTTCACGCATCGTTATCGAGCGCACACTGAAACTCATCACTATCACAATCTGCACAGCTCGTCCGGGTATCGTCATTGGTAAGGGTGGTCAGGATGTTGACAAGCTCAAGGAAGAGCTCAAGAAGCTCTACAAGAAGGATATTCAGATCAATATCTTCGAGGTAAAGAAGCCTGAGCTTGACGCCAACATCGTTGGTAACAACATCGCTCGTCAGGTAGAGGGCAAGATTGCTTACCGCCGCGCTATCAAGATGGCTATCCAGAACACAATGCGCGCTGGCGCTGAAGGCGTAAAGATCCAGATCACTGGTCGTCTCAACGGCGCTGAAATGGCTCGCAAGGAGATGTTCAAGGAAGGTCGTACCCCGTTGCACACATTCCGTGCAGACATCGATTACTGCCAGGCAGAAGCCCTCACTAAGGTAGGTCTTCTCGGTATCAAGGTATGGATTTGCCGTGGCGAGGTTTACGGCGATCGTGACCTCACACCTAACTTCTCTCAGGAGAAGCAGAATGGTGGCTCTAACAATGGCCGTGGCAACCGTGGTAATCGTAAGAGAAACAATAACCGTTAAAAGTAGAAGATTATCATGTTACAGCCAAAAAGAGTAAAATATAGAAGACCTCAAGACGGACGTGGCAATAAAGGCAACGCCCACAGAGGCACACAGTTGGCGTTCGGCTCTTTCGGCATCAAGACTCTTGAGCCGAAGTGGATCGACAGCCGCCAGATAGAGGCTGCCCGTGTTGCAGTAAACCGTTACATGCAGCGCCAGGGTCAGGTCTGGATTCGTATTTTCCCGGATAAACCAATCACACGTAAGCCTGCTGACGTACGTATGGGTAAGGGTAAGGGTGATCCCGCAGGATGGGTAGCACCGGTTACCCCGGGTCGTATCCTCTTTGAAGTAGAAGGCGTAAGCTTCGACATCGCTAAGGAGGCTCTCCGCCTCGCCGCTCAGAAGCTGCCGGTAAAGACAAAGTTTGTTGTAAGACGTGACTACGATAAAAACGCTTAATTTATGAAGATTAAAGAAGTAAGAGAAATGGATGCCAAGACATTGGCAGAAACTAAGGAGAACCTCCAGGAGAAGCTCGCTCAGATGAAGCTCAACCACACTGTTACTCCGCTTGAAAATCCATCACAGATTAAGGCAGTTCGTCGTGACATCGCACGCCTCAATACTGAAATCCGCCAGAGAGAACTTAACAAATAACAATGGTCCAGATGGAAACAAGAAATTTAAGAAAAACAAGACAGGGTGTCGTTATTAGCAACAAGATGGATAAAACCATTGTTATCGCCGCTAAGTTCAAGGAGATGCACCCTATTTATGGTAAGTTCGTTCAGAAGACAAAGAAATACCATGCTCATGATGAGAAGAACGAGGCTAACGTAGGCGATACAGTGCTTATCATGGAGACTCGTCCTTTGAGCAAGACAAAGAGATGGAGATTAGTACAAATCGTAGAAAAAGCTAAGTAAAATATGATACAAGCAGAATCAAGACTTACAGTATGTGATAACAGCGGCGCACGCGAGGCTCTCTGCATTCGCGTCCTCGGAGGTACACGCCGTCGTTACGCAAGCGTAGGAGACGTTATTGTCGTTGCTGTCAAGAACGTTATCCCATCAAGTGATTTGAAGAAGGGTGCGGTATCTAAGGCTTTGATCGTTCGCACAAAGAAGGAAATCCGTCGTGCTGACGGCTCTTACATCCGCTTTGACGACAACGCATGCGTACTGCTCAACAACGCAGGTGAGCTCCGCGGTAGCCGTATCTTCGGCCCGGTTGCTCGTGAATTGCGTGCAGTGAATATGAAGGTCGTTTCTTTGGCACCTGAGGTTCTTTAATATTTAAAAACGCAAACAAGTAATGGGTAAGTTACATATTAAGAAAAATGACACAGTCGTTGTCCTTGCCGGTGAGGATAAGGGCAAGACTGGTAAGGTGCTCAAAGTGCTGGTTGAGAAGAACCGCGCACTCGTTGAAGGTGTGAACATGGTTTCAAAGAGCACCAAGCCTTCTGCACAGAACCCTCAGGGTGGCATCGTTAAGCAGGAAGCTCCGATTCACATCTCTAACCTCAGCCTTGTTGATCCAAAGAGTGGCAAGGCTACTCGCGTAGGCATCAAGGTTACCGAGGATGGTAAGAAAGTACGCATCGCTAAAAAGTCAGGGGAGGAAATCAAGTAATGGATACAGCACAGTTAAAGAAATTCTATGCAGAGAGCATCGCTCCTGCACTGAAGGAGCAGTTCAACTACTCTTCATCAATGCAGATTCCAGTTCTGAAGAAGATTGTCATCAACCAGGGTCTGGGCGACGCTACTCAGGACAAGAAGATCATCGACGTTGCAATCAACGAGATTTCTACTATCGCAGGTCAGAAGGCAGTAGCTACATATTCTAAGAAGGATATCGCTAACTTCAAGCTTCGTAAGAAGATGCCTATCGGCGTTATGGTAACTCTCCGTCGTGAGCGCATGTACGAGTTCCTCGAGAAGCTCGTTCGTATCGCACTTCCCCGTATCCGCGACTTCAAGGGCATCGAGAGCAAGTTCGACGGCCGTGGTAACTATACACTGGGTATTCAGGAGCAGATCATCTTCCCTGAAATCAACATCGACCAGATCGACCGCATCCAGGGTATGAACATCACATTCGTGACCTCTGCCAACACTGACGAAGAGGGCTACGCTCTCCTCAAGGCATTCGGTCTTCCATTTAAAAACGCTAAAAACGATTAAGCAATATGGCAAAAGAATCAATGAAGGCTCGTGAGGTAAAGCGTGCCAAGCTCGTTGCTCGCTATGCTGAGAAGCGTGCCGCTCTGAAGAAGGTAATCGCTACTACTGAGGATCCTTCTGAGGCTTACGAAGCTGCCCGCAAGTTGCAGGCTATTCCTAAGAATGCAAACCCTATCCGTCTGCACAACCGCTGCAAGATCACAGGCCGTCCGAAGGGATATATCCGTCAGTTCGGCATCTCTCGTATCCAGTTCCGCGAGATGGCTTCACAGGGTCTCATTCCTGGTGTAAAGAAAGCAAGCTGGTAAATTTTTTTCTTTAATATTGTCGGGGTAGTCCCGATTAATTAAACTTTTTATATAAAATGACAGATCCAATAGCAGATTTTCTGACAAGACTCAGAAACGCAATCATGGCTCATCACCGTGTCGTAGAGGTTCCTGCGTCTAACTTGAAGAAAGAGATCACCAAGATCCTCTTCGAGAAGGGCTACATCCTCAATTACAAGTTCGTAGAGGACGGTCCTCAGGGTACAATCAAAGTTGCTTTGAAGTACGACCCTGCAACCAAAACAAACGCTATCACAACACTGAAGCGTGTTTCTACTCCTGGTCTCCGCAAGTACGTCGGATACAAGGATATGCCGAGAGTTATTAACGGATTGGGTATCGCAATCCTCTCTACTTCAAAGGGCGTAATGACCGACAAGGAAGCTTCTGCCCAGAAGATCGGTGGTGAGGTTCTTTGCTATGTTTATTAATTGGAGGATTTGAATATGTCAAGAATAGGTAAATTACCAATTAGTATCCCAGCAGGTGTTACAGTAACACTCAACAACGGAGTAGTAAACGTTAAGGGTCCCAAGGGCGAGCTCTCACAGAAGGTAGACCCGTCAATCATCGTTAAGGTCGAGGACGGTCACGTAACTTTCGAGGTAGACGAGAACAGCCCTGTAAACTACAAGCAGAAGTCAGCTTTCCACGGTCTCTACCGTTCACTCGTTAACAACATGGTTGTTGGCGTAAGCGAAGGCTACAAGAAGGTACTCGAGCTTGTCGGAGTCGGTTATCGTGTTTCAAACCAGGGAAACCTCATCGAGTTCTCCCTCGGTTATACTCACCCTATCTTCATCGAGCTCCCGGCAGAGGTTAAGGTAGAGTCTAAGAGCGAGAGAAACCAGAACCCTATCCTCACTTTGGAGTCTTGCGACAAGCAGTTGCTCGGACTCATTTGTGCAAAAATTCGTTCTTTCCGCAAGCCTGAGCCGTACAAGGGCAAGGGTATCTTGTTCCAAGGCGAAGTTATCCGCAGAAAGTCTGGTAAGACAGCTTCAGCTAAGTAACATTCTTAATTTTTTTAGGATTATGACAACAAAGAAAGTAGAAAGACGAATCAAAATCAAATATAGAGTTCGTAAGCGTATCAGCGGTACTGCAGAGCGCCCTCGTCTTAGCGTTTTCCGTAGCAACAAGCAGATTTACGCACAGGTTATCAACGACTTGACTGGAACAACACTTGCTTCAGCTTCTTCACTCGGTCTCGAGAAGATGCCTAAGAAGGAGCAGGCTGCTAAGGTTGGTGAGCTCGTAGCTGCCAACGCAATCGCTGCTGGTGTTTCAGCTGTAGTTTTCGACCGTAATGGTTATCTTTATCACGGACGTGTTAAGGAGCTCGCTGATGCAGCTCGTAACGGTGGTCTCAAATTCTAAACGATTATGGCAATGAATAAAGTAAAAGTTTTTAATGACGTTGATTTGAAGGACCGCCTCGTGGCTATCAACCGTGTAACTAAGGTTACAAAGGGTGGTCGTACATTTACATTCGCTGCCATCGTTGTTGTTGGTGACGGCAAGGGCGTTATCGGCTACGGTCTCGGTAAGGCTGGCGAAGTTACAGCAGCAATCGCTAAGGGCGTAGAGGCTGCAAAGAAGAACCTCGTTAAGGTTCCGGTGCTCAAGGGCACTATCCCTCACGAGGTAGAGGCTCGCTTCGGCGGTGCTCAGGTGTTCATGCGTCCGGCTGCTGCCGGTACTGGTCTCGTTGCCGGTGGTGCTATGCGTGCCGTACTCGACAGCGTAGGCGTAAAGGACATCCTTGCAAAGTCAAAGGGCTCTTCTAACCCTCACAACCTTGTGAAAGCTACAATCGAGGCTTTGTCACAGCTTCGTGACGCTTACACCATCGCAGGTGTTCGCGGCATCTCTATGGACAGAGTATTTAACGGATAAGGAGGAAAAACAATGGCAACAATAAAAGTAAAGCAGATTAAGAGCAAAATCGGTTATCCGAAGGATCAGAAGGCAACTCTTCAGGCTCTTGGACTCCGCAAGATCTCTCAGGTTGTTGAGGTTGAGGATACTCCCAGCGCACGTGGAATGATTCGCAAGGTTCACCACTTGGTAACTGTAGTTGATTAATTAAATCTTAAAAGAACGAATTATGAAATTAAATAATTTAAAGCCTGCTGCAGGTTCCACACATTCACGTCGTCGTATCGGTCGTGGTCCAGGTTCTGGTCTTGGCGGTACTTCTACACGTGGACACAAGGGTGCTAAGGCACGTTCAGGTTACAAGAGAAAGATTGGTTTCGAAGGTGGACAGATGCCGTTGCAGCGTCGAGTACCGAAGGCTGGTTTCAAGAACATCAACCACAAGGAATACTTCGCTGTTAACCTCTCTACACTCCAGAAGCTTGCTGAGGCAAAGAACCTCACTGTAATCGGAATCGAGGAGCTCAAGGCTGCTCACCTCACCAACGGCAAGGAGCTTGTTAAGGTTCTTGGCAACGGCGAGCTCACAGCTAAGCTTGAGGTTAAGGCTCACGCATTCTCAAAGACAGCCGAGGAAGCAATCAAGGCAGTCGGAGGTAACACAACTATTATCTAAAAAAGTAGATGAAAAAGTTTATTGAGACACTAAAGAACTGTTGGAGAATTGAGGATTTGCGTCAGCGACTCCTCATTACTCTGCTGTTTACGGCTATCTACCGTTTCGGCTCGTTTGTGGTGCTTCCTGGCATCAATCCGGGCATGTTGGACAAACTTCAGTCGCAGACATCGGGCGGTCTTATGTCACTGCTTGACATGTTCTCTGGTGGTGCATTTTCCAATGCGTCTATCTTTGCGCTTGGAATCATGCCATACATCTCAGCTTCTATTGTCATGCAGCTTCTGGCAGTGGCAGTGCCTTACTTCCAGAAGATGCAGCGCGAAGGCGAAAGCGGACGTAAGAAGATAACTTGGTACACACGAATACTCACAGTGTTCATCCTTCTGTTCCAGGCTCCTTCTTACCTGCTTAACCTTAAGGCGCAGGCTGCTGCAGCCCTTTCGTCAGGCATCTCATGGACAATGTTCATGATTCCTGCAACGATTATCCTCGCAGCAGGCAGTATGTTCATACTGTGGCTTGGTGAGCGTATCACCGACAAAGGAGTTGGAAATGGTATCTCAATGATCATCATGATTGGTATCATCGCACGTCTGCCCCAGGCTTTCGTGCAGGAACTGGGCTCACGATTCACAGCTATCTCAAGCGGTGGACTTGTGATGTTCATCATAGAGATCTTGGTTCTGTACGCAGTAATCTGTGCTTCAATCATGCTGGTTCAGGGTACCCGCAAAATCCCAGTACAGTACGCCAAGCGTCTCGTGGGTAATAAGCAGTATGGCGGCGCTCGCCAGTACATACCTCTGAAATTGTTCGCAGCCAATGTAATGCCGATCATCTTTGCTCAGGCTTTGATGTTCATTCCTTTGGCTTTCGTACGCTACCAGAGCGACGGTGCCTCGTCTTGGGCAACATCCCTTATGGACAACCGCAGCCTCCTCTACAACGTCATCTATGTTACGCTGATCGTCGCATTCACTTACTTCTATACGGCAATCACACTCAACCCGACACAGATGGCTGAGGACATGAAACGCAATAACGGCTTCATCCCGGGTATCAAGCCGGGCAAGGACACAGCCGAGTACATCGAGACAATCATGTCACGACTCACATTCCCCGGCTCGTTCTTCATCGCCTTCATTGCTATAATGCCTGCACTCGCAGGACTGCTCAATGTTCAGCAGGCCTTCTCACAGTTCTTCGGTGGTACATCACTCCTCATTCTCGTTGGTGTTGTCATTGACACACTCCAGCAGATCGAGAGCCACATGCTGATGCGTCACTACGACGGACTGCTCAACTCAGGACGTACACGTAACGGTGCTGTTTCTGCGTATTGATTTTCCTCTTGAGAAATGAAAATATTTCTAAAGACCGAAGATGAAATTGAGCTGATGCGCAAGGCTAACCACTTAGTAGGTGAAACCCTTGCAGAATTGGCCAAACATATTAAACCAGGCGTGACGACCCTCCAACTGGATAGGATAGCGGAGGAATTTATCCGTGACAACGGAGCCGTTCCTACCTTCAAAAACTTTCCCAATCCTTTTGGAGGGCCGTTTCCCGCAAGTATCTGCACCTCTGTCAACAACGTTGTAGTTCATGGAATACCCGATGAAAAAACAATTTTAACTGACGGAGATATCATTTCTATTGATTGTGGCACACTTTTTGCTGGATATAACGGAGATAGTGCTTACACCTTTTGTGTCGGAGAAGTGAGTCAGAATGTCAGAGATTTACTGACAGTGACACGACAATCTTTGTACAAAGGCATAGAAATGGCAGTTGCAGGAAATCATGTCGGTGACATAGGTGATGCAATCCAAACTTTTTGCGAAGCGCACGGATATGGAGTGGTGAGAGAACTCACCGGTCATGGTATCGGACGCGAGATGCACGAAGATCCGGCGGTGCCCAATTACGGCAAGCGTGGAAACGGAGTGATGCTAAAGGAAGGAATGTGTATTGCCATCGAGCCTATGATAACCATGGGCGACAGACGAATTGGGCTCCTGTCAGACCGCTGGGGTATAGCTACCCGCGACGGTAAGCCAGCAGCACACTTCGAGCATACCATTGCCGTAAGGCGAGGTAAGGCAGAGATACTGTCAACGTTTGATTTAATAGAAAATCCTCAGTAATACCCGGCATCCTTTGATATATATAAGGTTTGCGTGTAGGAGGGAAAGTCAAATTCTAAAACAGAATAATACATATTTATGGCAAAACAATCCGCTATAGAGCAAGACGGCACAATCGTGGAGTCACTGTCAAATGCAATGTTTAGAGTCGAGCTTGAGAATGGTGTGCAGATTATTGCTCACATTTCAGGTAAGATGCGAATGCATTACATCAAAATCCTGCCCGGCGACAAGGTAAAGGTCGAGATGAGTCCGTACGACTTGACTAAGGGCAGAATCGTTTTCAGATACAAGTAACAATTTAAAGATATGAAAACAAGAGCATCATTAAAGAAACGTACACCCGACTGCAAGATCGTACGTCGTAAAGGTCGTCTGTTCGTTATCAACAAGAAGAACCCTAAGTTCAAGATGCGTCAGGGTTAATCCCGATGCAGGGTTGTAGGACGTGAACTTGAGAAAGTCGGGTTCTGCCACTCACAAAAAGAATTAATTAATTTAATCAATCAAATTTTTATTTTTAACAAATGGCAATAAGAATTGTTGGAGTAGATTTGCCCCAGAACAAGCGTGGCGAAATCGCATTGACCTATATCTATGGTATCGGTCGAAGTAGTTCAGCAAAGATATTGGACAAAGCCGGCGTTAGCCGCGACCTGAAGGTTTGCGATTGGAACGACGACCAGGCTGCCAAGATCCGTGAAATTATCGGCGCTGAATTCAAGGTTGAAGGTGATCTCCGTTCAGAGATCCAGATGAATATCAAGCGACTGATGGATATTGGTTGCTATCGTGGAGTTCGTCATCGTAACGGTCTTCCTGTTCGCGGTCAGAGCACAAAGAACAATGCCCGTACTCGTAAGGGAAAGAAGAAGACTGTTGCTAATAAGAAGAAGGCTACAAAGTAAAATTTAGTTGAAAGCAAAGTCAACGCAGGCCAGTGAGTGGTCGGCAGACTTTTAACTTTTAACTTTTAACTAAAAACAATTATGGCAAAGAAAACAGCAACAACTAAGAAAAGAAATGTAAAGGTTGACGCTATCGGACAGCTTCACGTTCACAGTTCGTTCAACAACATTATTGTATCTTTAGCAAATAGCGAGGGACAGGTAATTTCATGGTCTTCTGCAGGTAAGATGGGCTTCCGTGGTTCTAAGAAGAACACACCGTACGCAGCTCAGATGGCAGCAGAGGATTGCGGCAAGGTAGCATTCGACCTTGGTCTGCGTAAGGTTAAGGCTTACGTTAAGGGTCCGGGTAACGGTCGTGAGTCAGCAATCCGTGGCGTACACAGCTGCGGTATCGAAGTTATGGAGATCGTAGACGTTACTCCGCTTCCGCACAACGGCTGCCGTCCTCCGAAGCGTCGTAAGGTCTAACATTCCCTTTGCAGGTTTCTTTTTTGTTGAAACCTGCATACAATAAAGATACAAACAATATAAAGCATATAATTTATTATGGCAAGATATACAGGTCCGAAATCTAAAATTGCACGCCGTTTTGGTGAACCCATCTTCGGTGCTGACAAAGTTTTGTCCAAGAGAAACTTCCCTCCTGGACAGCATGGCAACAATCGTCGCAGAAAGCAGTCTGAGTACGCTGTCATGTTGGCAGAGAAGCAGAAGGCCAAGTACACATACGGTGTACTCGAGCGCCAGTTCCGTAACATGTTCGAGAAGGCAGCTAAGGCTGACGGTATCACAGGTGAGGTATTGCTCCAGAACCTCGAGAGCCGTCTTGACAACGTAGTATTCCGTTTGGGTATTGCTCCGACACGTGCTGCTGCTCGTCAGCTCGTTAGCCACAAGCACATCACAGTTGACGGCAAGGTAGTGAACATTCCTTCATTCTCAGTTAAGGCTGGTATGGTTGTAGGTGTTCGCGAGAAGTCAAAGTCTCTCGAGGTTATCGAGGCTGCTCTCGCAGGTTACAACCACAGCAAGTTCCCGTGGATTGAGTGGGATCAGACCACAAAGAGCGGTAAGTTCCTCCACAAGCCGGAGCGTGCTGACATTCCAGAGAACATTAAGGAACAGTTAATCGTTGAGTTGTACTCTAAATAATCATTAAATTAATGGCGATATTAGCATTTCAAAAACCTGACAAAGTTGTAATGTTGGATTCCAACGACAAGTTCGGTAAGTTCGAATTCCGTCCGTTGGAGCCAGGATTCGGTGTTACCATCGGTAACTCCCTGCGCCGCATTCTTCTTTCGTCGCTTGAGGGCTACGCTATCAACACCATCAAGATTAGTGGTGTTGAGCACGAGTTCTCTTCAGTACCCGGCGTAAAGGAGGATGTAACTAACATTATCTTGAATTTGAAGCAAGTAAGATTCAAGCAAGTAGTAGAAGAATTCGAGAACGAAAAAGTTAGTATCACCGTTGAGAATTCGACAGAGTTCAAGGCTGGTGATATAGGCAAGTATCTGACTGGATTTGAAGTGTTAAACCCTGATTTGGTGATTTGTCATTTAGATGTCAAAGCTTCAATGCAGATCGATCTTACTATCAACAAGGGCCGTGGCTACGTCCCAGCTGATGAGAACAGAGCTTACTGCACTGACGTTAACGTAATTCCAATCGATTCTATCTACACCCCAATCCGTAACGTGAAGTATTCGGTAGAGCCTTATCGTGTCGAGCAGAAGACCGACTACGACAAGCTCGTTCTCGAAGTCACAACGGACGGTTCCATCCACCCGAAGGATGCGCTCAAGGAAGCTGCTAAGATTCTGATTCAGCACTTTATGCTCTTCAGCGACGAGAAGATTACTCTCGAGAGCCCTGAGCACGAAAGCAATCAGGAGTTCGACGAGGAAGTTCTCCACATGCGCCAGCTCCTCAAGACAAAGCTCACAGACATGAACCTTTCTGTTCGTGCGCTCAACTGCTTGAAGGCTGCAGATGTTGAAACACTCGGCGATCTCGTACAGTACAACAAGACAGACCTCCTTAAGTTCCGCAACTTCGGTAAGAAATCGCTCTCTGAGCTTGATGATTTGCTCTTGAGTCTGAATCTGTCGTTTGGAACCGACATTTCTCAATACAAATTAGATAAAGAATAAAACAAAATGAGACACAATAAGAAATTCAACCACTTAGGTCGTACTGCATCTCACCGTGGCGCTATGCTCGCAAACATGGCTATCTCGCTGATTATGCACAAAAGAATCACTACGACCCTCGCAAAGGCTAAGGCTTTGAAGATGTATGTAGAGCCGCTGATCACACGCAGCAAGGACGACAGCACAAACTCTCGTCGTGTAGTATTCAGCTACCTCCAGAACAAGTACGCTCTTAAGGAGCTTTTCAGCACAGTAGCTGAGAAGGTAGGCGACCGTCCTGGTGGCTACACTCGCGTTATCAAGCTCGGCACACGTAAGGGTGACGCTGCTCAGATCGCATTCATCGAGCTCGTAGACTTCGACGAGAACATGGCTAAGACTGCTAAGGCTGGCAAGAAGACACGCCGTAGCCGCAAGTCAACTGCTGAGGCAACTGAAGCACCTGCTGCAGAGGCTGTTCAGGCAGAGGAGCCGAAGGCTGAATAATCAATGCACATCGCTTTATCTTAATATTAAGCCTGCTGACCGAAAAGGTCGGCAGGCTTTTTTTGTTTTGTTTGATGAAAAAATCTGCCATATCTACCAGCATTGCCGTAACCTTCACATTATAAGCACGATAAAAGCTGGTAGATTTTCTAAAAAATGCAAAATATTCCAGTCTATCTACCAGGTTTTATAAGTGTATCTGCCATGCCGTCTTGTACACTTTAAAATTTCTGTGTACATTTGTATGGTAAAATATTAGGCGACGACTGAACCCTCCGGGGCACAAGGTTTGCGTTCTATATTTAGAAGTCAATATTCTTTAGACAACCGATATTCTATAGACAATAATATGCGCAAAGTAATAGGAATAGGAGAGACCCTTCTCGACATCATTTTCAAGGACAACAAGCCGATGGAGGCTGTGCCCGGCGGATCCACTTTCAATGCCATCGTGTCGTTGGGACGCGTTGGCGCCAATGCAACTTTCGTTACGGAGACCGGCGACGACCATGTTGGCGGAATTATACGCACGTTTCTCTCGCAGAACAACGTGAACACCGATTATGTGTCGGTACGCTACGGATGGAAGTCGCCCGTTTCGCTGGCGTTCCTCGACAACGACAACAACGCCAACTACACATTCTATCGCGACGCCAATACCGACCCCGTTGACATACAGTTGCCGGAGATTCATGCAGACGACATCGTGCTGTTCGGCTCGTTCTATGCAGTGAGTCCTGCCACACGTCCGCAGGTGTCAGCCTTGTTGGATCGTGCTCGCGAGTGCGGCGCCATCATCTACTATGACGTCAATTTCCGTCCGTCGCATCGCGGCGACGTGATGAAGGTGACGCCAAACCTTATTGATAACCTCGATTACGCCGATATAGTGCGCGGTTCGCGCGACGACTTCGAAGTGCTCTACAAGAAAGATTCCGCCGAGCGTGTCTACCGTGCCGAGACCTCGTTCTACTGTCCGCGACTTGTCTACACCGACGGTCCGCACCCCGTCACCGTCTTCTCTGACGGCGGCTTCCGCAAGGAGTATCCGATGCCGCAGACGCCTACTGTGAGCACTATCGGCGCCGGCGACAACTTCAACGCCGGACTTATCTGCGCCATGCTTCGCCATGACATCCGCCGTACAGACCTCGAGCGAGGACTGACAGACGGCGAGTGGGCGAAGCTGATAGAGAGCGCAACGGCGTTCTCGGCGGATTGCTGCGCCGGGATATACAATTATGTGTCGGCGGAGTTTGGAGAGAAGCATAGGCTGTAGGAACTAGGGGGCTAGGGTTTCTAGGGGGACTAGGGCTTCTAGGTAGACTAGGGGGCTAGGGGGTAGGAACTCTAGGTTTTCTGGGGGAATTGGGGATTCTATGTCTTCTGGGGGAACTTGTTGCTCTGGGGTTTTGTATTATAAAACCCTAAAAAATAGACATTAATTGCTGTTACTCCGTCTTTTTCAGTAACTTTGCATAGATTAACAATAAACGTATAGACAATGAATATAGCACTTATAGGCTACGGCAAGATGGGACATATGATAGAGTCTATCTGCAAGGAGCGTGGCCACAACATTGTGAGTATCATCGATGTTGACAATCAGGACGACTTTGAGTCGGCTGCTTTTGCGTCTGCCGACGTAGCGATAGAGTTCACTTCGCCCACAGCCGCTTATGGCAACTATCTGCGTGCGTGGAAAGCAGGCGTGAAGGTGGTGAGCGGTTCTACCGGATGGATGAAAGGCCACGGCGACGACGTGCGCCGCGCCTGCACCGAGGAAGGCAAGACGCTGTTCTGGGCTTCCAACTTCTCTATCGGCGTAGCAATCTTCTCAGCCGTAAACCGCTATCTGGCTAAGATAATGAACCAGTTCAGCCAGTACGACGTGCGCATGAGCGAGACCCACCACGTGCACAAGCTCGACGCTCCGTCGGGCACAGCCATCACCCTCGCCGAAGAGATTATCGACGACCTCGACCGCAAGACATCATGGGTGAAAGGCGAACAGCATCTTGCTGACGGCACCGTAGAAGGCACCAACGATGTGGCTGCCGACCAGCTCGCCATCGAGAGCATCCGCCGCGATGAGGTGCCGGGCATACACACCATCTGCTACGACTCTGACGCCGACTCGATAACAATCACCCACGACGCCCACTCGCGCAAGGGTTTTGCACTCGGAGCCGTGCTCGCTGCCGAGTACACCAAGGAACACGACGGACTGCTCACTACGAAGGATCTGTTCAAGTTCTAAGGCAGGAGGCGGATGTGTCAAAAGTCAATTAGTGCGGGCTGAAAGCCCAACAATCACATAGCCCAGGGCCGCTCGGCTTTGCCGCTTGCCAGAGCAAGAACGCCCTGGGTGTTGAGATATATTATTAAACAGTGCGCCCTGTAAGGGCAACTCATTAATAATTAGGCTTTTGCCCTTACAGAGCGTATGGTTCGTGTGTGCCTTTTAACCCAAGGCGCTGCCATGGGCTATGTGGTGCTGCCCCTTCGGGGCGTGTCGCTTGTGAGTTTTGACACGCCCTCATCCTAAAGAATACTAATCGGAGCTTAGCTCCTAACCATTCAATAACAATGACCGAAAAAGAAAAGAAAGCCCTCAACCCGAAGGTGCAGTGGGCTAAGTGCATTGCCGCCGTTGTGGCATATCTGCTCTTCCTCTATTGGGTGAAGAGCTGGTGGGGACTCATCGTCCTGCCGTTCATATTCGATGTCTACATCACAAAGAAGATAAACTGGCAGTGGTGGCGCGACTCAGAGAACCGCGTCACGGCAGCCATCATGCCGTGGGTCGACGCCCTTGTGTTCGCCCTTGTAGCCGTTTACTTCATCAATATCTACTTCTTCCAGAACTACGTCATCCCGTCGTCGTCGCTTGAGAAGTCGCTGCTCGTAGGCGACTACCTCTTCGTGTCGAAGGTGAGCTACGGACCGCGCAAACCGCAGACCCCGCTCACGCTGCCGCTGACGCAGCACACACTGCCCGTTGTCGACTGCGACTCGTACATCGAGTGGCCGCAGTGGGGCTACGAGCGCGCTAAGGGACTGGGCAAGGTGCAGCTCAACGACATCGTCGTGTTCAACTACCCGGCTGGCGACACCGTTCTCACCGCGCCCAAGTACTTGGGTCGCGACTTCTACGCCATCGCCTACGGGGCCGGCGAGCAGGAGTGGGCTGAGAAGCACAACGGCGAGATACCTTATTTCGCCACAAAGCAGCAGCAGTACGACTTCTTCTCGAAGCTCTACGCCGCAGGCCGCAAGCTCATCGACCAGAACCCGTCTGAGTTCGGCACTATAAAGACACGCCCCGTCGACCGCCGCGAGAACTACGTGAAGCGCTGCGTAGGTCTGCCCGGTCAAACTCTGCAGATAAAGAACCGCATCATCTACCTCGACGGCAAGCCGAACAAGGAGCCCGACAACGTGCAGTACAGCTATCACGTGAAGCTGCGCGCGCAGCTCCCGCTCGAACTCATCGACGAGCTGGGCATCTCCAACGAGGATATCGCTTCGCTCAACATGTACGGCTACCTGCCGCTCACCAACGCCTCCGTTAAGGCGCTGCGTGCGCGCAAAGACGTGGTGGAGAGCGTTACGCCCGTGACCGACGCCGACAACCCCGCCGACGTATGGAGCACCTATCCGCTCAACGGCAACAAGCACTGGACACGCGACAACTACGGACCCATTTGGATTCCGAAGCGCGGCGCTACGCTCACGCTCACAATGGACAACATCGCCGTCTACGAGCGTCCGATACGCGTCTACGAGGGCAACGACCTGCAGGTGAAGAACGGAAAGATATACATCAACGGCAAGCAGACCAACAAGTACACCTTCCGCATGGACTACTACTGGATGCAGGGCGACAACCGTCACAACTCTGCCGACTCGCGCTACTGGGGCTTCGTGCCCGAAGACCACATCGTGGGCAAGCCGATATTCATCTGGTGGTCGAGCGACCCCGACCACACCGGTACTGCCGGCATCCGCTGGAGCCGTCTGTTCCGCTTCGTCGATAATATCAAGTAGCTTTTAGGAAGACAATCCGTAGCGGAGGTCTCCGGCCTCCGCAGCACCAAGTATTGCAAAATATCTATTTCTGATATATATATATTGTTGTACTGCTTGCTGCGGAGGCCGGAGACCTCCGCTACGAATCATTCATCTCGTTTCACTATAAAACCCTAAGATTATGGCAGTAAGCAAAGTGGCGGTGAGAAAGACCGTCGAGCTCCTTCTCTATATCGTTACGTTCATGGTGTATATGGGCATCGCCTATCTGTTCGGATACGATGCGTATAGCTTCGAGAGCAATTGGGCTTTGTTCGTCTATTACCTCGTGCTCAACTTCCTTACCGGCGTCACCGTGAGCTGCGTGCTTTCGCTTTGGAGCAAGCGCAATAAACGCAGATCGTAGGGCTGTATATCCAATCACTAACACGACCATTCAGACAGATGTCAACAACCATTGAGCAACCCACTCCCCACACTACGGACGAGGGGCAAGAGGGCGCGGCTACCTGCCTGCTCTCCTCCGCCTACTTCCCGCCCGTGCAGTGGATGCAGAAGCTTCATCGCTACGGACATGCGATAGTGGAGCGTTGCGACAACTTCACAAAGCAGACCTACCGCAACCGCTGCCTGATAGCCACGGCTAACGGCGTGCAGGCGCTCACCGTGCCCATCGAACGCTACGACGGCGCCAAGTGTCCCATGCGCGACATACGCATCTCCGACCACGGCGAGTGGCGCCACCTCCACTGGAACGCCATCGTGTCTGCCTATGGCGAGTCGCCGTTCTTCATGTACTACGCCGATGACCTGCGCCCGTTCTTCGAGCGCCGCTGGGAGTTTCTCTTCGACTTCAACATGGAGATAACCGCCAAGCTCTGCGAGCTGCTCGACGTGCGTCCGAATATCAGCGTCTCAGACGAGTACATTGACGCCGCTGCCGTAGGCGCCGACGACTTCCGCGACGCCATCCGCCCGAAGCATCCGCTACCCGACGCAGCGTTCACGCCGCGCGAGTATTATCAAGTTCATGCCCTGCGCCAGGGCTTCCAACCCAACATGTCGGCTCTCGACCTGCTCTGCAACGAGGGTCCCGAAGGAATATTCTATTTATGAAACCGAACTATATCTTTGAAACAGAAATGGAGGTTCGCGACTACGAGTGCGACATCCAGGGCATCGTGAACAATGCCAACTACCTCCACTACACCGAGCACACGCGCCATCTCTTTCTCACGTCGCTCGGCGTGAGCTTCGCGCGCCTTCACGAGAAGGGCGTCGACGCCGTAGTGGCGCGCATGAACCTGCAGTACAAGACGCCGCTACGCTGCGACGATGTCTTCGTCTCGAAGCTCGGCGTGCGCAAGGAGGGTCTGCGCTACATCTTCGACCACGCTATTCACCGCAAGTCGGACGGCCGCCTCTGCTTCCTCGCCACTGTGGAGCTTGTGAGCCTTATCAACGGCAAGCTCGGCGTAAGCGAAGACTACGACCGCGCGTTCGGCTTTGCTGCCTGCGAGTGATTTGACAGCGTATTCCGCTGCTTGTCATGATTTTACAACGGATTAAACGGATTTTCTACAGCTTCGGAAAATTTACAACGGATTAAACGGATTAAACGGATTTTCTGCTGCTTTGGATGTTTAACAACGGATTAATCGGATTTTCTGCAGCTTCGGAAATTTAACAACGGATTAATCGGATTAAACGGATGCTATTTTCAGGGGGTGCACTTGTCTCCGCTCGGCTTTGCCGCTTGCCAGAGCAAGAAGTGCACCAACCAAGCAAAAAGAACCTCCCACGGAATCCACTTGCTGAGAGTAGACTCCCACAGATTGCACGGATTTTCACAGATTCGTTGGGTGCGTTGATTTCACAACTGATTAAACGGATTCCTGCTGCTTGTAAAAAACAGCGGATTAATCGGATTAAACGGATTTTCTGCTGCTGTGGAAATTTAACAACGGATTAATCGGATTAATCGGATGCTATTTTCAGGGGGTGCACTTGTCTCAAGTGCACCAACCAAGCAAAAAGAACCTCCCACGGAATCCACTTGCTGAGAGTAGACTCCCACAGATTGCACGGATTTTCACAGATTCGTTGGG
>OWIM01000023.1_pt1 | contig 100017 bp, 96 predicted proteins | sample 1732751 | NCBI WGS metagenome assembly OWIM01 (sample SAMN05065749, study PRJEB22554) | human gut metagenome | biome: ENVO:2100002; feature: ENVO:00000062; material: ENVO:00002003 | host: Homo sapiens | place: USA
CCCCACTGCTGCCTCCCGTAGGAGTCTGGGCCGTGTCTCAGTCCCAATGTGGCCGATCAACCTCTCAGTCCGGCTACTGATCGTCGACTTGGTGGGCCGTTACCTCACCAACTATCTAATCAGACGCGAGCCCATCTTTCAGCGGATTGCTCCTTTGATTGCCAAACGATGCCGTTCGGCAATGTTATGCGGTATTAGCAGTCGTTTCCAACTGTTGTCCCCCTCTGAAAGGCAGGTTGCTCACGTGTTACTCACCCGTCCGCCGCTGATCATGAGAGCAAGCTCTCAATCTCCGCTCGACTTGCATGTGTTAGGCGTGCCGCCAGCGTTCGTCCTGAGCCAGGATCAAACTCTTTAAAGTTTGTATCAAAACACTCTTTCGAGCATTCTAATCTTGGTTCAGATAAACGCTAACGTTAATTTAATTAACGCAATCTGTGTTTATCCAGAATTTACTCATCTCTCAACCTCGACATTTCTGTCAAGGAATCGACAAGGTAATGTTAATTCGTTCTGTATTGTTCAATTTTCAAGGAGCTTTTCTTAACTCTGTCTTTCTGATCTCTCAGACGACTTTGTTATTATATCACATCTTTTCGAGTTTGTCAAGAGGTTTTTCAAAATTTATTTTTGAACCGCTTTCCAAGCCTTCAAGATCTGATTTAACAGTTTGTCGCTTCTCTCGAAGCAGCTTATTTATTATATCACTTTGTTTTCGATTTGTCAAGAGGTTTTTCAAACTTTTTTGAAGTTTTTTCTTGATTTTCGATCACTTTATGATGTTTTCAAGCCGTTCTCGCGACAGCTTTTATATTATACTCTCTTTGTTCGAAAAAGTCAACCCTTTTTTCAAAAATATTCAAAAAAATTTTGCACAATTAGTTTTCCGAGTTTTACACAAAATATACGTTTTCGAATACATAAAATAACAAAAGACCCGCCGAGGCAGGTCTTTAGCATGATCATGCATTCTCCTGGAGTTCAGATATGATCTTGACGAAACCGTCAACATCGTTGAAGTCCTTATACACGGAAGCGAATCTGATATACGCCACGACGTCTATAGCCTTGAGCTTGTGAAGAACCATCTCGCCGATCTTCTCGCTTGTGACCTCCCGCTGAAGGGAATTCTTCAGCTCTGCGGCGATCTCGTCCACCATATTTTCAATAGTCTCAAGCTTTACCGGACGCTTGACAGCGGCTCTGCAAAGCCTGTCGACGAGCTTCTGGCGGTCGAACGGCTCTATGGAATTATCCTTCTTTATAACCATAAGAGGGATATCCTCGATTATTTCGTATGTTGTGAAACGGAATCCGCACTGGATACATTCACGGCGGCGGCGCACCTTATTTTCGGTCGGGCGGGAGTCGATTACCTTGCTTTCCTCGCAGCCGCATTCAGGACACTTCATGTTGATATATCACTCGCTTTCTGCAATATAATTTCTAGATATAGTATATCACAAGCCCGCGAATTTTTCAACTCTTTCAACAGAAAAAGTTAAAATTATTTTCCGGTTTTTTCTTTAATAAATTCATATAGCCGCATGACCGGAATATCCGTTTCCTGTCCGTCAAGCCTGTCCTGAAGCATTTTGTTCGTATTTACTATCTGGCTCAGCTCACATTCGTCGTCGCCAGTGGTTATATGCAGTTTCATACATTGCGTGCTGGAGTATCGACCGCGCAGCTCCTCCGGTTCGCAGTTGATCGTCAGAATATCCGCATATCTGATCGTTTTCCAGCCGAGCAGGTGCTTCCATCTGAGTTCGTTGCCGTCAGCTTCTGCGACTGTCGGTATCTTTTCGAAAGCTATTACAATTCCGACGAACAAACCCGTACAAATCAGAAACAGTACCAGACTGACCACCGAGAAATATGTTAACATTACAGCAAACCAAATCGCAAGAATAATGACTGTCGCTGCCATACCAGCATTAAAAAATCTGTCGTTGCATTTCATCTCGACCCTTATTTTATCCATACGCACTCCATTCACAGACTACATTTTCAGATTTAATTATATCACACGAACTATTTAAAGTCAAGAAAAAGGGCGCACCGAAGCGCGCCCTAAAGCTATTCATAATCAGATAAGCCCGGAATTATTGACCGCAGCCACCAGCGCCCGTACGGAAGCCATGATGATATCGGTATGTATACCCGCGCCCCAGCTTACGGAGCCGTCCGGCTTGGATATTCCGATGTACGCAGCCGCCTTGGACTTGGAGGACTGCTCTACTGCGTTCTCAGTGTAGGTCTCAAGATGGAAGTCTATGCCGAGGCCAGTCTTGATTGCGTTGGAAACCGCGTCCAGACGTCCGTTGCCGACGCCTTCCCATGTGCGTTTCTGTCCGCCGACCTCCATAGTCACAAAGGCGGTAATGTGCTCTCCCTGGTTGTAGTGAGCCTCCACGAATTTCAGCTTGCCCTGCGGCTCCAGATAGGTCTTTTCGAAGATATCGTAGATCTCGCTGGGGTGAAGCTCCTTGTGCTGATGGTCGGAAACTCCCTTGACAACATAGCCGAAATGTTCGCGCATTTTAGGCGGCATGATAATGCCGTAGGTCTGCTCCATAAGGAAGCCGATACCGCCCTTGCCGCTCTGGCTGTTGATACGGATAACATCGCCCTCGTATTCTCTGCCGATATCGTGCGGGTCGATCGGGATATACGGAACGTTCCAGTGCTCGGGATCCTTCTCGTCGCGCCACTTCATGCCCTTTGCGATAGCGTCCTGGTGAGAGCCGCTGAACGCCGCGAACACAAGCTGACCGCTGTATGGCATGCGCTCGTAAACGTGCATTCTGGTGAGCCGCTCGTAGATGGAAGCCAGCTCCGGCAGATTGCTGAAATCGAGGTTCGGCTCAACGCCGTGGGAATACATATTGAGCGCAACGGTGACGATATCGACGTTACCGGTGCGTTCGCCGTTCCCGAACAGAGTGCCCTCAACGCGGTCAGCGCCTGCGAGCAGTCCGAGTTCGGTATCGGCGATACCGCAGCCGCGGTCGTTGTGCGGGTGGAGGGATATCTCAAGGGAATCGCGGCTGTGCAGTACCTTGCACATATATTCTACCTGCTGTGCGTAAACGTGCGGGAGGCTCTCCTCGACGGTAACGGGCAGGTTTATGATCACCTTCCAGTCAGGGGTAGGCTTCCAGATGTCTATTACTGCGTTGCAGATCTCTGCGGCGAATTCCGGCTCAGTTCCGGTGAAGCTCTCCGGGGAGTACTCAAAGCGGAAGTTGCCGGGGGTCTTTTCGCGGTACTCGTTGAGGAGCTTTGCACCGGTAACTGCGATGTCGATTATCTCCTGCCTGCTCTTGCGGAAAACCTGCTCGCGCTGAGCGACGGAGGTGGAGTTATACAGGTGAACTATGGCGTTCTTGCAGCCGTCGAGAGCCTCGAAGGTCTTTTTGATGATATGTTCGCGGCTCTGGGTGAGTACCTGCACGGTAACGTCGTCAGGGATAAGGTTCTGTTCGATAAGCGCGCGGCAGAACTCATACTCGGTCTCGGAAGCGGCGGGGAAGCCTATCTCGATCTCCTTGAATCCTACCTCGACCAGCTTCTTGAAGAATTCCAGCTTCTCGTCAAGGCTCATCGGGATAATGAGCGCCTGGTTGCCGTCGCGGAGGTCGACGCTGCACCACTTGGGGGCTTTCTCGATGTAGTCCTTTTCAGCCCAGTCCATGCATCTGAACGGCGGCATGAAATATCTTCTTGCGTACTTGCTTGCGTTTGTCATATCTCTTTCCTTTCCGGGCTAAGCCCCGCGCGCACGCGCTATTAATACAGCGAACTGTTGAACTGCATTTGACCGCAAAATAAAAAAGCTCCATCTCATTTAAGAGATGAAGCTTGAAACTCCACGGTACCACTCTCATTGACAGCCGCAAAAAGACTGTCCACTCGTACACATCAAACAATGTGCCTCTCGATAACGGGAGATACCGTAACAGCTTAATTAGTGACCGCAGACTGCCCGCCTGCCGGCCGCCCGTTCAGCCGTTCTGCTCAAGGAGGAGCTATGACCCTGCCGTTCTGCCGGCTCGCACCGACCGCCGGTTCTCTGGAAGTTCGCCAGGGCTTTGTTTCCTATCGTCGCATTTCAACATATTCTATCTGTGATTATATCACAGATTTCAGCCTTTGTCAATAGGGAACCTCTAAAAACCGGTTTGAAAAGGGAAAATGGGTAGAGTGCGCCGAATGCGATGAAAGCCGACGAAGTAAGGCTGTATGCCTTACGAGGAGGTTTGAAGAAGCAGTCGGTGTGCTATACACATTTTCACTCAAACAAGGTTTTTAGAGGTGACCAATAGTCTGACAGGATTTTTCCCGAAAAAGGGAACTTACCGCTCCGGCACATTTCTGTCCATATTGAAGACAAGCTTCCATCTGCCGCCGGTATTCCGCCATGTCGATGTTATGTGGAACTTTCCGGAAAGGTCTGAGTTTTCAGGCTTCTCCGCCGTGGTGGTGATGACATAATGCACCTGAACCGCATCAGGCGTTTCACACACCGTCACTCCTCGATTTCGAATGCGGCGCAGTCGAAATCAGCGATTATTTCCGCATATTCCGCCCCTGTGCACCGTGTCCCCCCGCAAACCATGCCTGCATTCACGTAAACGCCGCCTTGTCGCGCGCCTGAGCCGCTCTCCACATCTTTTCTTCAAGTTCCCGTATCATCAGTACCCTCCAGCAAACCGCCAGCCGAAGCCCGCAGATTTTCCTTTTCAATGACAGAACGCCGCACCCCGGCGCTTACGATAACCCCTCCGATAAGAGCCGCAAAAGCCGTAGGCGTCCACAGCAGAAAAATACCCGCCGCGTCTCCCATGTTCATTCCGCCGTATTCCGCAGTGTACTGCGCATTGAACACAGCGAATACATCTCCCCACCAGCCAAGCTTCAGCGCCAGAATGAAAAGCGCCGCAAACAGGCACAGCGAGCCGGCGCATTTCCAGATAAACCGCCGCTTATCCCGCGAAAACAGGAGCGCCGCCAGCACCGCGCCCAGCAGCGGACAGAAATATACGGTCTGCGTCCAGAGGGCAAGCCCGCAGAATGCGTACATAAGGCACAGCGCCGGGCAGAGTACTGCCTCCATCGCCGCCAGCGCGTTGAATATCCATCTGATTTTCATATCAGCCTTCCCACCCTCGAAGCTCCCGCAGAGTTTCCACTGTCTCCCGGACTGCCCGGATTGCCGTTTCCACTTCGTCGGCAGTGTTGAACTCCGACAGGGTGAGCCTCAGCGAGCCTTTGAGCATATCCTCCGGTACGCCCATAGCCCTGAGCACATGCGACGGAAGTTCATTCCCGCTCGAGCACGCCGACCCCGAGGACGCGCACACGCCCCGGATATCCAGCCCGAGCACGAGGGATTCCCCCTCCACCCCGGAAAATGAAACGTTGACGTTACCGCACAGCCGCGGAGAAATCCCGCCGTTGAGCCTGCTCCCGGAAATCTCCAGCAGTCCTGCGACGAGCCTGTCCCGAAGCGCCGAAATCCTCTCAGACCGCCCGTTGATGTCCCCGCACGCATACTCCATAGCCGCACCCATTGAAACTATAGCCGCAGTATTTTCCGTCCCGGAGCGAAGCCCGTTCTCCTGACCTCCCCCGCAGATAAGCGGCTGAAGCTCCAGCCCCCTGCGGATATAGAGCAGACCCGCCCCGCGAAGCCCTCCCAGCTTGTGAGCCGAAACCGACATCATATCACAGCCAAGCTCCCTGACGTCAAGAGGGATATGCCCCGCCGCCTGAACCGCGTCCGTATGGAACAGCACCCCGCGCTCCCGGCAAAGCGCGGCAAGCTCCCTTATCGGCTGGATCGTCCCGACCTCGTTGTTAGCCGCCATCACGGAAACCACCGTGGTTTCCGGCGTAATGAGCTTCCGAGCCTGTTCCATGTCGACGTAGCCGCCGCCGTCCACGCCTATGTATTTTACCTCAAACCCGGATTTCTCAAGAGCCCCGCACGTATTCAGCACCGCCGGGTGCTCTATCGCGGAGGCGACAATGCGGCGCTTCCCGGCGGACGCCCCGAGCGCCGCCGCCTGCCGTACCGCCGTGTTGTCGGATTCGGTGCCGCCGGAAGTGAACACTATCTCGTCAGGGTCCGCGCCGACAGCCGCCGCGCACTTCTCCCGCGCTTCTATCAGCGCCAGAGCCGCCCGCCGTCCCTCGGAATGTATCGACGAGGGATTCCCGCAGCATTCCCACAGGAACGGCTCTGCGGCTTTCCGGGCGCATTCCAGCACCGGGGCGCTCGCCGCATTGTCGAAATATATCATCTCGCCGCCCCCTTTATCCTGTCGATGGTCCATTCATATTCTGGGAAATCCCGCAGGATCCTCGCGATACACCGCCAGATGAATTCCTCGCGCAGCAGCGGGCGTTCCCTCATCTGCTGTTTCGCTCCCCACAGATGCGTGTACTTGTCCTGCGGGAAAAACAGCGCGTCCTTGTCGAGAAGGGTCTGCACGCCGGTGCCGGTGTAATCCGCGCACATAGCCGCCATGCGCTGTTCCGCGAAAACCATGTAGCGCAGGCGCTCCCCGCACCGTTCCGCCGACTTCATGAACGCGACAGCCTGCGATGTGTAGAACTCCTTGAAATCATTGTCCGGAACGTAGAAAAACGCCGTATTAAGCGGCAGTACCTCCCGGCTGAACCCAGGCAGGATATGCCCCGCAGCCGAAAAGTACTCCAGCGGCGGGTAAACGTCCGGGTTGAGGTCCTCACGGTGAGCCGCGATGATGTCCCTCCCGAATTCCGGCTTGCTCCATACGATAAGATCGGTGTCTATCATCACGCAGGGTGCGTCCATCTGCCGCAGTGCAAGGAGCTTTCCGGCAGCCCAGAACATCTCCGGGTCGATACCGTCAAGGTCGTCGGGAACAGTGTCCCGCACCCCGTCCCAGACCTTTTCAAGCCCGGCATTGCGGATATAATCCGCAGCGGGAGCGTCGCAGTACAGAAAGATCCTGCTTCCGTCCCTCCGCCATTCCAGCGCGGAGATGACCGCTGTGAACAGGTCGAAATCCTCTAAAGCAAAAGCCCCGTTATTTTTCGCGAAAAACGGAGCCGTAGAAATAATATGAAACGCGTTCAAACTCTTACCTCATGTCAGACTATGTGTATACCGTATCCATAGCAGTTCAGCGGGCATTTTCTCAGGCACTCGTACATTATACGGTCGTACTCGTCAGCGGTGATGGATCCGCCGGAGCCGAACCCTCCAAAGCTTCCCGCGCCGAACGAGCCGGAGAAGCTCCCCCACGGAAAGCTCCCGAAAGAGCCGAGAAGATAGCTCCCAGAACCGAACCGATACGAGCCAAACGAACCTAACGAACCTAACGAACCTAACAAACCAAACGAGCCCCGGAACGACCCACGCCCAGCGAAGCGCCATTCCCACTCCCATTCCCAGAGGCTGAATCTGTAGCTCCCAAGCGCGGTAAGTCCGCCGGAACCGATTCCCAAACCGGAACCTTGAAAAACGCCGTAGCTTCCGAAATTGAAGCTTCCGGAGCCACCCCGGAAGCCGCCCGAGAAACTCCCGAAAGAGCCGCACCGTGACCCGCCGTTATCCGGAACGTTCCCGCAAAAGACCTCCGTTACAGCTCCGGCGCTTACTCCGAACACCTCCACGAGCCTGTCGTTAAGCTGAGGATCCTGCGGATCGAGCGTCCTGAGCTTGTCGAGCCGATCGGCGTAGACCGTGCCGCCGTGCTCCCGGAGCCACTCTGAAAGGCTCCCCCCGAGGAAATATCCACGAACGGCAGCCAGGTCGAAATTATCGATGATCTCAGCCGCATTGCTGATTTTTTTCCTGTTGAGCCATAAACAGCAATCCAACCGAGACACCCCCTGTTACTATACAGTTACTTATAACTTATTATAGCATAAACCTCCGGATAATTCAACAATTTTTTAAGATTTGTTGTCGATTTTCAACTCCGGTAGCATATTACACATATCGCGCAAAAAAGCCGGCGGGATATCCCACCGGCTTTGTGATCAATGGAAATTTCTCTTTTTATTCGCGATCATGAGCCTTATCATGACCGTTACGGCGTTCTTTTTCAGCGAATCAATGAGCATTCTCTCATCGCTGCTGAAACCGCTCCAGTTGAGGTCTGCCAGCTCAGGCATTTTCATGTACCGCGCCGGGATCTCCTCAGCGGTGAGCCTTGCCAGTTCTGACATGCACTTCTCGCAGTCGCAGGCGTTGAACCTCCTGATTATCCCGGGAACATTCTCGGCAATTACCATCTCGGTAAGCTCCCGCATTACCAACGGAGAACGGCTCACCTCATCGTCGGGCTGTTTGCCGCGCTGAAGCTCGGCTTCCCTGCTCATGACCTTAGAAAGCGGCTCAATACCGCGAAGCTGCCTTGGAATAAGGCTCTTCCCGGCAGCGACAACCTGGTTTTCCGAGAACGCGCGTTCCTCTACCAGCCGCATAACGCTCGGGGTTTTCACGCTCTGTGACTGCTCCCCGCTCTCATCGTATTCCGCTGGATTTTCGGCTTTTTTCGCGGGCTTGCCCGATTTATCCGACCCTGCGGACTTCCCCGGCTTTGCCTGTTTGGAAGCCCCCGCCTTCTCGGCGCCGTCAGCTTTACCAGACTTAACAGGCTTAGCAGACTTAGCAGACTTAGCTGTCTTAGTGGATTTAGTGGACTTATCTGTCTTAGAGGGATTAGCGGATTTATCCGGTTTTCCCGCCGCAGAGCCCGCAGACTTCTTCCCGGGAGCCTGCCTGTTCTGACCGCCCCGGATATCCTCGTCACTGACGAGCCTTGCGCCCTCGGGATTCTCCTGATAATGCTCGGTTATTCTGTCGGTCATGACTTATCCCCGGCTTTTTCCCCGGTAAGCTCGCAGATGAATGCGAAGTATTCCTGCGCCGCCTTTGACTTCGGCGAGTATGTTATGACGCTCTCGCCATGCGCGGGAGCCTCCGCAATGCTGACGCTCGCGCTTATCCGGCTCTTGAATATCTTTGTATCGAGCTGCATGGCGATAACGTTCGCCAGATCCTCGACATCTTTCGTCAGCGTAAGCCGCGGATTGTACTTATTCAGCAGAATGCCCGCCACCTTGAGTTCCTTGTTGTAATAACGCTGTACTGCGAAAATGGTCTGCTTTAGCTGAGCAATTCCCTGTAAACTGAGTATCTCGCACAGCATGGGAATAACAAGCTCATCGGAAGCGGTGTACGCGTTTATGGTGAGCACCGACAGCGCCGGCGGCGTATCCAGTATTATGTAGTCGTACTCGTCGCGGATAGTCTCCATCTGTTCCCGGAGGATATACTCGCGCCCAACGCCGGTAAGTTCAAGCTCCACGCCGGAAAGCAGGATATTCGAAGCGATAACGTCGCAGATTCCGCCTTTCTGGACAGCGTCGGAAATATCGCAGTTCCCCTTGAAAACATCATAGATGGTGTATGCGTCCTCGTCGTCTATTCCGAGCGAAAAGCTGAGGTTTCCCTGCGGGTCAAGGTCTATCGCGAGGACCTTCTTCCCCATCTGTGCAAGTCCTCCGCATATCGCACAGCAGGTGGTAGTCTTTCCGACGCCGCCCTTCTGATTTGTGAGTGCAATTATCTTTGCCATAAAACTCCCCCGGAAACTGTAGCATTATGCCGGAACCCGGCACTATTCAGACATCACAAGGGCGCACAGTAACTGTCCGCCCTCGCTGATTATTAATCAAAGGATCAGAAGCCCTCCGGATCTATGTACTCGTCCGTTGCGCTGTCCTCGGGAATGTAGATGTGGTAGTTGGTCTTACCGTTCTTCTTTACGAAGTACATCGCGGTATCCGCAAAGGAGAGCAGCTCGTTCACATCTTCAGTGTGCTCAGGGCAGAACGCCACGCCGATACTTGCCTTAACGTCGATGTGCATTGCGCCGTCAGCGGTGGTGTAGCCTTCGTACAGCTCGTTGATGATATCCATGGAGATATTCTCGATATTTGCGATATCATCCTGATTTGTGAAGCAGAGCACGAACTCATCGCCGCCGAATCTGCCTGCGAAACCGCCCCTGTCGTCGACCTTGGTGCGGATCGTGTCAGCCACGAATCTGATGACCTCGTCGCCGATGGTGTGACCGTAGCGGTCGTTGATGAACTTGAAGTCGTCGACGTCAATGAAGGAAACAGCAACGCGCTTTGTGCCGCGGCGCTCGATCTCAGACGTGAGGTTCCTGATAAATGTGTTTCTGTTATAAAGCTGTGACAGGAAGTCGTAGCTTGCACGCTCGGAGAGCTGAAGCTCGAGCTTCTTCTCGTTGTCGATATCGGTCATGACGCCGATAACTCTCAGCGGTTCGCCGAGGCGGTCTGTGATGCAAACCGCACGGAGGGATACCCAGATCACCGCGCCGCTCTTTGTCTTGAGCTGATATTCAGCACTGTAGCCGCTCTTGTTCTTGAGCAGGCCGTTCATATCGCGTTTGTACTTTTCAGCGTCGTCCTGGCTCATGAGGGAGTCGATGAACTTGCCGTTAGAAAGCGTAGCGCTGTCGGTGTCGATGTCAAACTTCGCGAGCATGTTCTTGGAAGCGTACATTCTCTCCTTGTGGAAATCCCACTCGAACAGCATGTTGTCAGACAGCTCTGCGATAGTGCGGTGACGCTCCTCGCTGAGGAACACCTCGTCGAGCAATTCGTTGAAGGATGTCTGGATCTCGCCAAGCTCGCTACTTCTGTTTGTGACCTTGAAGCGGATATCGGTAGAGCCATCTGCCTCGGAGATCTTGGTCATGGTCTTGAGCATGCCGTTCATGTTGCCGAGGAACCTGCCGATAACGAGAAGGGAAGCAATGGAGAATACAACAGCGGAAGCCACAACAACGACCCAGCCGAGGAGGTTCGTAGTAGTGGAGAACTGGCTGAACGCCGCATTGTCAGCGGAAGCCACCCAGCGCCAGTTCATAACGTCGGTGCCTGCAAGGCCTACGAAGTATGTAGAGCCGCCCGCGGAACCCTTGATGGACTTGATGTCCTTGCTGTTCTTGAGGTCGCTGTAACCAGAGTTGGAGGTATCGAAGAACTGGGCAATATCGCTCTGGAGCGCGGAACCTGCGAATTCCTTGTTGATGGAGCCGCTCTGCTTGTAGTTGACTGCAACGCCGTTCTTGTCAACGATCATGAAGCTTGCGCCGCTCAGGTTAACGAACTGACCGGAAAGCGCCTTCATAACAGCGCTGTCAGGGCCAGCGGAAACGATGGCAACAACGTACCCTGCCTCGCCGGAAGCATTGTCGGAAGGGATAGGGTCAGCAACGAAGATGGCGTCGCCGTAGCTGGTCCAGTTGAGCATTTCAGAAACGGAAGGCATGTTGATAACGCCCTGATCGTTCATCGGGAGGTTCTCAAATACTCCGCCCTCGCTTCCGTTGACAGCTTCGATGACGGTACCGCTGTCGTCGAGGATCATCATATCGAGGATATCCGGATCCGCAGCGACTGCGGCTTCAAGCTCGGCGTCAGCGCTGCCCATTCCGTGTGCGACGTCAACAGCCGCCTCGCTTTTTGCGATAGCCCCCACGATGGAGGAATAGCTTTTGAACGCCTGCTTTATTCCGGCAGATTTGGACTCACCCACCTGCTGGAGGGTGTTATCCTTGGCAGACCTTTCGTATCCCATAACGGAAAATGTGCCTATTGCTCCGACGATCACCGCCGGAACTATCGCGAATACCAGCATGACAGCGGTAAGCACGATCTTCAGCTTCAAATTGCCCATTATCTTATCCCCCTGAAAATATTTTATCTGTCACCTGACGCGGTATCGCCGCGCTGTGTGAAAATGCGTTAGTCCTGCTCGCCCTGCTTTGCGCGCATAAGGAGCTGCACATAGTTTATGTATCTGCCGATAGCGTCCTCCTGTGCGGCGGTGAGCGCCTCGAACGCGCAGCCGTAGCCGATGATCACGCCGTCGCTGTCGGTCTGCACTCTGAGTATGGTAGCCATGGTGTTGAGGTGATAACCGTCCACCAGCTCGATATCGACGCATGCGCTGTCGTCCTTGTGGAACTCGTACGCGCTGGTCAGGAAGATACCGCCGACGTTGATGTCGTGGATCTCTACAGCAACCGGCTCTTCAAAGCGAATGGTGTTCTCGTCGCGAACCACGAAAAGCGCCCTGCCGGGCAGCTCGACCTTTATCTTGAAGTATCGCCTGCGCTCCTCGAGCACCTTGGTGCTGTTGGATTTGAGCAGGGAAATATTCATCTGCCTGTCGTGCGACATTGAGATATCACCGGCGTATTTTATTCGGTCGCCCGCCTTGGAGTAAGCGATAACGTCCACTCTCGTGCCGCGCTCAAGCTCCGGGAGATCCTTTCCCTTGATGATAAGAATACTTTCCTCACTGGATTCCAGGTTTTTCGGGAAAACGAAATTGCGCTCTGCCGAAGCAAGCAGGGTACCGTTCTGGGCAAGAATTTCTGTCTTAACTATTTTAGTTCCAAATAACAACCGCATCAATCCTCTTACAATAAAAATAGTAAACAGAGCAATCCCGCCCGCACGCAGAACAGCGCCCGGACCCTTAGATACCATCAAACGAACCATGAAAGCACGCTATTTGTCAGAATACTCTTGTTTACATTATACAATAAACATTCCTAATAAATCAAGGCATAATGTTGATTTTCTAATAATTGAACAAATTTTTTTGTGATTTTTGGCAAACATAACAAAACACTGCTATGCCATTTCATACCACATTGTGTAAAAACGCCTCAGGCTTTTTTGACCTTTATCTTGAACCGCTTGCCGCAGCCTCTTGCGAGCCTGTCCCTGGCCTGCATTGGGGTTCCGCAGATGAACTGCGTCTTATCGCAGATAATGGCGTCGAGCTGCTCGTCCTTGTTTTCCATCACTGGGAAGAGATAGAAGCTGTGGCTGCACTCGTAAGCCCTGTAGATATTTTTATATGGTATCTCGATAACGCGGGCGTTCTTGTCGCGTAGCGCCTCGGAAACCCTCGCGGAAGCCTCCGCACGTTCCGGGACGGCGGCTCCGTCGGACTCCGCCTGATCGGGCGCGCTGATAGTCAGCGTGAGATTATCCTCCTCGGAAAGATCCACGCTGACGACCTTGCCGAAGCTGTTCTCCAGCTTGTCGGCGCGCTTGTTGAAATACTGTATCCGCATGTTATGCGGAAGCGTTGCGCAGACAAGGAAAAGCACCGCGAATACCGCGCCCAGAAGCCACTCCGTGCACCAGAACGCCGCCAGCATAAGCAGGAAAAGCACCGCCGCCGCATAGTAGCACGCAGTCTGAAGCGGGCGCACCTTCATCAGGTACATAAAGTCGGAAAACGAGCGGATACGCGCCATGGTGCATTCCGTCTCGCATACGGTCCTGCCGTTGTCCGGGCGCTTTTCAGTGTTCATCTCCTCGAACATCTTCGCGAGCTTCGATTCTGTGGATTCCAGTATCTCCTGCTGTCTTTTGCTTCTGAACATAACTATTCCTTTCACGGATATAATGTATCTTTTGTATCTAGTATATCACAACTCGCCGGAAAATGCAACGGCGGTACGAAAATTCTGCACATATTTCCGTCATAATAACCGCCGCCGTCCGTCGATTTGCCATCAAATTATTACAATTTGGCTACAATTTGTTTCCTTGCAGTTACAAAACGCGCAAAACTGTTGACAATCACCGCCGTTTGGAGTATATTATTATAGTGGTAGTTTGTGTATCACACGATAATAATATCCGAAAGATAAAATTCAGATACAGGAGAACAGCTAATGATCAAGGAAACTTCACTTTGCATGGGCTGCATGAACGACAAAACCTATGACGGTCCCTGCAAGCTGTGCGGATACAGCGACAACACGCCGAATATCCCCACATACCTGGCACCCAAGACCTTCCTTGCCGACCGCTACATCGTCGGTAAGGTGATAAGCTACAACGGCGAGGGCGCGGTATATATCGGCTACGACACGGCGGCGGGCGCGAAGGTCACAATAAAGGAATTCATGCCGGACACCCTCTCCTCCCGCAGAAAGGGCGAGACCGACATAACGGTCGATCCGTCTGCGGCGGCGCTCTACAAGACATACCTGTCGGAATTCATCGACCTCAACCGCACGCTGATGAAGCTGCGCGGAATGTCCCACGTTCAGACCGTCCTTGACGTGTTCTGCGAGAACAACACCGCCTACGTGGTATTCGAGTACATCAACGGCATTTCCCTCAAGACATACCTTGCGAACTCCTCCGGTGTGATAACCTGGGAGCAGGCGAAGGAGCTTTTCTCACCGTTCTTCACAACGCTGAGCCTTATCCATTCCGCCGGGATAATCCACCGCGGGATATCCCCCTCCACGATTTTCGTCACCGATAAGCTGGAGCTGAAGCTCACCGGATTTGCGATATGCGCGGCGCGCACCACCGGAACCGAGATCCCCTGCGAGATGTTCGCGGGATTCGCAGCCCCAGAGCAGTACACCAACGAGATAAACGGCACCTGGACAGACGTCTACGGCATATCCGCGGTGCTTTACCGCTGCCTGACCGGATGCATTCCCACCGAGGCAATAGCCAGAAACGGCACCAGCCTTATGGAGCCGATGATGATAAACCGGAACATTCCGGCAAACATTTCCTCCGTGATAATGGCAGGCCTTAACATCTCGCCGGAAGCCCGCGTCCGCACCATAACCGAGTTTGTCGACCGCCTGTTCACCCAGCCGAAGGCAGCCGAGCCGGCTCCCGCCGAGAAGGCGAAGCTCACCCGCAGGGAGCAGAAGCAGCGCCGCGAGCGCAACAAGACCATCGCGGTAATGGTCATCGCAGGAATCGTTCTTGCAGCGTTCATCGTGCTGTTTGTGCTGACTCTCAACGGAACTCTCACCGGAGGAAACAGCACCCCGCCGGAAAGCACTTCCACCGTGGAAGCCACCGCAGAGACCCGTGAGCCGGAAACCAGCCAGGCGGAAACCACGTCCTCCCAGCCGGAGCCGGATCAGATCATCACGTCGGATACGATAAAAATGCCGGACTTCTCCGGAAGAAGCTACGATTACGAGACCGAGCGCTACGGAAGCACCTTCACGTTCGTACCGAAGTACGAATATTCCGACACCTACGCAAACGGACTGATGTACGACCAGAGCATTGAAGCCGGCAAGGAAGTCACCGCCGGGATAACTGTGGTAGTAAAGGTCAGCAAGGGACCTAGCAGGGTAGCCCTGCCGGACTACACCGGTCAGACCCCCGACAAGTATATAGCTGAGCTGAGCAAGCTCAACATCAAGTATTCAGTAACGACGGAGCGCTCCAACGAAGCCAAGGACGGATACGTGTTCAAGTGCAGCGTTGAGATAGGCGACCTCGTGGACGTTGAAAACGGTCAGGAAGTAACAGTATACTGCGCCGAGAACTACCCGCCCACAGTGGAAGCGACCATGGACGGCACAGCAGAGCCGTGGTTCACCAGCGAAGGTATCCCGGTAATCGGCGACGAAACACAGGAAGTTGAGGAAAACTAAGCATGGAGCTTGATTTAGGCGAGATCAGAAAGAATATAGACGCGATAGACGACCAGCTCCTTGAGCTGTTCAAGCAGAGAATGGGGCTGACCCGCAAGGTCGCTGAGTACAAGGCGGCGCACAACATGGTGGTGTTCCAGAGCGAGCGCGAAAAGGCGATAATCCGTTCTGTGAGGGACCGCTCCCCGGAGGAGCTGAAAAGCTCCGCAGAGTTCCTGTTCACCAACATCATGGATATATCGAAGTGCGGCCAGAACAACGCGATAACCCCCGCTGTGAGCATTCCCCACGGCACGCAGATAAAGCATACCCCCGACGTCGCAGTGCAGGGGATCGAAGGCGCATACGGCCACGCGGCGGCGCAGAAGCTGTTCCCGGACGGCCGCATGAACTTCCGCGCAAGCTTTGCGGAGGTGTTCGAGGCAGTTGAAAACGGAAGCGCCGATTACGGCGTTATCCCGGTGGAAAACAGCACCGCCGGGGAGGTCAGCGTTAACATGGAGCTGCTGGAAAAGCACCACGTTTTCGTGAACCGCACCGTTACCGTACCCTGCACCCATGTCCTCGCGGCAAAGCACGGCGTGAAGGAGCAGGATATCCGCATACTGTTCGGCCACGAGCAGGCTATACGCCAGTGCAGCGAGTACGCCTCCTCCCGTCCGGAGCTTACCATTATCCCCTACGCAAACAACGCGATGGCGGCGCAGATGGTCGCGGAGAACCGCAGCAGCGAGCTTGGCTGTATCTGCTCCCGGGAGTGCGCCGAAATGCACGGCCTGGACATCGTGAACCCCGCGATAGCCGCCGACCCCAACAACGCGACAAGATTCTTCTGCATCTCAAAAGAGACCGAGGTCTACGACGGCGCGGACACTATCGCAGTGTCTGTTTCCCTGCCGCATATTTCGGGCTCCCTTTACAGAATGCTGACAAAATTCGCGGTCAACGAACTTGACCTCACCAAGATACAGAGCAAGCCGCTCCCGCTGGAATTCCGCACCGAGGAGGACGAGTTCATGTTCTACCTCGAGTTCTCCGGAAACATCGGTCAGCCGGTGGTGCTCCGCCTGCTGAACAACTTCCAGACCGAGTACAGCTACTTCCGTTTCCACGGAAACTTCCTCGCGGTGAACTGACATGGCGATGTTTTCCGCTGTGATACTCGCCGGAGGGAGCGCCTCCCGCATGAACGGGATAAACAAGCAGCTCGCGCTCCTGGACGGTATCCCCGTAGTTATCCGGAGCGCCCTGGCGTTCGAAAATTCGGCGCAGGCCGGGGAAATAATTCTTGCCGTACCCGCCGGCGAGGAGGAGCGCTACGCCGCGCTGTGCAGCCAGTACGGCATAACCAAGCTGAAAGCCGCGGTACACGGCGGCGCGACGCGTTTCCTTTCGGTAAAAAACGCGCTCGAGTACGTATCCGCCGGATACGCGTACATCGCGATACACGACGGAGCGCGCCCGCTGATATCCACTGCGGATATCGACCGCGTGCTGACTGACGCCGTACAGTACGGCTCAGCGATAGCCGCCGCTCCGGTGACTGACACGATAAAGCAGGTCAGCGGCGGAGCGATAACGTCCACGCCGGACCGCAGCACGCTCTACGCCGCCCAGACCCCGCAGGCGTTCCGCAGGGAGCTTTACGCCTCCTGCATGGAAAAGCTGGGGAGCCGCGCCGAGGAGCTCACCGACGACAGCGCCCTGCTTGAGCTGTGCGGCGAACCGGTGCACATAACTCCTGTGACCGCCTGCAACATGAAAGTGACCCGCCCGGAGGACCTGGCGATAGCCGAAGCTGTTTTACGGAGGTAATTATGTTCAATATTCTGGTCGTCGACGACCAGGCGCATATACGCCGCCTGTACGAATATACACTTGAAAAGAACGGCTACCAGCCCTACACCGCCGGAGACGGCGCGCAGGCGCTGAAGCTGATGGAGACCACCCACATCGACCTCGTGATACTCGACCTGATGATGCCCACGATGGACGGCTACACGTTCCTGAAAACGATGCGCGACAGCGGAAGCAGCATTCCGGTGCTGATAATAACCGCCCGGGACAGCGCCGAGGACGTCCGCAAGGCGTTCACGATGGGCACAGACGACTTCATGGTAAAGCCGGTGGACGACGTGGAGATGATACTGCGTATCCGGGCGCTGCTGCGACGCGCGAGGATATCCGAGGAGCAGAAGATAACCGTAGGCTCCACAACGCTGATATACGATTCCTTCACGCTGATACAGAACGGCACGGAAGTCCAGATGCCGAAGAAGGAGTTCCAGATACTGTTCAAGCTGCTGTCATTCCCGAACAAGACCTTCACCCGCGCGAACCTTATGGAGGAGTTCTGGGACATGGACAGCGAATCCGAGGCACGCACGGTGGACGTCCACATCAACCGCCTGCGCGACCGCCTCAAGGACAACAAGGATATCCAGATAGTGACCGTCCGGGGGCTTGGCTATAAGGCGGTAAAGACCGCGGACAAGCCTCAGGGGGCGTCATGAAAGACAAAAAGCGGAAAAGCTCTATATTCACCCGCCTGGGCGCGAAGCTCAGCCTGCTGATACTCATTATAACCGTCAGCGCAGACGTGCTCTCGTTTTCCGCCCGCATTTCGATAGACATGATAGTCTCCAACGGAAGCAGCGACACGGAAAACATCATAGCCTCCGTTGTCAGCAGTATCATTATCGGTACGCTGCTGTCGTTCATAGTAGGCGGGCTGTTCCTGAAACCGCTGGTGGAGCTTATCAAGGCGACAAAGCAGGTGTCCCAGGGCGACTACTCCGTGCAGGTGGACATGGGCTGGGCTGAAAAGCACACCGTCCGGGAGCTTTCCGACCTCATCAAGGTGTTCAACGAAATGACCCGGGAGCTAAACAACAACGCGATGTTCAATCAGGATTTCATCGCGAGCTTCTCGCACGAATTCAAGACCCCGCTGGTATCGATACGCGGATTTGCGCAGCAGCTCTATAATGGAAACCTCACCCCGGAGCAGCAGAAGGAATTCTCAAAGATAATCCTGGAGGAGACCGAGTACCTTTCGGAGCTTTCCACCAACACGCTGCTCCTGACCCGGCTTGAGACCACGGACATCATCTCCAAGGAGGAGTTTTCGCTTGACGAGCAGCTCCGCACCTGCATGCTGCGCCTGGAGCCACACTGGTCTGAAAAAAACATCGACATCTCGATGGAGCTTGACGAAGTGAAATTCTTCTGGAACGAGCAGATGCTGGAGCATGTCTGGAACAACCTGTTCGACAACGCGGTGAAGTTCACCCCGGATGGCGGCAGCATATTCGTGAGCTGCCACCGCAGCGCCGGAGTCATCACGATACGCGTCCGGGATACGGGAACGGGAATACCGCAGAACGCGCTCCCGCACATATTTGAGAAATTCTACCAGGCGGACAGCTCCCACGCCACAAAGGGCAACGGGCTGGGGCTTCCGCTGGCAAAGAAGATAGTCGAGGTGTGCGGCGGCAGGATAGGCGTACAGAGCGACCTCGGGAAAGGCACGGAATTCACCGTGATACTCCCCGACGGCGGAAATCTTTTAGGCAAAAACAGCAGCCGGAGCGAACTCAACCTCGGCGGCGAAGAATAAACAGGAGGGCAAAAATGGAATTCATCAGTGAAAGAACAGCCTGCACCATGATATCCGAAACAGTCGTCAAAGCAGGAGTGTCGCTGTTCAATGCGGTCAAGTACATCTACATGATAGCCGATAAGGACTTCTACAACATCAACATCAAGGATATCTTCAAGATAGCGCTGAACAACATCTCCGACACCACCTGCCTTTACAACACCGGGATAAAGCTCGACAAGGAGCGCTGCGCCGAAATGAACACCCCGGAGTACGAGCGCGTGCTCTCCCTTATGGTGTATTCCTTTGCGGTAAGGCTGCCGGTGCTGAAGAACGTCAAGACCTCCGGCGGATACCTCAACGACAAGCAGATAAAGAACATCTACGATATGGTGATATCCAAGGGCGCCGGAAACTACGACAACGTTATCGTCGATGACTTCGAGGAGATACGCCGCATGGTGAAGTCCGGGAAGCCTGTCCCCGCCTACGACGCGGAGTGGTACAAGGGGTATATCTACACCTACGTGCCCACGCTTGCCGCCATCACGAACAAGAATGTGTTCCTGCTGGGAAGCGCCGATATACTCTTCACGCTGTTCTATTCCTGCCTTGAGGAGGAGCTTGTCCGCCTGCTGAATTCCCTCGCCGCCCAGGCGTAATTCACGGCTCGCGCGCATATACTTACCTGAAAGGGAGGTACAGCATATGCAAAACAAACAAGCTGAACAGAACCTATACGAAACCGCCGGAGCAGAGCAGACTGAACGCTCCGAACGTTCCGAAACCCGCAGCAGCGTAAACCGCTTCGCTTACATGTCCGCGGAAGCCCCGGCGCTTCGCGGAGAGCTCCGCGGCAGCGCCGATCACCCGACAGCCGAGGGCAGCATATTCGCCTACTGGCTGGACGGAGCGCTGTACCTGCAAGCAGAGCTTTTGGGACTTCCTCCGGACAGGGTGTTCGGATTCCATATCCACGATGGAATAATATGCGGCTCACCGGACAGCGGCGGAGCTTCCGGAGCCTTCGACGATGCCGGGCCGCACCTGAGCCTCTGCCCTGAAGGCACCTGGTGCGGCAGACACCCATATCACGCCGGAAACCTTCCGCCGATATTCTCGGATTCCGACGGATACGCGGCGATGGAAGTCTACATCGGCAAGGCGCTGATATCCGATTATTCCGGGAAGCCGATAATCCTGCACGACATGCCTGACGATTTCAGCACACAGCCCTCCGGCGGCTCCGGAAAGCGGATAGCCTGCGGGATATTCACAGAAGTACTTTAACAGACCGGAAATTCCTCCGGCTGTAGTCTGTTAGTAAAGATTTTACGAAAACAAAGGAGAAAAACATGGCACACGAAATAAGAAACCCCGACCTCTGGGAAAGCGGCGCACGCAAGATAGCGTGGGTAAAGCGCAACATGCCGCTGCTTAACGGAATCGAAAAGGAATTCGAGCAGGAAAAGCCCTTTGCAGGGCTGCGCGTAGCGCTCTCGGTACATCTTGAGGCTAAGACCGCGTACCTCTGCAAGGTGCTTGCAGCCGGCGGAGCCGAAATGTACGTCACCGGAAGCAACCCGCTGTCCACTCAGGACGACGTTGCTGCGGCGCTGGTTCACGACGGACTGAACGTATTCGCATGGTACGACGCTTCAAACGAGGAGTACCACCGCCACATTTCGCAGGTCATCAAGGCTCGCCCCAACGTAATAATCGACGACGGCGGCGACCTGGTAAACCTCATTCACAACGAGTACCCCGAGCTTATCCCGGAGGTGCTGGGCGGCTGCGAGGAGACCACCACCGGAATTATCCGCCTGAAGGCCATGGATAAGGATCACGCGCTGAAATTCCCGATGGTGCTGGTAAACGACGCCGACTGCAAGCACCTGTTCGATAACCGCTACGGCACCGGACAGTCCGTATGGGACGGCATCAACCGCACGACCAACCTTATCGTAGCCGGAAAGAACGTTGTGGTCGCAGGCTACGGCTGGTGCGGAAAGGGCGTTGCAATGCGCGCGAAGGGTCTCGGCGCTGACGTTATCGTCACCGAGATAGACCCGATAAAGGCTATGGAAGCCGTAATGGACGGCTTCAAGGTAATGCCCATGCGCGAGGCGGCGAAGGCCGGCGATTTCTTCGTGACCGTGACCGGCTGCGCCGACGTTATCGGCGAGGAAGCGTTCCTCAACATGAAGGACGGGGCTATCTGCTGCAACGCAGGTCACTTCGACGTGGAAGTAAACATGGCGAAGCTCCGCGAGATGGCTACGGAATCCTACCTTGCGCGCAACAACATCATGGGCTACAAGCTGGCTAACGGCAACACCGTATTCGTTATCGCCGAGGGCAGACTTGTAAATCTCGCCGCCGGCGACGGACACCCCGCCGAGATAATGGACATGAGCTTCGCTATCCAGGCGCTCTCCGCGAAGTACATCGCGCAGAACAGCGCCGCAGTCAAGTCCAGCGGCCACATGACGGTAAACGTACCCAAGGAGATAGACCGCGAGGTAGCGCTCCGCAAGATAAGCTACTGGGGACTTGAGATAGACAGGCTCACGCCCGAGCAGGAAAAGTACCTCGGAAGCTGGGAGGTCTGATATGACCTTCGAAGAACAGTTTGAACAGCTCCAGAAAATGTTCGATTCCTCGGATTGCGACATAGAGGTGCTCCCCCCGGACGAGGAGAAGGCTAAGAAACTCCGCGCCCAGGGCGGCGAGTTCACTCCGCTTGCGGCGATACTCGCAGGAACCGGCGGAGTTTCCGTAAACGGAATACTGCGTTTTCTCGGCAGCGGCATGATGGATTTCTTCGAGCGCAACGAGCGTCTTTCCGAGATGGGCATGACGATAGTCGCCGAAGACGTTTTCGGAGGTATCTACGGTCTGGACAAGCAGGGAACGCTGCTTTACCTCGCACCGGACGAGCTGATGGTCGAGGAGTTCGGCGATAATTTTGACGAGCTTCTTGAATTTGCCTGCAGCAGAAAGGAAATGGAACAGTTCTACCGCCCCTACATCAAGGAATGCCCCGGCGTGCTCTACGACGAGCTTCCCGCGGACAAGGGCGTGAGCGTGTATCCTCCCCTGTGGTCGGAAGCGGGAAATGACCCCCGCTCCACGGCGGCGGTGTCCATGAAAGAGCTCCAGGACGTTGAGATAGAGGTCATGAAAAAACTGAACAGCCAGGATAATGCTGAGCCAAACGACGGAGGTGCAGAATGAACGTAAATTACGAAAAGCTGATGAAGTGCTTCGAATGCGTACAGCAGAAGATAACCTTCAAGCCGGAGATCGCGCTGATACTGGGCAGCGGCCTCGGCGACTACGCAGACACGATGGAAGTTGTTGAAACGCTGGATTACCACGATATCGAGGGCTTCCCGGTGTCGACCGTTCCGGGCCACAAGGGACGCTTCGTGTTCGGCTATGCGGGCGGCGTTCCTATCGTTGCAATGCAGGGCAGAGTGCATTTCTATGAGGGCTACAAGCCGCAGGACGTAGTGCTCCCCATCAGGCTGATGAAGCTGATGGGCGCAAAGGTGCTTTTCCTGACGAACGCGGCGGGCGGAATAAACCGCAGCTTCAACGCAGGCGATTTCATGCTGATAACCGACCAGATATCAATGTCAGTCCCCTCGCCGCTCATCGGGGAGAATATCGACGAACTGGGCGTGCGCTTCCCGGATATGTCCGAGGTATACAGCCGCCGCCTGCGGAAGATTATAGAGAATTCCGCCGTGACCGCCGGAGTACCGCTCCGCAGGGGCGTGTATATTCAGACCACCGGTCCGCAGTACGAGACCCCCGCAGAGATACGCGCATATGAGCGCCTTGGCGCTGACGCGGTGGGAATGTCCACCGCCATCGAAGCGATAGCGGCGCGCCACGCGGGAATGGAGATATGCGGAATCTCCTGCATAAGCAACCTCGCGGCGGGGATATCGGTGAATCCGCTCACCCACGCGGAGGTACAGGAGACCGCCGACAGAGTTGCCCCGCTTTTCAAGAAGCTGGTTACTCAGGCGATAAAGGATATCCACAACGCATAAAAAATTGCGCCCTTTTTTCACGGAGGGCGCAATTTTTCTGCCATTTTTTGCGACTTAAAGGGAGAGGTGATAATATGGAAGATACCCAGATAATCGAACTTTATTTTGCCCGCGATGAACAGGCGCTGACCCGCTCCTCCGAAAAATACGGCGGCCTGTGCATGAGTATCGCTCAGCGGATACTTAACAGCCGCCCAGATTCCGAAGAATGCGTCAACGACACATGGCTAGGCGCATGGAACTCTATCCCGCCCGCAAAGCCGTTCTCGCTTTCCGCGTTTCTCAGCAGGATAACCCGCAACCTCGCCGTCGACCGTCTCCGCAGGAAAACGGCGCAGAAGCGCGGCTTCGGTGAGTACTCCTGCGCGCTGTCCGAGCTGGACGAATGCATTCCCTCGGACGTCAGCGTTGAAAAGCAGTTCGAAGCCGCACAGCTTGCGGAGATGATTGAAAAGTGGCTAGATTCCCTCCCCCGGGAAAAGCGCGCAGTGTTTATCCTGCGGTATTTTTATCTGAAACCGGTAGCCGAGGTAGCTTCCGACCTGGATATTACCATAAGCAAAACCGCCGCAATTCTCCGCCGGGAGCGGATATCCCTGCAAAAAACGCTTGAAAAGGAGGGCGTGCTATGAGCGACAAATTATTAGAAGCCATCGGTGGAATATCCGAGCAGTTCATTGCTGAATGCGATGATTACATCAGCCAGAGGAAAGCCTCCCACCGCCGCCGGAAGCTCACCCGCGTGACCGCACTCTGCGCCGCTGTTATCGCCGGAGCGGCTCTGCTGACCGGGGCGGTCTATTCGATATTCCGCGTAAGCTTCCCGAACAGCTTTGCGAACCGAACGGAACACAGCGCGGCTATTTACGACATCGAGCCGTTCAGAATGTCGATACAGCTTCCCGCCGGGTGCGTGATAGAAAAATCGGAAAACGCGCAGGGCGGCTGGTCGCCGATGGATATAAAGCTGAACGGCGAAACAGTCGGCACCGCCGACTACAGCACATTTGAACTGTACGACGGCGTAGAACGCTCCGACCCGAATTTCTACCGAATGGTATACAATCAGCTGATGTTAAGCGCCCAGGCAAACTGGGACAACGATTATACCGTAGTAAAGCAGGACGAAACAAGCGAAAATGCGGTAACGAAAATCGGGATAGTGGCGGACTACGGAAGCGGAAGCCCCGGTGAAACGACATACCACCCGGGAATACTAGCATTCAGCACCGAGTTTTGCGTATACGTCAACATCAGCCTTGAAAGCGGCATATTCACCGATGAGCAGATAGAATACATCGCCCGCTCTATTGAGCTTACAAGATAACAAATCCGCGCCCTGAACATGGGCGCGGATTTATTTTTTTCAGGGACTGCAAAAGCAGTCCTGTTTTTTTACCGGATACCGGGTATACTGATATCGGGAATATCGTTTGCTCTGGGAGCGCCGCAGTTCTGGCAGAAGTTGGCGTCAGGAGCGTTGACCTTTCCGCATGAGCATTTCCAGGGAGTATCCGGTCTGACAGCTCCCCCGTTTGACATATTCGCAAGTATCTTGCCTAACGTCTGCGATATGTCGGAAAGGGTACGGTCTGTTTCGCGGGTGTTTCTTGAAGCTATATGTATAATGTTTTCAGACATCTCGATGTACATCGCCCACATTATGTGGCTTATTACCGCGGAAACAATTCCTGACAGTGCAAACAACCAATACATATTATATCCGTCCATCAAAGATGCCACGAATACTATCAATAAACCCACAACACATACGCAAAAGCTTACTATAACTGCCACTCTGTTTACTTTTGTCCATTTGTCATTCATTTTTGAATCCTCCATGTTAATTGATTTTTGAAACCTTTCAAGCGTTAATAACTTTTGAAGACTTTCAAATGTTATTAACCTAATATGACACCTTTACCATGTATATTATAACCTTTTATAGTTGCTTTGTCAAGACTTTTCAGCCATATATGATAAAATATATCTGAAAGGAGAGATGGCTATGGCAATTTACACACGACTGAAAGACCTCCGTGAGGACGCTGACAAGACACAGAGCGATGTCGCACGCTACCTTGGAACCACTGCTCAATACTATGGCAAATATGAAAAAGGCGAACGCGAACTCCCTTTCGACCGCGCAATTCGGCTTGCTGAATACTATAATGTCACACTTGACTATCTCGCCGGAAGAAGCAACAACAAACTCGGACAGCCGCTCACCGACGATGAAGCCTCCCTCTTGAAGAAATGGCACTCACTTTCCGAACGCAACAAAGGCAAGATCGAATACCACATTGAAGAACTCAACGACAAAAATCACCACAAATAACACAAAATCTCCCCACCATCGCCGGTGGGGAGAAATTTATAACGGTGAGGAAGGTGCAGATACAAGGAAAAGCCCCAGCGAACTCCGCTGGGGCTTAAACACGCAAAAGCGCATTAATTTAAATGATTAGTCCTGCTTGAACTCGTCGCCGTACATGTTCTGGAGTTCAACGAGGTGCTTATACTTAGCGGCCGCGTTCTTAACTGCCTTGTCGAACAGAACGGTAGCTCTTTCGGGGTTAGCACGCATGAGGGAGTTGTAGCGAACCTCTCTCATCATGAATGCCTTGTAATCTCCGGTCGGAGCCTTGCTGTCGAGGGAGAACGGGTTCTTGCCCTCGTCTGCCAGAGCCGGGTTGAAGCGGAACAGATGCCAGTAACCAGCCTCTACAGCTTCCTTCTCTACCTGCTGAGCGATGGTCAGACCGCCCTTGATACCGTGGTTGATGCACGGTGCGTAAGCGATGATGAGGGACGGACCGTCATAAGCCTCAGCCTCAGCGATAGCCTTTAAGCACTGGTTCTTGTCAGCGCCCATGGAGATCTGTGCAACGTAAACGTAGCCGTAGCTCATTGCGATGCCTGCCAGATCCTTCTTCTTGACGTCCTTACCGCCGGCTGCGAACTGAGCGACTGCACCCACGTTGGTAGCCTTGGAAGCCTGTCCGCCGGTGTTGGAGTAAACCTCGGTATCGAATACGAGGATATTTACGTTCTTGCCGGAAGCAATAACGTGGTCAAGTCCGCCGTAACCGATATCGTAAGCCCAGCCGTCGCCGCCGAAGATCCACTGGCTCTTCTTGGAGAGGTAGTTCTTAGCTGCGAGGATCTCGCCAACGATGCCGTCCTTTGCAGGGCACTGCTCAAGAGCGCTTACCAGCTTCTTGGTAGCAGCTGCGTTTGCCTTGCCGTCGTTCTCGGTAGCAAAATACTCGTCGATGAGTGCCTTAGCGTCATCATGAGCGACCTCGCGTGCTTCCTTCAGCTTCTTCTGAACTCTCTTTCTCAGAGTGTCCTGAGCCAGGAACATACCGTAACCGAACTCTGCGTTATCCTCGAACAGGGAGTTAGCCCAAGCCGGACCCTTGCCTTCCTTGTTGGTGGTGTACGGAGTGGACGGCTCAGAGCCTGCCCAGATAGAGGAGCAGCCCGTAGCGTTTGCGATGTACATTCTGTCGCCGAACAGCTGAGTAACGATCTTAGCGTACGGAGTCTCGCCGCAGCCTGCGCATGCGCCGGAGAATTCAAGCAGCGGCTGCTTGAACTGTGAACCCTTGACTGTGTTCTCCTTGAACTTCTCGTGAACCTCGGGCTTGTCGGAAACCTTGGAAACAGCGTAGTCGAATACCGGCTGCTGATCCATCTGTGTCTCGATGGGCTTCATAACGAGCGCGCTCTTGCTCTTGTCCTTTGCGCCTGCCGGGCAGATGTTTGCGCATACGCCGCAGCCTGTGCAGTCCAGAGTAGAAACGACCATTGTGTACTTCATGCCGGGGAGCTGCATTGCGTCCTTGGTCTTAACGGAAGCGGGAGCCGCAGCAGCCTCTTCAGCGTTCATGATAACCGGACGGATAACAGCGTGCGGGCAGACGAATGCACACTGGTTACACTCGATACAGTTCTCGGGGATCCACTCGGGAACGTCAACTGCGATACCGCGCTTCTCATAAGCAGCGGAGCCCTGCGGGAACGTACCGTCGGCAATATCAACGAATGTGGAAACAGGGATCTTGTCGCCGCGCTGTGCGTTAACGGGGATCTGTACATTGTTAACGAAGTCGACCAGGAACTTGTTGTCGCCCTCAGCCTTGTGCTCGGGGAGCTTGCCCTCGCAGTCAGCCCAGGAAGCGGGAACGTCTACCTTGATAACCTCGCCGGCACCCTTCTCGATAGCGGCGTAGTTCATGTTGACGATATCGTCGCCCTTCTTAGCAAAGGACTTGTACGCCATCTTCTTCATGTAGGTGATAGCGTCCTCGGGCGGAATGATGTTAGCGATGGAGAAGAACGCGGACTGGAGCACGGTGTTGGTCTTGTTGCCCAGACCGATCTCTCTTGCCACCTTGTTAGCGTTGATTATGTAGAAGTTGATGTTGTTCTTAGCGATGTAAGCCTTAACCGGAGCCGGGAGCTTCTCGTCCAGCTCGTCAACTGTCCAGTGGCAGTTCAGCAGGAAGGAGCCGCCCGGAACAACGTCCTCTACCATATCGTACTTGTCGATATAGGACGGGTTATGACAGGCAACGAAGTTTGCCTTGTTGATGAAGTATGTGGACTTGATCGGAGTCTTACCGAAACGCAGGTGAGAAATTGTAACGCCGCCGGACTTCTTGGAGTCGTAAGCGAAGTAAGCCTGCGCGTACATGTCGGTGTGGTCGCCGATGATCTTGATGGAGTTCTTGTTAGCGCCAACGGTGCCATCAGAGCCAAGACCCCAGAACTTGCAGCATGTTGTGCCTTCCGGAGTGGTGTTCGGGTTCTCGGTGATATCGAGAGACAGATGAGTTACATCGTCGTTGATACCCAGTGTGAATACCGGCTTTGTGGTGTTGTTGTAAACAGCGATGATCTGAGCCGGGTTGCAGTCCTTGGAACCAAGACCGTAACGTCCGGTGAATACCTGAGCGTCCTGGAACTTGTTCTCCTTCTTGAGGGCTGCAACTACATCGAGGTACAGCGGCTCGCCGAGGGAACCAGGCTCCTTTGTTCTGTCGAGTACGGAGATCTTCTTAACTGTTGCAGGGATAGCGGCAGTGAATGCGGAGGAAACGAACGGTCTGTACAGTCTTACCTTTACAAGGCCGACCTTTCTGCCCTGCTTGAGCAGGTAGTCGATGGTCTCCTCGATGGTGTCGCATACGGAGCCCATTGCTACGATGACTTCCTCGGCGTCCGGAGCGCCATAGTAGTTGAACAGCTTGTAATCTGTACCGATCTCTGCATTTACCTTGTTCATGTACTCGGTAACTATGTTCGGTACGTTGTTGTAGTAGGTGTTGCAAGCCTCACGAGCCTGGAAGAAGATATCCGGGTTCTGAGCTGTGCCGTGGAGTACGGGCTTCTCAGGGTTGAGGGCTCTGTCGCGGAACGCCTGAACAGCGTCCATATCTACCATGCCCTTGAGGGTCTCGTAGTCCCACTTCTCGATCTTCTGGATCTCGTGGGAGGTACGGAAGCCGTCGAAGAAGTGCAGGAACGGAACTCTGCCCTTGATAGCGGAAAGGTGAGCAACTGCGCCGAGGTCCATAACCTCCTGAGGGTTAGTGGAGCAGAGCATTGCATAACCGGTCTGGCGACATGCGTAGATATCGCTGTGGTCGCCGAAGATAGAAAGCGCATGAGAAGCTACGGCACGTGCGGAAACGTGGATAACCGACGGAAGCAGCTCGCCTGCGATCTTGTACATATTCGGAATCATCAGGAGAAGACCCTGCGAAGCGGTGTAGGTGGTGGTCAGCGCACCTGCGGAAAGGGAGCCGTGAACTGCACCGGCAGCGCCCGCCTCGGACTGCATCTCAACTACCTTAACCTGCTCGCCGAAGATGTTCTTAACTCCTGCGGTAGACCAGGAGTCGGTCACCTCTGCCATAACTGACGACGGGGTGATGGGGTAGATAGCAGCTAAATCAGTAAACGCATAGGACACGTGAGCCGCTGCGTTGTTGCCATCCATTGTTTGCATTTCTCTTTTTGCCATTGGATTTTCCTCCTTTAATTATACAGGCTGACGAACGTCCCGCCTGCGACTAATACCCTGTCCGCGCCAGGCAGTCAGGGTATCCATTAAGCTTATTTTTATTTTATCACAAATTCTTCAATTTGTAAATAGGAAAAGGTTTTGTTTTAGTTTTTTTATGCAATTTTCACATAATCATCATGCTGGAATTAACCATTAAAGCTTAGACGGCGCTAACCAAACACAGAAAAAAACCGCCTTTCGGCGGTAGTTTATAGTTGTTTGTTTCCCATGGAAGCTGCGCGTATCTCCATTATGCCCGTTTCGGGGTAGAAGAACACGGTGCGGCCGTAGTTCAGACCCGTGTCCTCGGCGACTATCGGGATACCTTCCCTGCGGAGAGCCGCCTTTACCGCCTGAATATTCCGCTCGCCGATGTTGAAGCGCTCGCTTGCCGTCGCGAACATTACGGCTCCTCCGGCGATCTTCGCCTTAATGCGGTTTCTGCTTGCTCCGAGCTTCACCATCTCCCTGATGAGCATCGGGATAGCGGTATCAGCGAATCTCATCGGAGTAGCGGCTCCGTTGGTAGCCTGGGTGCTGTCCGGAAGCATGATATGCGAAAGACCTCCGACGCCCGCAGCGCTGTCCAGCAGGCAGATCCCGACGCAGGAGCCTAGCGCATAGGTGACAAGGACGTCCGGCGGCCTGCACACCTTCAGGTCGGAAATACCTATCGTCAGATTAGCCATCACATAACACCAAGTTTCTTCATGAGAGTTTCGAGAGACTCCATCTCGGGGATAAGGATAATATTAGACTTGATTGCAACGCCGTCGATCTTGAATCCGTCGTCGATGAACAGCACCTTGTCGCCGACCTGTGCAAATTCGGTTATCGGGACGCTCATTATAGCGCCGAGCATGTCCACGGTCATGGAAGGAATGCTCATATCAATGGTAAGCCCGGTCAGCGTGCTAAGCGCGCGGAGGTAGCTGCCCGCCATGATGTTGCCCATCTCGGTGATAACTGAAAGCTCCATATCGCCGAGCTTTGTGACCTGGACGTTTTCCGCATTCATGAATGTGGACAGCACCACCTGAGCGAAGCTGTCCTCCAGCAGGAACATCATCATACCCTTGATGTCGCCCTCAAGGCGCACAAGGATACCTGTAATTACCTTCTCGGGACCTCCCATCGCGTCGATTATCTGCTGATATTCAAGCACGCAGACATTCGGCACCTTCATCTCGATGGTTTTGCCGAGCATTTCTGAGAGCGAGGAAGCCGCGCTTCCGGAACCGATATTTCCTATCTCGCGGAGGCAGTCGATAGCCACCGGTGACAGGTCGTCATAATTTTTGAGCATATTTTTCTCCTGATCAAAAAATATGCGGGAACAGCTCGCACCGTGTCCCGCAGGCTATTATCTGAGATTATTCGCAAGTCTGGTGAATTCGTCCGAGGTAGTCACCACGCGGGAGCTTATCTGATAAGCGCGCTGCGTTTCGATGAGCTTCACCATCTGGTCTGCAAGGCTGACGTTTGAAGTAACAAGGGCGCCCTGGAGCTTGTCAAAGGTACGCTCAGCCGTAGCCGGACCGCTTCTTTCGGTAGCCGCGTAACGGTTGTCTGCCGCAGCGTCGATACCGTAAACGTTGTCGAACCTGAACACTCCCACCATGTCGCGGAGCGTATCGTAATCCGGAGCCGTGCCGTCCTCGCTGAACGGAACTACTATCCGGTTGTTGTCGTAGTCAAGCACATATTCGCCGCTGCCGGAAACAAGATACCACTCGCCGGTGTCCGCCTGGGTCATTGCAAATGCGCCGTCGCGGGTGTAGTTGATGTCGCCGTAGCGATCCTCCACTGCGAAGAAGCCCTCGTTGGGAAGCGCGAAATCCAGCGGTCTCTCTGTATAGTAGAACGAGCTTTCATCGAACATAACCCCGGTGCGCTGTATATAAGCGCCGTGACCTGTCTGCCAGTCAGCCTCGGTGGCGCGCTGCGTGGAATACAGGCAGTCCGCGAAGGACGGGCGCACGGTCTGGTAGCCGTAGGTGTTGATGTTCGCGATGTTGTTGCCGTAGACGTTCAGAGCCTGCGCCTGAGCGATCATGGCGGTTTTTCCGGTATGGAACGCTATATTCATGACTTACTCCTTAAATCTTGCAGAGTGACGTTGCCTTCTGATTCATCGAGTCATACAGCTTTGCGAGCGTGCTGGAAGCCTCGTAGATACGGTTGGCGTTCATCATCATGGTCATTTCGTAGTTGACGTCTATGTTGGAGCGCTCATAAGCGCCCTGGATTATCTCGTAGCGCGTGCCCTCAGGAACTTCCCCGGCCTGCACGGAGGTGAACATATTCGCGCCGAACTTGTCGACGTTTCCCTCGGGGTCGATGTATGAGAGCCTCAGTCTGTCCACAAGCTGACCGTCCTGATAAATCGCGCCGTCGTTGTCGATGACGAAATCCTTGTTTCCGAGGTATATCTCGCCGTTCTCGCCGAGTATCCTGCCGGAGTTGGAAAGGCACAGATAACCCTCCGCGTCAAGCTCCCACTGACCGTTGCGGGTGAGCATGTTCTCGCCGTTGTAACCCGCGATGTTGAAGTAAACGTCGCCGTTTATCGCAACATCGAACGGAGTCCCGGTGTACTCGAAAGTACCCTGCCCGAGGTCGGTGTACGAAGTGTCGACATAGGTCTGCGCGAATGTTCCGGAAAGCTCCTCGCGGTGCTTCACGAGTATCATCTGCTCCTGGAAGCGGTTGGTGATTATAGTGTCGCGCTTGTAGCCCGGCGTGTACATATTCGTGAGATTGTTGCCTATGCAGTCCAGCTTGCGCTGGTTCATTATCATGCCGTTGCAGGCGTAGTAGAAACCTCTGTTCAAGAACGTACCTCCTGACCGGCTCCCTGCTTCCCCGGGACTGCGCCGCCGTTTATGTACGGCTCCAGCGCTGCCTTTAGCGAAAGCATAGCCTTAGTGTTTATCTGGCACACTCGGGATTCCGACACGCCTATTACCTTAGCGATATCGGAATACTTCATGCTCTTGTAGTAATACAGTGTTATAACCTGCCGCTCCTTCTCCTTGAGACCCTCGATTGCTCCGGCGATGACCGTGCGGAGTTCCTCGCGCATGAGCCGGGAATCGGTGGATTCAGAAGCGGTAACGCTGCCGTCGTCGAAGTTATCCTCGTACAGCAGCTCCTCAAATGAGAGCGTAACGGTATTTGAAGCGTCCGCCATGCCGCGCAGCAGCTTTTCCTCGCTTATCTGGAGGTACTCTGCAAGCTCGGCGGTCGTCGGAGCCCTATCATATTGATTATACAATATTGTGTTCGCGTTGTCAAGGTCGCGGGCAAATTTTCTTACAGGTCTTGGAACCCAATCCTGTTTCCGAACATAATCTATAATCGCGCCGCGTATCTTCAGCGAAGCGTAGGTCTCGAACTTTGCACCCCTTGAAGGGTCGTAGGTCTCGATCGCGTCCATCAGTGCGATAACGCCCTCGTTCACCACGTCGCCGACCTCGCCGTACTTTATATAGGTATTCCGCAGGGAAAGCGCACAGGAACGCACCAGCCCGAGATTCTTCAGAACTATCTCATTGCGGACTGCTTCGCTGCGGCTCATGCTGTATTCCTCTAAAAGAGCCGCTGTTACGCTGCCTTCCATGCTTTTCCCTCCTTTTGTTGATGGTCACCTCTAAAAACCTCATGCGAGCGAAAATGTGCAGTGCGCACCATCTTCGTCGTCAAACCTCCTCGTAAGGCATACAGCCTTACTTCGTCGGCTTTCCTAGAAGCTGGCACACCCTGCCCATTTTTGCTTTTCACACCGGTTTTTAGAGGTTCCCTGATTTAAACAGCAGGAGCTGCTGCGGTGTTCAGTGAGATGTTTCCTATCGCCTGTATCTGGGCGGTGGAATCTATCTCGCTGTAAGAAAGTACCGTGATGTTCGGAATGAACTGTTCGGTGAGCTTCTTGTAGTAAATACGCACCACCGGAGACGTCAGGACGATGACCGTCGGTATAACGTCCTTTATCTTGTCTATCTCCCGGTTGGAGGCGGTGACTATGCGCTGTATCATATCCGGCGGCATAGCGAGGTAGCTTCCCTGGTCCGACTTCTTTACGGAACTTACGATAAGATTCTCTATCTGGGTATCGAGGGTTATCACGCGCAGGGAGTTTGCCTCCGCGAAGCGGTGGGTTATCGTGCGCTTGAGCGACTGCCTTACGTACTCCGTGATGATGTCGGTGTCCTTCAGCACGTTGGAGTGATCGCCGATAGTTTCCAGGATAGTTTCCAGATCGCGTATCGGGATACCTTCCTTGAGCAGATTCGCCAGTATTTTCTGCAAATATCCGACAGATATAACTTTCGGTATAATATCGTCCACCACGATGGGGTTGGTCTTTTTAACGTTGTCCAGCATGGTGCTTACGTCCTGACGGGAGAGCAGCTCATGCGCATAGCGCTTCATTATCTCCGACCAGTGGGTTATCATGACGGAAACCGGGTCTATCAGCGTGTAGCCTGCAACGTCCGCCATTATCTTCTTGTCCTCGGATATCCACTTTGCCGGAAGCCCGAACGCAGGCTCCACCGTGTCGATACCCTCTATCTGCTGGGTGACGTCGCCGCTGTCGAGCGCAAGGTAGTGGTCAACGAGTATCTCGCCGCGGGCTACCTCCTCGCCCTTTATCTTGATTATGTACATGTTCGGGTTAATCTCGGGGTTATCCGTCATACGAACAGACGGGATTACCATACCCATGTCAAGCGCGAACTGTTTTCGGAAAATAACGACTCGCTCGATGAAGTTGCCGCCGGATTTCTCATCGACAAGCCTCAGCAGGCTGTAGCCGAATTCCATCTCGATAGGCTCGACATTAAGCAGCTTGAACACGTTGTCGATATCGCGGTAGTAGTCGTTGTCCGCCGGGAGCTTTTCCATCTCCTTTTCCTCGGCTTTCTTGCGCTGTGCAAGCTCCAGCTCCGCCATTTTCTTCTTGTTGCGGTTGAGCAGGAATGCCGCGAGTATCAGCAGCACGCCGAGAATCAGGCAGACCACCGTCGGGAATCCCGGAATCACCATCATGACTACCATGACGATACCGGCGATCATCAGAACGAATGGCTGCGCGGTGAACTGGCTCTTGAGGTCGTTGATGAGGCTGTCCTCGCTTGCCGCGCGGGTAACGATCATACCAGTAGCAACGGAGATGAGCAGCGCGGGGATCTGCGAGCAGAGGCCGTCGCCGACGGTAGCCAGCGAGTAGGTGTTGAGAATAGTGTTGAAATCACCGCCGCCGCGCACCATACCGATGATAACACCGCCGATGAGGTTAACGAGGGTGGTGACGATGGACATGATGGCGTCGCCCTTTACGAACTTCGTAGCACCGTCCATGGAGCCGTAGAAGTCAGCCTCGCGCTGGATATTGCTTCTGCGCTTCTTCGCCTGTTCCTCGTTGATTATTCCGGCGTTGAGGTCGGCGTCTATCGCCATCTGCTTACCGGGCATAGCGTCCAGCGTGAAGCGGGCTGCAACCTCGGATACTCGCTCGGAACCCTTGGTAATTACGATGAAGTTGACTAATACGATGATTATGAATATCAGGAAGCCGACGATGGCGTCGCCGCCCATAACGAAGTTACCGAACGCGGAAATTACCTCTCCGGCGTAGCCGCTGGAAAGAATGCCACGGGTCGTGGAAACGTTCAGCGACAGCCGCAGAACCGTCGTTAACAACAGGACCGTCGGGAATACGGAGAACTCCAGCGCCTCCTTGATGAACATTGTCATTACCAGAATGATAAGGCTCAGGGAGATGTTTAGCAGTATCATGAAGTCCAGCAACCAGCTAGGCAGCGGAATAATGATCGCGATTACGATGAATATTACAAACAGAACAAACGAGTTGCTCAGCAGCTTGCGTACTATATCACCCATCTCCTCTCTGTAGAATTTTTATATTAATATACGAATAGTATCGAGTTTTCACGAATTATGCGAATTACGCGTGAAGCGTCTTGTGCTTCTCGCGGTAAACGACTGTCAGCACCTCCGCGACAGCGTTGTAAAGCTCCGCGGGAATCTCCCGCCCGACGTCGACCATGCTGTAAAGCGACCTGGCAAGCGGCGGGTTTTCTATCGTCATGACGTCGTTTTCCTCTGCGATCTGGACTATCCTCAGCGCGATGAGATCCTTGCCCTTTGCGAGGACCTGCGGCGCGTTGTTCTTGTCCTGGTCGTATTTCAGCGCAACAGCGAAGTGCGTAGGGTTTCTGACAACGACGTCCGCCTTGGGGACGTCATGCATCATTCGCTGCGTAGCCATCTGCTGCTGGCGCTGCTTGATCTTGCTCTTTATCTGGGGGTCGCCTTCCATCTGCTTGAATTCCTCTTTGACCTCCTGCTTGGACATCTTGAGCTTTTTCTCAAACTGCCACCACTGGAAGAGAAAATCCGCAGCCGCCACGAACACCAGCATTATGCATATCAGCAATACCAGGTCGAAGATCGTCACCAGAGCGTAGGTCACGCCCGCAGCGACGCCTGTATCTATCAGCATGACGAACTTCGGAAGCCTGTCCCGTATCTCGTTGTAAATCACCACGCTGATGATAATTACCTCGATAAGCCCCTTTAAAATGCCGACTATCGACTGAAGCGAAAACAGCTTCTTAATGCCGGAAAGCGGATTCAGCCGGGAAAACTTCGGCTTGAGCGCCTTCATAGTAAACAGACCCCTTGTCTGCGCGATGGTCGGGATAATTCCGAGGAAAATCGCTATCAGGCAGACAGGTCCGACGGTAATTCCAAATACTGTTATAACGTCGACCCATATCGCCATTATATTGTCAGTGGTGACATAGGTCGAGCCAAGCTCCTCAAAAACGGAGCCGGTATAGGAAAATATATTTTCGGAAATGAAGCCGAGAAGCAGCCTCATCGCCGCGAATATGCCAAGAACGGAAGCCGCAATGCCTATCTCCTTGCTCTGGAGGACGTTGCCTTCCTTTCGCTGATCCTTACGCTTTTTCGGGGTGGCTTTTTCGGTTTTTTCTTCTCCTGCCATCTTCCCACCCTTTCAAAGTCAGACCGCCATCTCGCCGAGCAGAGTATTCAGGTTGCTGAACAGCAGATCCATTATCTTCTCCATGAATTCAGACACCATGCTGCTGCACCCCGCCAGTACGACGAATCCCACCAGCATTTTTATCTGCACGTTGAGCACGAATACATGTATTGAAGGGACCGCCTTCATCAGCACGCCGATACAAAACTCCGTGACCAGCCCGGCTGCGATCACCGGCATAGCCAGCTTTAGACCCAGCGTGAGGACAGTCTCGAAATATTTCACGATCAGCAGTCCAACATTGAAATTGAAGCTGCTGAATCCCATCGGAATGCTCTCGTATGAAATGAAAAACAGCTTTATGTATGAGAGATGCCCTCCCACCATAAAGAAGTAGATCATGAACCACCAGCTATAGTACTGCGTTACAAGGCTAGTCGTACCGAACGTAGGGTCGTAGCTCCTCGCCATTGAAAGGCCTATCTGGTAGTCGGACAGCTCTCCGGCAAGGCTGAAAAGCTGTAACATGAGGTTAACGAAGAACCCCAGCGTGAAGCCGACGAGCAGCTCCTTGCCGATATCCAGCGCAAACGGAAGCACTCCCTGCGGTATCGTATAGCTGAAATCCCCTGCCGCAGCCATGACCAGAGCCAGCATAAGCGAAGCCCCCGCCTTGACCATATTCGGAACGCCGTTTCGTGAGAAAATCGGGTTGAACGTAAATATCCCGCTTACCCTAGCCGTTACCATCAGTATAATGACGAAGTTGGTTTGGATAGCTTCCCAGATCTCAGACATAGCCCCGCCCTACGTTATTGGGACCGCGGATACCTTCTCGAAGATGAAATTGACGAAATCAATGCACTCCGAGGTCATCCACGGCGCAAGGATAAACAGCGCCAGACCCACCGCGACAGCCTTAGGAGCGAAGGAGAGCGTCTGCTCGTGAACCTGTGTCGCCGCCTGTAATATCGCGATCACCAGTCCAACTATCATGGCAACGAGGAGTATCGGCACAGCCAGCTTGAAAGCCAGCATTACAGCCGCCTGGAAAATCTCCATCATTTCGTCCTGCGTCATTTATCTCACCGCCTTTACTACCTGACCTGTCTACAAATTATAGCTTGCAACTACCGAGCCTATCAGCAGATTCCACCCGTCCGCCAGCACGAACACCAGTATCTTGAACGGCATGGATATCATCGCGGGCGGCAGCATCATCATACCCATGGACATCAGCGTACTGCCGACTACCAGGTCAATGACAAGGAACGGCAGGAATATCAGAAATCCCATCTGGAATGCGCGCTTCAGCTCGCTTATCATGAACGACGGCACGATGACCGTCAGGCTGAGGTCGTTCTGGAGGTACTCGTCAGTATAGCCGCCCTCCGGCTCCTCTGTTTTCGAGAGGTCGAGGAAGAACTGCAGGTCGTCCTGGGAAGTCTGCTTGAGCATGAACTTCTTGAGCGGCACGGAAGCCGCGTCCAGGGCTTCCTCCGTGGTCAGTTCCTCGCTGACGTATGGCTGATAAGCCACCTCGTTTATCTCCGAGAATACCGGCGCCATTATGAAGAACGTCAGGAACAGCGCCATTCCGGTGATGACCATGTTCGGCGGAGTGCTCTGCGTCTGCATGGCAGTCCTGAGGAAGCCGAGAACAATGACGATACGCGTGAAGCAGGTCATCATGATCAGCATCGACGGAGCCAGCGCGATAAGCGTCAGCAGAATGATTATCTCCAGCGGCTGGGAAGCGTCAACGCCTATCAGCTCCTGTATCACCGACGAACCCGCGTCTTTATTGACGTAAGTAGGGTCGGTGTCGAGATAATCTCCCGGATTGTGCTGAGTCTCCCCGGTCGCGCTCTGCTGAGCCTCAGCCGTGGAGACCGCCTGCGCCGCGCCGGAATCAGCCGTCCCCTGCTCCGCAAACGCGGAAAGGGTGCACAGCATGACAGTCAGCAGCACCGTGACCAGCAGCGACACCGCAAACTTTATCAGAAGCCGCTTATTCTCTTTTGTAAGCTCAAGCTGCCTGAACACCTGCCGTCCCTCCGATCACTTCTTGTTCAACATGTCCTTGAAAACGATCTTGAAACTCTCCTTAAAGGTGGGATTCCCGCCGTTTTCGTCTTTTTTCATGAGTTCCTCCTCGGTTTCCTCCAGCTCGTGGACTTTCTCCACCCTGCCGTTGGTAACTCCGAGAACCATGCATTTCCCGCATACGCTGACAAGCAGCAGCATTTTGTCAGGTCCCAGATTTATACGCTCCAGGATCTTCATATTTTTGCTGTCGCTCAGTGTCACGCGCCTGTTTAGCTTCTTCATCGCCCAGAAAAGCAGGAAAACCAACGCCAGAACGCCCAGCAGCGCCATTATCATCTGAAAATATTCCACTGCCGAACCTCCCGGAATCAAAAACCGCACTATTCAGACCCGTTCGTCTGAACAGTGCGGCGAAAAAATGTTGCGTGACAGTTCCCCGGAAAAACCGGGAACTTACGCTGCACCGCACTTCTTCCCGCATTCCGCGGGACGCCCCTCAGGGCAGACGCGCAGCGATCAGCCGAGTACCTTCTTGACGGTCTGGAGTATTCTGTCAGGCTTGAAGGGCTTAACGATGAAGTCGAGTGCGCCGAGCTTTATAGCCTCGACAACCATAGCTTCCTGACCCATTGCAGAGCACATAACGACCTTAGCCATCGGATCCATTCCCTTAATGTCCTTGAGAGCCTCGATACCGGTCTTGTTGGGCATGGTGATATCCATGATAACCAGGTCAGGCTTCTCAGCAGCGTAAACATCGCATGCGATTGCGCCGTCTGCCGCCTCAAGGATATTTGTGTATCCATTCTTAGTGAGAGCGTCCTTGATAAGCATTCTCATGAAAGCAGCGTCGTCAACCAGTAAAATCTTCTTGTCCATTACTAATAAATCTCCTTGATATATGTTATATTATGTATTTTATTCCTTGCCGAGGCTGTCCATGAACTTGGACTTGACGATCTCAGTAATTCTCACTGCGAAGTTGTCGTCGATAACAACGACGTCGCCCCTTGCGATCAAGTTGCCGTTTACGACCACATCGACCGGCGCGCCAGCCTGGCGTTCCAGCTCGATTATCGTACCCTGAGTGAACTCCAGGATATCCTTTACCTTGCGCTTCGCGGTGCCGATCTCAACTGAGATCTCAAGCGGAACACCCATCAGCAGCTTGAGGTTATCCTGCTGATCCGTAGGCAGACCGAAATCCATTGCGTCAAACTGGTGGAGCTGCGCATTCTGGATATTGACCGGCGGAACAGGCGGCGGATAAGCTCCGTAAGCCGCATACTGATTCTGATATCCGTATCCGGGGTAAGCAGGCTGACCCTGCGGCGGGTAAGGGTAAGCGCCTGGAGCGGGCTGCTGCGGCTGAGCCATACCCTGGGAGGGGTCAGGCTGAGGCGCGGGAGCCGCCGGCTGGGGTGCCGGAGCGGGCGCAGACTGCGGAGCTGCTGGAGCAGGCTGAGCCGCCGGAGCGGGCGCAGGCTGCTTGGTGGGCTGCGCCTCTGCCTCGTCGCCGTGGAACTTCTCTATCATCTTGTCGGACAGAGACTTAGCAAGATCAACGGACATAACCGACATGAACTCACTGTTCATAACGCCGTCAACTGACAGGTTGAACGTAACTGCAACTATGGTCTCATCGGGATCAAGCTCTGCAAGCTGGCAGAAGTTGGTCTGCTCGATAAGGTACGGGGTCGGCGTGGAGATGTCGACCGAAATTCCGAGCAGATCGGAAAGCGCTGTTGCAGATGCTCCCATCATCTGGTTCATGACCTCGGAAACTGCGCTTATGTTCATCTCATCGAACTCAAAATCTGGAGAAACTACCAGCGGGTTGCCCATGAGCTGATTAAGAATAAGCTGAACATCGTCCTGCTTGAGGACCATCATGTTCTGACCGGAAATACCGGAAACATAGACGATCTTAACGCAGATAGCAGGCTCCAGACGGTCGTAATTCAGGTCGGCTGCCTTGACCACGCTCACCTGCGGTGTGGTGATCCAGACTTTTGCGTTGAGAAGCTCAGAAACAGCGGTCGCAGCGGAACCCATGCTTATGTTGAGTATTTCGCCGACGGCGTCTATTTCATATGAGCTGAATTCAACGTTTGCATCCTTTTCATTAGCCATTGGACATTTTACCTCAATTCTCTATAAAATTATCTATCATTATTGCCTTTTTGTTATTGTAGGTTCCAAGCTTTCCGGTGCACCAGTGCTTGCTTCCGACCTTCACGTCAACATCGCTTGTGATGCTCTTTCCAAGCGGGATAACGTCGTTCACCTGGAGCGTAAGCACCTCGTAGAGGTCAAGGTTGATCTCGCCGAGGACTGCGGTGATTTTGAGGTCGGTATCGCTGATACCGGTCATGATAGTGTCGCGGCGCTCTGCCTCGCGGTTAGCGTCGAGCTTTCTTCTGGAAACATTGTAGCGGGAAATGAACTTGTTCATTATCTCGTCCAGATTTATCGCAGGAATGCACACCGAGATTATCGACTTGGAGCCGTTTATCTCCACCTCGAGGGCTACGATTATTACCGTATCCTCATGGCCTATGGTCTGCACAACCCTGGAATTCGTTTCGATGCCGATTAGCTTCGGCTCAAGGTCGATATGGCTGGCCCACGGCTCGTAGAGGAGATTCGCCATCGAATTCATGACGTCATTCATAATGGTGATCTCTATTTCAGTGAAATCGCGGTTGACATCGCGGTATTCACCTCTGCCGCCGAGCAGTCTGTCTATCATCGTAAAGGTTATCGTGTTGGATATCTGAATGATAACGTTGGTCTCGCTGACCTCCTCGTTCTTGATACCCATGTCCACCATGCCCATCAGGACGTAATCCGGAAGCGCGTTGTTGAACTCGCTGTACCTCTGCTCCTCGATGTTCACCAGCGAAACGCGGCAGTACAGTCTGAGCAGACCTGTGAGGTACGACGAGAGAAGTCTCGCATAGTTCTCGAATATACCGTCGAGAACCTTGATCTGTTCCTTTGTGAACTTCTTAGGAGCGCGGAAGTCGTACTCCTTGACCTTTTCTTCCTCTTTCTGCGTCACCTCCGGAACTGCGCCGGCAGCGACGTTTTTAAGCATTTCATCTATCTGCGCCTGCGTCAGGACGTCAGCCATCTGTATCCCCCCATTACTTTACCAGCGCCCACTGCGTCTGGTTTCCCATTGGATCAGCTATTGCTGTCAGCCTCGGTGGTTATCATGAACGTATCGTAGTCACCGGGGATCACCGGTCCTACCGCTGTCGAAGTGCTGCTGTGATCCGGATACTTCTGGTCGAGGGAATCAATGATCGACTGAGCGTAATCGTTCGGCACCTTGGCGGTATCGCCGCTGTTGTCGCCGTCCGGGTCGAAGTCGTCGAGCTTGATGCCATAGTCATACAGCAGGATATCCTTTATAACCTCGGGATCCGTTGTATCTATGTCTGCCTTTAAAAGCACCATTTCAACGCGTCGGTTCTTCGCCATACCCTCTGCGGTATCGTTATCGGCGATAGGCTCCGCGTAGCCGCTGCCCTTCGCACGGAACTGCTCCGTATCAAGCACCTTGCGGAAATCCATGTATTTAATAACACTTACGGCACGACCCGCCGACAGATCCCAGTCGTTCACCTCGGATATTGCCTTTGCGGTGTGTCCGTTGATGGTGCAGGTCTTTATCGCGGCCTTCATTGCCTTGATGCCGGGGCTTATTCCGTCAAGCAGATCCTTTCCCTGCTGCGTCAGCACTGCGCTGTTTGGTTCGAAGAACACGTTGTTGTCGAACCTTATATTAAGGTGAGCCGCTCCGTTCTCAACTGAAACGGACTGCTCAAGATTATTGTCGGAAACATACTGCGAAATGTACTGGTATAACTGATCAAAGGTCTGCGGAAGATTTCCCTGACCGCCGTTGCTGTCCGGCTTCTCGCTGACGGTACCCTCGCCGTCCTCCGGAACTGGGTTCGGAGAATCCACATACTCATTCAGGTATTTGCCGTGGGACGTAAACGCCTGATATATGTACTGGAACTTCTGTTCGTCCTGTGATGACGAAGCATAAAGCAGAACGAAGAACGTCAGCAGCAGCGTTACCATGTCGCCGTAAGTCGACAGCCAGTCGTTACTATGGTCTTCCTTTGCCTTTTTCTCGAGCTTTGCCACTGCTGTCCCTCCCTTACATTCAGATATAACTCACATGAGCATCAAATGCAAAAATTATACTGCAGGACATCACACCCCTGCCATTATATTATTGTAGCATAAATCCGCTCAAAATGCAAATACTTTTTTACTTTTTTTCTGCAAAAATTGTAATTTTTCTGATAAAGCGGTAAATTAACCGCCAGCCTTGTCTGAACGCTTCTTGCTTGCAGGAAGCATGAACTCAAGTTTTTCCTGGATATAACGCGGGTTTGAGCCGTCCGCAATGGCAAGGACGCCCTCCTCGATGATCTGCATGCACAGCAGCTCGTCGTTGTGGGCATTTTGAAGCGCGCTCGCCATAGGGTTGAACAAAACGTTCGCAAAAAGTGAGCCGTAGAACGTAGTAATAAGCGCCGTAGCCATACCGTCTGCCAGCCCCTCCGGGTTGGAGTCCATGGTATTGAGCATGTTAACCAGACCAACAACGGTACCCAGCATACCGAAAGCCGGGAATACTGCTACGCCCTTTTCGAAGAACGCGCGGCCGTTGTCGTGGCGCTCGCACATGAAGCTGATGGCGTCGTCCAGCATTCCGCGTACCTTTGCGGTGTCGTTAGCGTCGACGATGAGCATGAGCGCGGACTTCATGAACTGATCCGTGCACTGGTTGGCGCTTTCCTCAAGAGCCAGGAGACCGCGGCCTCTTGCAATCTTGGCATACTCAACGATATCATCTATGTACTTTTCAGGGTTGAACTTCTTCGGCATGAACACCAGCTTGAAGCGCTTGCCCAGACCCGCGAGGTAGCTCAGCGGATAGGAAGCGATAAGGCAGCCTATCGTGCCGCCGATGGTGATTGCAAGCGACGGCGGGTCGATGAACCAGTCCATCTGACCGCCCTGGAAGATACCGAAAACGACCATGCCGAATGCGATGACCCAGCCAATTATAATCGTGATATTCAAAATGATCCCTCACTTTTCAAATTTTATCGGAGCTTCCTGCTCCGGTTGGTATACGTTATGTCAAAGGCTCGCCGCTCTTTGCTGCGGACTGTCTGCCGAAGCGTCTGCGCCGCCTGTTGTATTCGAGAATTTTATTTTGGAGTTCCTTCATGCTTTCACGCACGATGTAGGTATGCCCGTTCGACATGGTTATAACCGTGTCAGGCGTTTCTGTGACGGTCTCTATAAACAGCTCGTTGAGCAGTATCTCCTTGCCGTCAAGTTTGGTAAGAAAAATCATAAATTACCTCAGAAACAGATATTCCCCCGCCCCGCCTGAGGCGGGGGAGCTGTTGTCATTCAGTCATTATCTCTTGAGGGAGAGAAGCTCCTCAAGCATTGTATCGGAAGTTGTGATAACTCTGGAGTTCGCCTGATAGCCTCTCTGGGTGGTGATCATGTCGGTGAATTCCTGAGCAAGGTCAACGTTGGACATCTCAAGCGCGCCGGATACGACCTCGCCCGCGCCTTCCTGACCTGCGATAGCAACCTTCGGCTCACCGGAAGCTACGGTCTGTTCGAACAAAGTGCCGCCGACAGCGGAAAGACCGTTCGGGTTATCGAATGTAGCAATGTCGATACGGCCAAGGTTCAGGTAGCCGTGTACCGCATGCTTGCCGATGATGGTGCCGTCCTGCTGAACGGTCACGTTCTCAAGATCCTTGTAGGTCTGCTCGCCGCCCTTGCGTCCATCAGTAAGGTTGAAGGTGGAAAGGTTCTTAGCTACCGTGGTGTAGAAGCTGTCCTCGCCGCCGCCGAAAGAAAGTGAAGGATTGCCGCCGAAAAGCTGCTTTCTCTGACCATTGGTGAGATCCTTTATGCCCTCGAAGCTGCCGGCATCGAACGTAAACAGCTTCTTGGAATTGCCGCCCGCAGCCGCTGTGATGGCAGCGTTGACATCAGCAACGAAGTCAGCGTCGTCGGTGTACTCCTTGTTAGTAACCGATATGGTGAGAGTGTTATCGTCCCACTGAGCGCTGGGAGCGTCGTAGTTGGAAACATACTTGAAAACGACCTTGTAGTCGTTAGCGAACTCGCCCGCCTGGCCTGCCGTCGCGGAAACCGAGCCGACCTTGGCGTTGGATCTTACGAGCGCGAAATCGGCGCCTACGCCGCCGGTAACATCAGCAACAGTAGCTGCGGACGGGATAGTGTAAGATGTGCAGGAAAGGTTGATGCCGGTGGGATATGTAGGAGCAGCAAGCGCAGCGTCGTCTGCGATAGCCTTCTTGATAGCCTGATTGATATCAGCCATGGTAGTAGAAGCGTTGATATTGATAGTCCATGTGCCGCCGTCCGCTGCGGGAGCATAGGAAGCGGAAGTGCCGGCAGTACCAGCGTCAGCAAATACGATCTTTGCCTTGTTGTACTCTGTATCGATAGCATCGTTGGTAGCGAAGCCGATCTTAGCATATGTGGTGGCGCCAGCGGGGCAAACGAAACGCTTGTCAGCGCTTGCCTGGTCGAGCGCCTTATCCCACACGCCTGCGGAAACGGTAGCCTTGGCAACAACTGAAGAGGTGCTTGCCGGGAGGTTCTCAAAGGAGAACTTGATGGAAACATCGTCCGGGAGTGTAACGCCGCCTGCCTCGAGGCATCTCTGGATCTCGTCCTCGAAAGCCTGCGCGGACTCGAACTGCTTCTCCTTATCGAAGTAGAGATTCAGCACGCCGGAGGAGTATGTAGCAAACGGGAACTCCGCCTGGTTGAATGTAACGGACATATCAGTGTTGTCCGAAGGGTCGGAAACGGCGATAGTGACATCGCAGCCGCTGATAGTCTTGGTAGCGCTGGAGCACTTCGCGTCGGTAGCCGGAATAGTTATCTTGATGGGCTGGCTTCCTGCGGGCTGACCGTCGAAATCGCCGGAAACGCCCAGCACCTTGTAACCGGAAGCGTTAACGAGGTTGCCTTCCTCGTCGACTTTGAAGATACCCGCTCTTGTATAGAGGATATTTCCAGCGCCGTCCATTACCTGGAAGAAGCCCTTGCCGTCGATAGCCATATCGTAGATGCTGTCGGAGAAGGTAAATCCGGACTGCGTCATGTTCGGCGTGGTGGTGTTCATCTTAACGCCGTAGCCTACCTGAGTCGGATTAACGCCGCCCAGGGTGGTGGAAGCGCCGGAAGGCGACTTCTTGGTCTGATAGTATACGTCGGCAAAGGTAACAACGTTCGTCTTGTAGCCAGTGGTGTTTACGTTGGCGATGTTGTTGCCGATTACGTCCATCTTCTGCTGGTGGGTTTTCATACCGGATACGCCGGTGTAAAGGGATTTAACCATTTTATTGACCTCCAGAATAAATTGTCATTGACTTGACCGCCGCCCCGTCTCAGTCGCAGCCGGGGCATGAATTCCATTCAGGTCCGTTCATACGATAACGGTCGAATCAATATTCGTGAATACGTTCCCGTTCAGTTCGTTGTCTGAGAGGGTCGTGATCACCTTGTTGTTTTTAACGCTCACAACGAAAGCGTTTCTTCCCACAAGGACCAGCGTTTCACTGCTGCCCTTTCCTGCCGCTAACTCCACGCCCTTGTTGAGGCGTTCGAGGGTCTCGTTTTCGGAAAGGTCTATGCTGCGTTCCTCAAGCCGCTGCAATGCGTGCTTTGAGAACTCCACGCCGTGTTTTTCGTTTAGCTTTTCCTGTAAAGCCTCTGCGAAGGAACCGCCCTGCACCGCGTCCTTTGCCGTGCCGTTCGCGGGCTGAACCACCGTATTTCCCGTGGTAACGCTGATCTGATTGCGAAGCGCCAGGTATTCGCTTATCAGCATTTTAAAGCCTCCATGCTTTATTCAACTTAGGTTCAAACGAAGTCCTCAAGATCCTGGATATCCTCGCCTGCATAGCTGTCGGGGGTTATCTCGCCCGTGACCTCGTGCAGATCCTCGCTGTAAAGGCGCTCGGTATCTTCTCTTGCCTGTTCGTTCATTCTGTCGACTGCCGCCATCATGTCGCTTACGACATCAGCGGATACTTCGTTCTCTTTTTCCTGACGATGGCTCTCGATTATTCTGTCTAGTTCCTCGTCGGAAATCGTGTGGGTCTCCGTGCTGTCAGCCGTCTTGTCAGCCGAAGGAGGTTCGGTCTTATCGTCCGTGGAAGGCTTCTTGTCTGTGCCGCCGGTGCTGTCGGAACCACCTCCGCCTGAGATGGTGGGATAAGCGACCTCAACGATATCATCGAGCGCATAGCCCTTGTCGTTGATGATTACTCTTACCTGACCGTCCTTGACCTGGATAGATTTTATCAGTCCCGAATCGAGCACCGAACCGCCCTCTACACTAGGATTAACAGTTGCGCTCATGCCGATCATCATGGAAGCCTTCGCGATAAGCTCGCCAAGGGAAGTTTTGGTTCCCGGGTCATTGCTGCCCGAAGAATCGGTCTGTGCAATGGAAGTGATGTTCGAAAGCTCGAAGCTGACGCCGTCTATCTTGATGGTGTAGCTGTCGCCGTTCTTCATAACCGACTGCACAACGCCCGTCTTTGTGACCTGTTTGCTGCCGTCCATCTTTGAAGCGGTAACAGTCTTGCCGACCAGGCTTGAAGCGTAGTTCGACTGGGAATAGGTCGCAGCGTCCTTGGAATACTGAAGCGACGTGAACTGTGCCATCTGTGTAACGAACTCGGTGTTGGAGGTAGGCTCCATCGGATCCTGGTTCGTCATTTCGGCAACCAGCAGACTGAGGAAGGTGTCGGAGTTCACCATTTTCTCGGTGGCGTCCTTAAACTTGCTCTTGTACTTCTCGTAATTCGCCTGTATCTGCTCTGACGATGAAAGAATGCCTGAAGTTCCTGCCATTTTCTCTCCTTTCCCGCTTACATGGAAGCGATTATCTCTGCGAAGCTCTCGCCGTCGCGGTCGTCGTCCTGACGGTGATTTTCGTTCTCGCGGTAGGGGTTCTTGCTGCTGCCCTGGTAGTCCTGAGCCTGCGGCTCCTGACGGGATTCGCTGACGGTCTGCCAGTTCTCAAGCTGAACGCCGTTCTGTCTGAGCGTGTCCTGGATAGCGGAACAGTTGTCCTCGATGATCTTCATGGTCTTGGAGTTCTCCGCCGCGATGGACACTGAAACTGCGCCGTCCGCCGTCTTGGTCATTCTGACCGTGATCCTGCCGAGATCCTCAGGGTCGAGCGTTATGCTGTACTCAACATCGCCCTCTTTAAGGTCTGCCGCGCGCTCTGTGATCTTCCCTGACACCTGCTGCGCGACCTCGGAAGGCTTTACTGTGATCTCCGCGCCGTCCTGCCGTGTGAATACCACGGGGCTTTCAGCGGGGATCCCCTGGGGCTGCGCCTGAGCCGCGTCGCCGGTCTTTTCGCCGCCGGACTTTATCGCCTCAAGCTCGTCTGATTTGAAAACTACCCTGCTGCGCTGCGCCGTGTGGTCTGCAAAAACCTGCGTCTGCTCCTGCTGCGGAGCTTCCTGCGGCTTCTCAGCTGTTCTGACTTCAACGCTGCGAACATCGCTACGGAACTTAACGTCCTCCTGCGGTGCCTTCTCGGTCTGACCCGCCTGAGCTGTCTGAACCTGAGCCGCGCCGTCCTGCTGACCTGACTGACCTGCGTCCGTCTGAGCCTCGCTCTGTGCGCCGGTGTTTTCAGCGGTCTGGACTGCCGCCTGCTTCGCTTCGGGCTGGATTTCCTGAACGGGCTTTGCTTGTGCCTGGGGCTTCTGCTCTGTTTCGGGCTTGACTGTGAACTCCACAGCTTCGCCTGTAGCCTCTGCCTGCTCCGCCGCCTGATTCTGCACGGTCTGAACCGCCTGCTCCGGAACGTTCTGCTGAACTGCCGGCTGCTCTGTCTGAACCTCGTCGGCTCCGGTTATCCTGGTCGTCAGCGCGGATATCTCGTCGCTGAGGTCGCTGATATCATCGGGGATCGCCGTCTGATTCATCATTGCCGCAAGTTCGGTCATGACCTGCTGTACTGCCGGATCATTGTTCTGCTCCGAGTCGCCGTCCTTGTCGGACTTGGTACTGTCCACATTCTCAACAGTGTTGATAAGCTCCGCCAGCAATGCCTTGGTTATGTACTCCTGCGGAATATCCGCAAAAGTGAGCTTTCCGTCCGCGATCGCCGCAACGACCTTGCGAAGGTCAAGACTTCCATCAGACTTCGTCAGTTCGCTGCGAAGCATTTCGAACTTCTCATACCTTGCAGGGGTTTCCTTCTCAGATACCGCATTGTTCGCGCTGCCTGCGCCCGAAGTATTCGAAGCGTTCCTGGAACTTCCGATACCGCTCAGTACCTTGGAGAACTGTTCCTTCTGGTCTGCCTTTGCCGCTTCCTCTACCCTTGCCGGAATAGCCGCGTCGGATATCATGAAGTCGCTGCGGGTATACCCGGAACCGCCTGTGCTGAATGCTACTGCCATTTACTCACCTCCTTTTAATAATGTATCTATATCAGGGTCTGCGCCCGGATATACAAACTTATCAGACGCTCTGGGTCTGAGCCGCGCGTATCGACTGCCCGGAAACGAACTCCTCAATGAACTGCTCGTTTTCCTTGTTTGCCGCCGCCTTGTAGTCCTCAAGCTGCTTTTCCTCGAGCTTTTCCAGCGTGCGGACGTCCTTCGTTGCCTCGACTACGACTCCGAGCTGCTTGTTGATCTCCTCCTGCTTGCGGGCGGCGCTGGCGTCTTTAGCGTGTATCTCCTGCTGGAGAGTTACGATGTAGCGCTTGCGCACGGAGATCTCAAAAGCCTGCGCTCCCTGGCGGCAGACGGTCTCAAGCTCAGCGCTGAACTCCTCCACCTGCTTTATGAGCTGTTCCTTCTCTGCGTAGATCCTCTGTAGATCAGCCTGGAGCGCGCTCAGCGTGTTCTTCTGTCGGTCAAGCTCCTGCTGACGGAAATCCATCAGCTTTTGCAGAGTGAACTGAAATTTCTTCAAAGCCTGTCACCTCTTATTGTTCATCGCCAACGGCAGCTATCAAGAGCTGCACTGTTTCCTCCAGCGTGTAGGATTCCTCCACCCGCTGCATGAGAAACTCGTTTATTTTGTCGATCTTCCGGATAGCCTCGTCCAGCGCCGGATTTGTTCCGTGCTTGTACGCGCCTATCGAAATGAGGTCGGCGTTGTTGTTGTACAGCGACAGCAGGTTTCTGAGCTTGCCAGCCGCCTGCTTGTGCTCGGGAGTGTCTATCTCCGACATCAGTCGGCTGACGCTCGGGAGTATGTCTATCGCGGGGTAGTGATTCTGCGCCGCGATCTTACGCGAAAGAATGATGTGTCCGTCGATGATACCGCGGACTGTATCCGCTATCGGCTCGTTGGTGTCGTCGCCCTCAACGAGCACGGTGTAGATACCGGTTATCGAGCCTTCCGGGAAGTTCCCGGCGCGCTCGAGCAGCTTCGGCATGCTGCTGTAAATTGACGGCGTGTAGCCTCTTGCTATCGGCGGTTCGCCGGTGGAAAGTCCGACCTCGCGCAGCGCCATCGCGTAGCGCGTGAGGCTGTCCATCATCAGCAGGACGTCCTTGCCCTGTTTCATGAAGTACTCCGCGATAGCCGTGGCGGTCAGCGGACACTTGCTTCTCATCATGGCGGGCTGATCCGACGTAGCCACGACCAGCACGGAGCGCGACATGCCCTCCGGACCGAGGTCGCGCTCGATGAACTCGCGTACCTCACGGCCACGCTCGCCAACCAGCGCAATAACGTTGATATCTGCCTTGACCTTCCGGGCGATCATGCCCATCAGCGTGGACTTACCAACGCCTGAGCCTGCGAATATACCCATTCTCTGACCCTTACCCATAGTCAGCAGGCCGTCTATAGCCTTAACGCCAAGCTCTATCTGCGACTTTATCGGAGGTCTGTCGAACGGATTTGACGGAGCGCCGGTTATCGAAACAGAATCGGTGCATCCTGGATCTGCACCGCCGTCAAGCGGCATTCCCGTCGCGTCGACTATCCGCCCGATGAGACCCGGCCCCGCCTTAACGGTGAGCTTGTCCCCGGTGGAATCGACGATGCTTCCCGGTCCGATACCCTCGATCTCGGTGTAGGGCATGAGCAGAATGTTGCTCTTGTTGAACCCCACGACCTCCGCGCGTATGAAGCTCGTCATGTCCTTCGAGTAAATGCGGCAGACATCGCCGATATTGCAGGCGGGACCGCTTGCCTCGATGGTCATTCCGACTATCTTCTCTATCTTTCCCATATAGCGGAAGGTGTCATATTTAGTTATTTCATCGCGAAATGCTCCGAATTCAAGTGCCATGACTTCCTCCGCTGTCGGGTCATTCCTCGGCGTCTGCTTCTTCGGCAGGCTCCGGGGCGGGTTTCTTCTTTTTCCTTGTGGGTTTAGGTTCGCGGAACTTTCCGTCGCCAAGCTCCTGAATCATGCGGAGCTGCGTCATTATTCCCGCGTCCACTATCTCGCTGCCGTTATCGACTATCACCGTTCCCGGGTCCGCCTCCGGCAGAAGCTCCACCTCAACGTTCGGAATGCCTCCGCAAAGCTCCTTCAGGTACTCGTAGTCACCTGTCAGCTCCTCGTTTGCGCCGTTGTCGTTAAGGGTTATCTTGATGCGCTCGCAGTTGCGGAATTCCTTCGCCGCCTTCTTTATTAGACGCTTGACTGCCGCGCTGTCCTTTGAAGTAATGCTGTCCAGCGTGACTTTCTTCGCTATCTGCATTACAGTGTCGTATATCTCTTTTTCGTAGTCCGCGAAAAGCTGCTCCTTCTCGGAGTTTATCCTCTCGGCATAGGATTTTGCCTCATCGAGGATATCCCTCCCGGCGGCAAGACATGCTTCCCTGCCGTCGCGGGTACCCTGTTCGAAGCCCTCTGCCTTTGCCTTTATATACACGCTGTCGCGGTTCGCCTCGGCGTCGGAGACTATCTGTGAAGCGTTGTCGTTCGCGGTTCGGATTATCGACTCCGCGCGGTTCTTCGCTTCAAGGATTATGTCCTTGCCCTGCTGAACGCAGCGCTCTTTGAGCTCCTCAAGCTCCTTCTTCTGCTGTTCGAGCTGTTTCTCCCGGAATGCCACCTGCTGGAGCTTATCGTCCAGCCTGCGCTTTGCCTCGAGCAGCTCCTGCTCGGGGTCGGGCTTTTTCGGTTCCTCCGGCTGGGGCTCCTGCTTTGCGGGCTGCGCCGGCTCCGGAGCGGGCTGGAACCTTTTCAGGTCGATGGTGTTCGAAATATCGACGCCGCCGCCGAAATAAACGGAGTTCCTCTTTAAAACTGACACAATATCCCTCCGTTACGCTGAAATACTCTGAACCAAGGGTCACGCCGCATTACGCAATGACCTCGTCTCCGCCTCCGCCGTGGGAGATGGTGATGATCTGTTCCTGCTCAAGGCGGCGGATAGTCGCAACGATGTTCTGCTGTGCAGCCTCAACGTCACGCATACGCACGTTGTGCAGGTACTCGATATCTGCCTGAAGGCTCTCTCTTGCACGCGTGGAAATGTTGGAGAATATGCACTCCGCAACTTCCTGGGTGGAACCCTTGATAGCGATAGCGAGATCCTTCGGGTCGACCTGCTTTGTGAACTCCTGAATAGCCATGGAGTCCAGGTTGACGATATCCTCGAATACGAACATCTTCTGCTTGATCTGATCCGCGAGTTTCTGATCCCTTGCGGACAGCTCGTCGAATATGTACTTTTCGGTCGCGCGGTCTACGTTGTTCATGACCTCCGCAACGTAAGAGATACCGCCGACCTCCATGCTGTCGGTGTTGACAAGGTTTGCGAACTTCTTCTCCAGCGTAGCTTCAAGCGCCTTGATAACGTCAGGAGAAGCTCTGTCCATTCGCGCTATTCTCTCGACTACCTCGACGCGCTTCTCCTTGGGAAGCTCCGCGAGGATAGCCGCCGCCTGATCTATTCTTGCATATGAAAGTATGAGCGCGATTGTCTGCGGGTGCTCGTTCTGAACTATCGCGAGCAGGTTCTTATAGTCGGCCTTTCTCACGAAGTCGAATGATTTGGTCTTGAGCTGCTTTGTTATCCTCTGAAGCAGGTTGTTAGCCGCTTCAGTGCCGAAAGCCTTCTCAAGTATCTCACGGGCGTAGTCAACGCCGCCCTCGGTAACTACCTTCTGAGTCAGGCAAAGCTCGTAGAACTCATTGAGAACGCCCTCGACCACGTCGATAGGCTGATATTCCAACTTTGCGACCTCGGTGGAAAGCGCCTCGATCTCATCGTCAGACAGGTGCTTGTATACTGCGGACGCATTATCCGCACCCATTGCCGCGAGAACCAGAGCGATCTTCTGATTGGCGCTGAGTTCTTCTGCCTTCTTACCTTCTGCCATATCTGTCCCCCCTTAGTGAGGCTTATTCTGCCTTCATCATGTTCTTGATGATCTGTGCGACGATCTCCGGGTTCGTCTTGGAGAAATCGCTTATCTCGCGCTTGAGTATAGTCTCGCGGGACTCCTTCGCAGCCTCTTCTGTAAGGCTCGCAATGTTGAAATCCACTTCCTCCGGAGACTCCTGCTCCTGCGCGGTCGCGCCGGCGGCAGCCTGGGTCTGACCTGACTGTGTGGCTGCTGCAAACGCAGCCTCCTGGCGGCGTCTGATCTTCTTCTTTCTCGAATGGCTCATCATAAGCGTCATCACCAGAAGCAGTATCAGCACGATGCCAAGACCGACTACAACGTAAAGGAGCGTATTGCGGAACGTATCCACAGGCGGAGTGATGATCTGGAGGTTTCCATCGCCGTTTGTGCCGTTGTTCGTAGCGCTGAGTGCGAACGGAATGTTGTAAACGGAAACGAGATCTACCGTAGTACCCGCCGCATTAGCGACTATCGCCTGTAATGCGTCGCGCTCGCCCTGGGTCATGTTGGTCTGATTTACGACCAGTCCAACGCTGAGGGAGTCGATGGAGTAACCGTCCTTAGTTACGGTCTCCTTGACATTGGAAACGCTGTACTGTATTTCTTCCTTATTATAATAATAGTTCTGACCGTCCTCAAGACCGGTGTATGTAGGATAATCCGGAGAAAGGTCTGCGTTCGGTGTTACTCCGACGATACCGCCGTCCTCATCAAGGGCGCCGCCCCACGCTGCCTTGTCCTCGTGGTCCTTTACGCCGTGGTCGGTTCCCTCTGCCGGGGTATACTGAGTGGACTCGGTGTTCCTGGAATCATAATTCAGCCTTGCGGAAACGTTAAACGCGAATCCGTCCTCGCCGTACATCTTGGTGAACATATCGCCGAGACCGTCCTTGAGCACCTGTACAAACTCCTGCTCGAACTCAAGACGCTTTCTTGCGATGTCAACGCCTGACTTATCGGTGTCCTCGTCCTCTTCAGGCTGATCAAGCTCCGGATCTACCCATTCGTAGGAGTTGAGCTTGCTGTCCATGATGGAGACGTTCTCTTTGGTAAGCCCCTCAACGCTGGTGGTAACGCCGCGGTATATCGCGCGCACCTCCTCGTTGGTAAGCGGCTCTGCGTCCGCCTTGAGCTGAATGAATACCGCGCACTGGCTCTCGCCCTTGTTGTCGGAAAGCGCGTAGTTGGACACCTCCGGCAGGGTGATGTTAGCGGTCGCGGACTGTATCTTGTCCATCGAAGCGATGGTTGCGCCCAGCCGTGATTCGAGCTGCTGGCGCTTTACCTCGCGTTTGTCTGTGTCGGTGCTCCACAGGTCAACGCCGTTGTTCCAGATATCGTAGTTGATCGTGGTCTTGGGGTAGCCCTGCGCCCACATCTGCATTCTTAGCGAGTCAGCCTTTTCCGCCGGCACGATGATATCACCGTTGGTGTTCACCGTGACGTCAGTAACGCCCAGCTCCTGGATCGCGGAAGCTATCTCGCCGGATTCTGAAGCAGAAAGCCCGGAAAACAGCACTGCCGTACTCTTATTGGAATTGAGCATAACGCAAAGCACAATGATTATTGCAATAACGACCACCGGAATGGAGATTATCAGGATCTTCGCCATTTTTGAAGCGTCCGTCCATTTCGTTTTAACTGTCGTTACAACAGTTTTCAGCTTTTCATTCATTTATAAGAACGTCCTCCGAAGTTTTATGCTGCCGCGCCGGCAGCTTTGAGGTCATCAAACCTGCATGTTGATGATCGTATTGTAAGCGCTGAGCGCCTCGTTCTTCACTGTAACAAGCAGGTCTACTGCAATGCCTGCCTTAGTGATGTTCGACTGCACCTGCGCAAGGTCGTCGATATTGCCGAGCATGAGGTCAATCGCGTCGCGGTCTACCTGCTCGTTGGTCTCGACTACATTATCAACCATTCCCTTGAATATATCGAGGAAGGAAGCCTCGTTTGCGTCCACCGCGTAGGTCTTTTTCTTGGGATCCTCGCCCATGGGGGTCATGGACTCCATCGGCTTCATGCGGGTGAGCGCGTTCATTGTCGTAAAGTCAACCATTTAAATCTTCCTTTCGAAAATCAGCCCTTGCCGAGGGTCAGCGCCTTCGAAGCCATGGACTTTACCACTTCGAACACCGCCATATTCGCGGAATACATGTTCTCCGCTTCCGTCGCGTCGAGCTGCTCGGTAGCCACGTCAACGTTGGATTCGTAGATGTAGCCGCGCTCGTCTGCGAGCGGGTGGGTGGGGTCGTAGACCGGCTCTGCCGGGGTGGGGTCGTCAACGACCGCCTTGGCCTCAACGCCGCGGTACTTCACGTAATTGTAGGACGCGATCTCGCCGGAGTTCAGCTTAGCGAACAGCAGCTTCTTGAAGGTCTTGTCCTCGCCGAAAACCACCATCTGGCGCTTGTAAGCCTCCTCGGGAGTGGAAGCCACGTTGTCGGCGTTCGCGATGTTCTGAGAGATGATATCAAGTCTGAACCGCTCGGCGGTCATGCCGGAAAGCGGGATATTCAGCGAACTTAAGAATGCCATATGTACCCCCCTGTTACTTCGTAGTCATAGCGGATCTGACTCTGGCAAAATTGCCATTCATCGAGTTCATTATCGCGTCGTACTGTATCTGAGCCTTTGCAAGCTCGCCCTGCTGTACGTCGTTGTCAACGTTGTTGCCGTCCGCCTGGTCGTCGGTCACGCGGTCGATGAACAGCCGCTGAACGAGGTCTATCTCGGTATCGACGGTGCCGTTGCTGCGGAGCTTGTCCCTGAAAATTCCTGCAAAGTCAAGGTATTTGCAGTTGTAGTCCGGCGTATCCGCGTTAGCGATGTTTTCTGCGATTATCTGCTGCTTCTGCCAGAGGACGGACAGCCCCTGCTCAGATATCCTGAATGCATTCGTATCGAAAAGTGCCATATATTTTCCTCTCTGTCACGGGCGAATTCCACAAAATGGCATACCATACCCTATAGTTATTCGTATTATAATTATACACCATTTCACAATATATTGCAACAATTTTTTCATGATATTTTTTTACACAATGTAGAATCGGTATACTAATTATTTAAATTAGCCGACCAAAATTGATAACTTTCTGTTTATTTTGTTATTTTTTGGTACTTTTTTGTGCATAGGTTACAAATCAAGCATTACATTTTCTACAAAAATTTATATGTAAAAAATTGTACAAACAATCAAATCCCCGGCTCCATCAAAAAGCCGGGGATTTGATTTATATTGGGGGAAGATCGGTTATCGTGTTATTCACGCCACGCTGTATGTGCTTTCGATCTCAGCCGTAGCCGTATCCTCCGGGATATACTCCTGAACCAGACAGCTCTGCATAAGCGCTTCCGCCTGGTCGTTGTATTCCTTGGGAACAACAAGATGGATAGGATAATCATTACGGTAATTCATTGCGTAATCGCTGAGGTCGTACGCCTTGTACAGCAGGATAGTATAGATGTCCTCATCAGAACTGTAATAGTAATAATCAGCAGTTCCGCAGACCTTCATCAGCCTGTTCAGCTCCGGATCTGACGCGGTCGTTCTGCCATAGCTGAATTTCAGGTCGTAATCGTTCTGACCATATATCTCGCGGCTCATAATGCGGTTCATCTCAGAGTAGGAATACCCCTCGGACTGACCGAACAGTTCGCAGTCGTCAAGGCTGTTCACATTTTTCAGGATAAACGCAGTGTAGAAGTCCTCTCCCGTAAACTGAGCGCCGACGTTTATATCGAGGCTTTCAAGGTAAGCGATGGTGTTATCCATCCAGTCGTAGACCCTCAGATTATAACTTGATGACGTCAGTTGATCCCCGCTTCCGATATCGTAATACAGGTCGGTATATTTCCAGGCTGGTTCATTCTCAATGAAATCAACGTTTATCTTCTGGCAGTCCTGCCTGATTGCGTCAAAAAGCTTGTTATTTCCGTACTTGGCAATATCGTTCATCCAGATACGGTTGACGCTGTAGCCCTCGTTCAACAGTATGTTCTCGTCCAGCGAGAATAATGAGGAATACCATCCCTCCGGGGTCACCATCTTCCGGCGTATCTCCCCGAAAAGCTCACTGCTGACGGAATAGCGCCGCTCCAGCTGAGTGCCGTCCTTCATCACATAGTAGAAGCTCACATATTTCCCATCGCTCGCACTGTCGCCGTTGTTCTTGGGTATCTCGTCGTGCACTTCCCTGATAGTCTGAAGAATATCATCTCCGCTGATGCCCTTGATCGTGAACTGATTCTTGGTAAGGCTTGACGTGCGGTACTCTGAGTCATAGTATGACATGGAAGCCGAAGCCACTCTGTCCGGGTTCGGCACGTAATACGCCGCACCGAATCCGTTCGACATATTCAGCCCGAGGCATATCAGCGCGCACGCCGCGAGAGTCCCAGCCCATTTTGCCACGGAAAGCCCGAACTTCCGGAAATTTCGCCCGCTGATAAGCTCCATGATGATATACAGAATGAACGTGCTGATTATCGTGCCGATTATCATACCGGGAATGTTGTTCTGCGTGAAACTGTAGTAATCCATCGTGTCTTCCTGCCCGCGCACGTTGATGGAAATGAAATAGGATACCGGTACGGTTATCGCGAAGATCACGATGCCAGGGATAACAAGCCCCATTCCCTTATAGACGTAGGGCATACCAACACGCTCCGCACGGCGGTATTTTATCAGGAAGTACGCCCCGGCGAAGCACGCAAGGGTCACCAGCAGGGCGGGAATGCCGAACTCCGGACGGAAAATCGGCCCGCAGTCGCTGACGCTGCCCTTGCAGCTAATTGACATCATCGAATAAAGCGTCATTATCATCATGCCAAGCGGAGAGGAAGCGGTTATCGGATACGCCGAACCCACAGCGGTGGATATCGCCGAGGGGTAAAGCACAGCGCCGTACACGCCGCTCTCAACGAGGTTTATCGTCATCAGATGAATGACAGGTATCGCAAAGTTGATGAGTATCGGGTAAATGCACGCCTCCGCAAGCCTGCCGCAGAAAGATATCAGCAGCAGCGTTATCGCGATCTCCATTATGCACATGAAAAGTCCCGTGAACGCCATCGGTCCCATCATCGCTTCAACTATCGCCTGGATCTCGCCCTGTGTGTCGAACGCCGACAGGTCGGCGAACTGCAGAAGTATCTGCGCCAGAAGTATCGCAATGAAGTGCGGCAGAATGTTCACTGTGAACACCGCCGCGAGGTCGCCGAAGAACCGCGTGTTGTGGTTTATCGGCAGGGACATATCCATATCCACCACCGATTTGTTGTGAAGGCAGCGGAAGCTGCGCAGAGTAGTCACGAACGTAAAAATGAACAGCCCCACAAGGCTGAGGACCCCGATTACGATCTCAGCAATCAGAAGTGAATACAGCAGGCTCCTCTTATCCAGGAGCGCCATATTCATTTCGTACTGCTCCGGAGTCGGGTCGCTGATATACTGGCTAAGCTCAAGGAGATCTCGCTCCACCGGGCATAAAATATTGATGATGAGCATGAACGCCGGATAACTCAGCACGCTGAAGATAATGCTCATGATAAGCTGCGGTCTGAGGTACTTCACCTTATTCAGATAGTACGGCAGAAATTTGTAGAAAACGCTCTTATTTGCCGAGTTTTGAGCTGTCATAGCCGAGCACCTCCATTTCGTAAATAAATATCTCCTCCAGCGAAAGCGGGATTTCATCGTACAGCTTCGGGGAGTGCTTTTCCACCGCCGCTCTGACCTTTTCGCGGTCGCCTCTGGCGATGATGTGCATTACGCTGCCGTTTTCCTCGACATGGAGGATATCCACGCCGTCCGCGGAAAGCTGCTCCTTCGTGACCGGCTCCGGGAACGACGTCTGGATCTTGAACACGCTTCCCTTCACGCTGTCAAGTTCGCGGTCGAACACTACCTTCCCGCCGTGGAGAAGTCCCACGCGGTCGCAGAATTCGTCTATTTCCCCGAGATTGTGGGAGCTGAAAATTACAGTCAGCTTGGAATCTACCATAGCGTCGATGAGCATTTGCTTGACGATTATGCGCATAGTGGGGTCAAGCCCGTCGAAAGCCTCGTCAAGAAACAGATACGGAGTTCTGCACGCGATCCCGCATATCACCGCCGCCTGCCGCTTCATACCCTTTGAGAAGGTGTTCAGCCGCTTTTTCAGCGGAAGATTCAGCGCGCTGTAGAGCTTCTGCCAGAGCTCCTCGGAAAACGTGCCGTAAAAGCTCTTGTAGTACTGCTTCATTTCAGTAAGGGTCATGCTGTTGAACTGCACCGTTTCATCATTGATGAAGAATACGCGCTCCTTCACCTTCGCATTGTCGTACACCGGCTCGCCGTCGATAAAAAGCTCGCCGCCGCTCAGCCTGTAGATACCGGAAAGCGCCCGGAGCAGCGTTGATTTTCCGGCTCCGTTAGAACCCAGCAGGCCGTATGCGCAGCCCTCCGGAATAGTGAGGGACACGCCGTCAAGCGCGTTTTTATCGTCGAAACGCATTACCGCATTCTTTACCTCGATCATTGATTACCACCCGTCCTTTCACCAGTTTCCCCGGTTTCTCCAGCCTCTCCTGACCATATCTGCCGTGCCAGGGATTCTATCTCCGCAAGGCTGACCCCTGCGTCGTATGCGCTGCGAAGCTCACACCCGGCCTTCCGCACGGCTTCTTTTCTGACTGCCTCGGCTGCGTCCCCGCCGCCGGAAACATAGCTTCCCTTTGCAGGTATCGAGTATATCAGCCCCGCCTGTTCAAGCTGCGAGTACGATTTCTGAACCGTATTCGGGTTTATCCCGAACTGCTTCGCGACCTCCCGCACCGCCGGAAGCCGCTCGTCAGGCTCCAGCTCCCCGGAGGAAATCAGCCGGGATATGCCATTATATAGCTGCTCATAGATGGGCAGCTTCCCCTCCAGCCTTATGTTGAGCATTTTCACTCCTCCTTTCGGCGTGTACTGTTCTGTATTAACTGTATCATCTGTGTTGGTACAGTTATTATACCATACAATAGCAGCTTTGTCAATGGGCAAAACGCATTTTTATTGCACTGGTCTTGATTTTTTTGCAATTATGTGGTATCATATAGATTATAAATAAATCCGGATAAAATACGGAAAACCCCTGAAAACCGATGTGATATGCAAAGCGCACGCCTACGCTCACACAAGGCTTTTGAGGGCGGCCTATGGAAAGGAAACGGATAACCTTCACAAGAAAGGAAACTGACACAATGAGCGAAGAGAAAAAGGAATTTGTAAAGCACGAGGCACCCCGTCCGGAGTTCCCCAAGCGCGCTATAATCACCGGAGGAATGCCCTACGGAAATAAGAAGCTGCACTTCGGGCACATCGGCGGCGTGTTCGTATTTGCCGACGTATACGCAAGATTCCTGCGCGACAGGCTGGGCGACGAAAATGTAATTTTCGTATCCGGCACGGACTGCTACGGCTCCCCTATCGCGGAGAGCTACCGCAAGCTGGTCGCCGAGCAGGGCTTCAAGGGAACTATCCACGACTTTGTTGAGGAAAACCACAAGGCTCAGAAAAAGACCCTCGACGACTACATGATAAGCCTGAATATATTCGGAGCTTCCGGACTTGGAAGAACAGCCGAGATACACAACAAGGTATCCGACTGGTTTATCCGCACATTATATAAAAACGGACACCTGCACCGTATCAGCACAAAGCAGTTCTACGATGAGAAGGCGGGCTGCTTTCTCAACGGCAGACAGGTAATAGGAAAGTGCCCGGTGGACGGCTGCCAGAGCGAAAAGGCATACGCCGACGAGTGCGACCTCGGTCATCAGTACATGCCGGAAAACCTCATCAACCCCAAGAGCACCCTCACCGGCGACACGCCCATAATGAAGGACGTCGAGAACTGGTACTTCGACCTTCCGGCGTACAACAAGCTGCTCAAGGAATACGTTGCGAAGATTTCCAGGCAGAAGAACGTGCGTCAGCTCGTTTCCAGCACTATCTCAGAGTTCCTCGCTGACCCAGTGGTGCACATCAAGAACGAGCTTCTGGACAGCTACAACGCAGTCAAGGATCAGCTTCCGGAGCACGAGTTCATAGAGGAAAAGAAAAAGCCCAGCTTCACCATCAAGTTCAAGGAACTCGACGAGATGAACAAGGCTACCGAGATACTCTCCGCGAACGGAATACGCTACCGCACCGGTAAAACCCTGGTTCCGTTCAGACTTACAGGCAACATCGAGTGGGGCGTTCCCGCTCCGGTGCTTGAGGGCGAAGATCCGCTGACCATCTGGGTATGGCCGGAGTCCCTCTGGGCGCCTATCTCCTTCACTCAGGCGGCGCTCGAGCAGCAGGGCAGGAATCCCGACGAGTGGAAGGATTTCTGGTGCAGCAAGGACGCTAACGTATATCAGTTCATCGGCGCCGACAACATCTACTTCTACGGCGTGGCTGAAATGGCGATGTTCATGGGCCTCAAGGAAGGCGAAAACACCATTGACCCGCCCGAAGGAGAAATGCAGCTCCCGATACTGTGCGCAAACAACCACATTCTGTTCCTCGATAAGAAGGCTTCCAGCTCCGGCGCGATAAAGCCCCCGATGGCGGCTGATCTTCTGGACTTCTACACCCCCGAGCAGCTCCGCATGCACTTCCTCGGCTTAGGTCTTGGTCAACGCAGCGTAAGCTTCATGCCGAAGCCCTACAATCCCAACGCAAAGCCGGAAGATCCGGATCCCGTAGTAAAGGACGGATTCCTGCTCTCCAACGTATTCAACCGCATTATCCGCACCTGCATCTATTCCGTTCAGAAGTACTTTGACGGAGTAATGCCGGTCGGCGAGGTAGACGAGCAGGTGCTCGCCGACGCCAAGAAGGCGATCCTGGATTACGAGCGCTTCATGTACCGCTTTGAGTTCCACCAGGCGACCTATGTACTTGACAGCTACATCAGAAAGGCAAGCAAGTACATGGCAAAGAACCTCGGCGACGCCGACAAGGCAGACGACAACGAGGCAAGACGCCGCGCGCTCATTCAGGTGTTCCACATGATACGTACGGCGGCTGTGCTGCTGCACCCGATGGCTCCGCAGGGAACCGAGATGATACTCGAGTACCTCCAGCTCGACAAGAGCTTCTGGAGCTGGGACAAGATCTTCGACACCATTTCCGATTTCACCGGCGGAAAGGATCACAAGCTGAAGTTCCTGGAGCCCAGGGTGGATTTCTTCACCAAGCACCAGAGCCAGTTCAACACCAGCGAGGAATAAACAAATACAAAAGGGGCTGTTTTCGGACAGCCCCTTTTATTATTCAACACTGCCGTCGAATTTGTACCCGACGCCGCGCACTGAAACTATATTTGCGCTGTAACGGCCTATCGCCTTTTTCAGACGGCTTATGAATACATTCACCGTGCGCTCCGAGGCATGCCCGGAGCTCCTGAGCTGGCGCGAAAGCTCCTCGCGGCTGAATACCGTATCCGGACTGCTTATCAGCAGGTACAGCAGGGCGGTCTCCTTTGGGGAGATATTCAGCGGCTCGCCGTCAAGCTCGGCGCGGTACTTCGAAATATCCACGGTAAGCCCTCCGAAGCTCACAGGCGGTCGGTCAAATCCAGTGACAGACACCTGCGTACGCGCCTGCGCCGCGCGTATTCTTGCGACAAGCTCCGCGATGTCCAGAGGGCGGCTCATTACGTCCGCCGCGCCCAGCTCCAGCGCGGAGAGCCTCCCGGCGTGGTCGCTCTCGGAGGTCAGCACTATCACGGGAACTCCCGCTGATTTCATCTGCTCGAGGATTTCCTTGAGCCTTCCGCCGGCGGTGTCGATATCAAGCAGCGCAAGATGTATCATGTTCAGCCTGACCGTTCGAAGATCGTCAACGGAGCGCATGCACTCCACCACGAAGCCCGAAGCGGACAGATAGCTGTTTATCAGCGTGTTCATTCTGGAAAACCGGTCTATAAGCAGTATCGTTCCTCTGAACATTCCGCACCTCCAATTTCAAATAAAGCGCCGGAGCATAAGCCCCGGCGCTCTTGTATTTATGTTCTGGTCATCGGGTCATCAGCCGAGAACGACCTCAACAGTGTGCTTTCCGCCGTCCATTACAGGGATAACATTGCCGTCAACAGCCTTGCCGTCAACAGTCATGCTCTTAACGCCCTTGCAAACGTGGTTCGGGTTCTTAACGGTGATGTCGTATGTTGCGCCGCGGAACTGACGTGTAGCCTTCATGCCGTCCCACTCGTGAGGAATTGACGGGTCGATCTTCAGACCGTCGAAGTCTGCTGCGATACCAAGAATGTACTGGGAGATAGCGACCATGTTCCATGCCGCTGTACCTGTCAGCCAGCTGTTCTTGCCCTGACCGAAGTTGTCGCCCTGCTTGCCGATATCAGCGCCGGCGTCCTTACCGCCGATCATCTGACCGTAAACGTACGGCTCGGTCTTGTGAATGTCGGAAGTCTCCTCAGTGAACGCCGGAGCGATCTCGGAGTAGTACTTGAACGCCTGGTCGCCCTCGCCTGCGTATGCAGCGGCACAGATTATCCATGCGTTGTTGTGTGTGAAGATACCTGCGTTCTCCTTGTATCCGCCCGGATATGTGGAGATCTCGCCGTACTGGATATAGTACTTTGTGAATGCCGGGTTGTTGAGCACCAGACCGTACTGGGTGTTGAGTCGCTCGTCGATAGCCTTGAGAGTCTTCTTGGAAGCCTCAGCGTCGATGTCGGACATGATAGCGAAGCCCTGCGGCTCGATGAAGATCTGACCTTCCTCGCACTCCTTGGAGCCCATCTTCTTGCCCTCCGCGTCGTACGCTCTGAGGAACCAGTCGCCGTCCCAAGCGGAATCCATCATAACCTTCTTCATCTTGTCGATCTCAGCCTGGGCCTTTGCAGCCTCGTCGGTCTTGCCGAGGTGGTTGAGTATCTGAACGTAGTTCGGGCCTGCGTAGGTGAACAGTGCGCCCACGAATGCGGACTCAGCGACCTTGGAGTAGCCGCCCTCCGCCTTGAACTTCGGGTTGGTGTAGGTCTGGAAGGACTCGCCGGGAGTATCGGAGTAGCAGGAGAGGTTGATGCAGTCGTTCCAGTCTGCGCGCATTGCGAGGGGCAGACCGTGCGGACCGAGGTTGTTTACGATGTGGTAGAAGGAAACCTTCAGGTGCTCGAGCATGGGCTGTGCAACGGACATATCGTTGTCGTAGGGCACCATCTCATCGAGAATGCTCCAGTCGCCGGTCTCCTTTATGTATGCGGAAACGGAGAGAATGAGCCACAGCGGGTCGTCGGAGAAGTCGCCGCCGATATCAGCGTTGCCCTTCTTGGTGAGGGGCTGGTACTGGTGATAGCAGCCGCCGTCCGGGAACTGTGTGGAAGCGATGTCGATAATACGCTCTCTTGCTCTGTCGGGGATCTGGTGAACGAAGCCGAGAACGTCCTGGTTAGAGTCACGGAATCCCATGCCGCGTCCGATACCGCTCTCGAAGTAGGAAGCGGAGCGTGACAGGTTGAATGTAACCATGCACTGGTACTGGTTCCAGATGTTGACCATGCGGTTTACCTTGTCGTCAGGTGTGTCAACGTTGAGGATACCGAGCAGCTTGTCCCATGTCTCTCTCAGCTCTGCAAGGCCTGCAGCGACCTTCTCGGGAGTGTTGTACTTCTCGATCATCGCGTTGCTCTTTACCTTGTTGATAGTCTTGCCGTCAGCCTCGAACTTCTCAGCAGCGGGCATCTCAACATAGCCGAGGATAAATACGAGGGTCTTGCTCTCGCCTGCGGCAAGAGTGATCTCCTTGTAGTGGGAAGCGATAGGAGACCAGCCGTCGGCGAAGGAGTTGTTAGCCTTGCCGTCCAGGACAGCCTGCGGGTTGTGGAAGCCGTTGTACAGGCCGATGAAGGAATCGCGGTCGGTATCGTAGCCGTCGATGGAATCGTTAACGGTGTAGAATGCGAAGTGGTCGCGGCGGTCGCGGTATTCGGTCTTGTGGTAGATGGTGGAGCCTACTACCTCAACACGGCCGGTGGAGAAGTTTCTCTGGAAGTTGGTGCAGTCGTCCTGAGCGTCCCAGAGGCACCACTCTGCAAAGGACCACAGCTTGAAGGTCTTTGCGGAGCCGCTCTCGTTTGTGAGAACAAGCTGCTGTACCTCGCCGTCGTAGTTCTGCGGAACGAAGAATGTAGCCTCAGCCTTGAGCCCGTTCTTCCTGCCGGTGATGATGGTGTAGCCCATACCGTGGCGGCACTCGTAGCTGTCAAGCTCAGTCTTTACAGGGGACCAGCCGGGATTCCAGATGGTGTCGCCGTCCTTGATGTAGAAGTATCTGCCGCCCATGTCTATCGGGACGTTGTTGTAGCGGTAACGGGTGATACGGCGCAGACGAGCGTCCTTATAGAAGCTGTAGCCGCCTGCCGTGTTGGATATCAAAGAGAAGAAACCCTGGGTTCCGAGGTAGTTTATCCATGGGTAGGGAGTACGGGGCGAGGTAATTACATACTCGCGGTTTTTGTCATCAAAATGACCGAATTTCATCAGTGACCTTCCTTCCTTGCTTGCTCCGGTGGGGAGCCGAGGGGGGTCTGCCCCTCGCAGTTGGTTATTCCGGCTTTACTAAGCACTTTCCGCAGATGAACGTTTCGGAAAGTACAAGCCGCTATAAATTAGTATACAATATTGCGGCGAAATTTACAAGGGCTGAAAACGTTAACATTTTTTTTATCGTGGAATTTTACTTTAAAACCGAAAATCGGGTGTATTTATTAGTAATATTGAACAAATCAGGCATGCGCGTTTACAGTCCGGTTCCGGAGGAAAAATCACCAATTTTGCAGGAAACCGCGGACGGTTTTTGTTGATTTCAGAGAAAAAACGTCGTGTTCTGACTGTTGCGCAACAGAAACGCAACAAACTGTCCCTTATGGGGCTAAGTGGCGCGGAATGTCCATTGAAATAAAAAGGAAATCCAGGTATAATTACATACAGGTGCTGCTGAACGGCAGTACACGAAGGGAGCGTATAATGCAAAACGACAAGAAAAGCCCCTTAAATCAGTCCCTCTGGGGAAAAATATATCAGGTGATAATCACCTGGATAGTGTATTTCCTGTTCAGACCAAAGGTAGAGTGGGTCGACAAGTCCGTTAAGAAGCAGCTCAAAGGAAAGCCCGCGGTGTTCGTGTTCAACCACACGCACCATTTCGACGGAGCTTACACCGGCGCAGTGCTGGGGCGGTACAAGCCATATGTCCTCGTAAAAAAGAGCTGGTTCGAAAAGAAAGGCGTCGGCACTATGATAGGCTGGTGCAGGTGCTTCCCCATCGACCTTGACGGCGCGGACGCTAGCTGGTACACCACCGCGGAGGAGATAATCCGCCGCAGCGGTTCTCTGATAATCTTCCCGGAAGGCGGTATCGCCAGGGAAGGAAAAATCGAGAAGTTCAAGCCAGGCGCGGCGCTGGTGTGCGCTTCGACCGGCGCATGCGTAGTCCCGGCGGCTATCTACGGCGGCTATCATATGGTGTTCGGAAAGCGGCAGCGGCTGCTGGTCGGAACCCCCATCGAGAGCAAATGCCCGGATAACATGCGGCACTCGCAGTACGCAAAGCAGCTCATGAATCAGGCAGAGGACGAAACAAAGCGGCTTTACGGGATCCTGGAGCAGAAATACGGCAAAACGGATACCTATTCCGAAAGCTATGCTCCGGCAGAAAACAAGTAAACACGCGGGAAATCCGCAGGACAAATTTTATTTTGAGAGGTATTAATTATGAACACAGAGATCGCAGAAAAGATCAAGAACATGCTGGTAGAGAACCTGAGAATCCCCGCTGACGAGCTGGAGTACACCAGCGAGCTGTTTGGCGACGACATCGGACTCGACTCCATCGACTCCATCGAGATCATCGCAGGTATCGACAACCTGTTCGGCGTACAGATGACAGGCGCTGCAAGAGAGAACTTCCAGACCATCGAGACCCTCACAAAGTACGTTGAGGAACACATGGGTGAGTAATATGAGCGACAGAAGGATCGTTGTAACAGGTCTGGGACTTATCTGCGCGCTAGGCGACGGCACCGACAAGTGCTGGAGCGCGGCTTCAAACGGTATCACCGGTATCCGCGAGGTACAGTCGGTGAGCACCGAGGGCTGCTACGCAAACAAGGGCGCCGAGGTAGCTGAAAGCTCCGAGCAGCTTTCAGGCGAGGACTACGACCGCAGCTCCCTGCTGTGCATAAAGGCGGCGGGCGAGGCTCTTGCGGACGCAGGCTACACCGTGACTGCGGATAATTCCGACCGCATAGGCGTTATCGTCGGCAACTGCGTCGGCGGCGCCGCAAGCATTGACAAGTACTACACCGACGAATTCAAGACCGGCTCCGCAAAGCCGTCCGATATTCTCAGAATGCCTGCTGCTGCCATCGCGAACAACGTTGCGAAGCACTTCGGGCTGAACGGCGCGACCGCCAACATCGTAAACGCCTGCGCTGCGGGCACGATGAGCCTTTCCTATGCCGCTGACCTTATCCGCGCAGGTAAGGCTGACGCATTCGTTGCGGGCGGCTCCGACAGCTTTTCTTCGCTGGCGTTCGCGGGATTCCACGCGCTGCACGCTCTCGCGGCTGACGCATGCTCCCCGTTCAACCACAGCAACGGCATCACCCTCGGCGAGGGCGCAGGCATACTTATCGTAGAGAGCTACGAGCACGCAAAGGCACGCGGCGCTAAGATCTACTGCGAGATACTCGGCTCCGGTGTAAGCTCTGACGCGCACCACATCACCGCTCCCCGCCCCGACGGACAGGGACAGATGAGCGCCATCAGACGCGCGGTGAAGACCTCCGGTCTGGAGTTCACCGACATCGACTACATCAACGCCCACGGAACCGGAACCGCAAAGAACGACGAGGCTGAGTTCCTGTCTCTGCACACCCTGTTTGACGAGAACAAGCACCTTTCCGTAAGCTCCACCAAGTCCATGACAGGTCACTGCCTGGGCGCGGCAGGCTCCATCGAAGCAGTGCTGACCGTCAAGTCCGTATGCGAGGACGTTGTACCTCCGACAATCGGCTACTCCGACGAGGACCTTGCAATGCTGAAGGAAAAGGCAGGGGATATAGATTTCGTTCCGAACACCAAGCGCGAGAAGCCCGTTAACTACGCGGTTTCCAACTCCTTTGCGTTCGGCGGCAACAACGCAAGCATCGTATTTGCTAAGAAGCCTCACGAAATTCCCGACAATACAAATAGCGAGAAGCTCTACATCACCGGTATCGGCGAGGTAGTCGGCAGCACAGAGGAAGAAGGCAAGGGTATCCGCGCTTCCATCACCTCCGACGACTACAAGGAGCACGGCATAAAGATGGCGTTCTACCGCAAGCTCGACCGCTTCAGCCAGATCCAGCTCATAAGCGGCATGAGAGCGCTCGCAGACGGCAATATCACCATCGACGAGAGCAACGAGAACGACATCGGCATAGTAGTCGGCACGTCCGACGGCCCGATGACCGAGATCGTAGGCTTCCAGAAGGCGGTAGTAGAGGGCGGTACTGCAAACGGCAGCGCGTTCTCCTTCCCGAACACAGTTTATAACGCCGCAGGCGGATATTTCAGCATTTTCGCCGGTATCAAGGGCTACAACGTGACCGTTGCGAACAGCGTTCAGGCTGGCTTACAGAGTATCTGCTACGCCGCTGACGTACTCCACAACGGCAGCGAGAACATCATGGTAGCAAGCGGCACAGACGAAAATACCGACGTGGACGCAGAGCTTTACGGCAAGCTGGGTCTGCTGGCTGAGACAAAGCCCTATTCTCTTGAGAAGCCCGGCTTCGTGCTCGGCGAGGGCTCGGTATCCCTCATAGTTGAGAAGGCTTCCTCCGCTGAAAAGCGCGGCGCCGTGAAGTACGCCGAGGTAGCGGGCTGCGCCATGACTCACCACGCTGTAGAGTTCGGCACGGTAAGCGGCTCTGAGGACGCACTCGCAAAGGCTATAGAGGCTGCATGCGCTGACGCTGGTATCTCCGTATCAGACATCGACGCGGTAAGCGGCTTCGCGAATGGTCACAAGACCATCGACGAGCTGGAGCTTTCCACCTACAAGAAGGTATTCGGCAGAGATATCCCTGTTTTCGCGGTAAGGGAGACCATCGGCGAGGCAAGGGCTGCCGCGGGCGCAGAGCAGGCGGCTTACGCTGCGAAGCTCCTCGCGGGTAAGCTTGGAAGCTCCGCTAAGGCTTACATCGGCGGCAAGGCTGCCGACGTGGACGTTTCCAGTTACAAGTATGTACTGGCGGCGGCATGGGGCGCAGGCGGTTCTTATTCCGCTGTGGTGCTCAGGAAAGCGTAATATTTCAAATTCGGAATTCGGAATTCGGAATGCGGAATTATGGTGTCGCCGCTGAACGCAGGCACCGGAATCCCGTACAAAGGAACGGTCTAACAGACCCCGGATTCCGAATCGTTTTTAAGGAGGACAAATGGAAAAGGTAGCACTGGTAACCGGCGCTTCCCGCGGAATAGGCAAGGCGTGCGCGCTTCGCCTGGCGGAATGCGGCTACGATATAGTAGTGAATTACAACTCTAACGAGGCTAAGGCGCAGGAGGTAGTCTCCGCGATAGAAGCGCTCGGTCAGAAGGCGGTTGCAATTAAGGCGAACACCGCCGACCTCAAGGAAGTTCAGAACATGTTCCGCGAGGCTCACAAGGCTTTCGGCAGACTTGACGTTCTGGTCAACAACGCCGGCGTAGTCGACGACGCATTCCTGCTGATGATAAACGAAGATTCCCTCACGAGAAGCCTGGACATCAACATCAAGGGATACTTCCACTGCGCACAGCAGGCGGCGCTCAAGATGATGAGCAAGAAGCAGGGCGTTATAATCAACGTTTCCTCTGTAAGCTCCATTCTCGCCGTTGACGGACAGGGCGTTTACAGCGCTACGAAGGGCGCGGTCAACTCCATGACGGCGACCCTCGCAAAGGAGCTTGCTCCCCGCGGTATCCGCGTAAACGCAGTCGCTCCCGGCTTCATCGAAACCGAAATGCTCGACGCTATCCCCGAGGACAAGAAGGAAGAATACCTAAAGGCTATCCCGATGCACCGCCTTGGCACCGCTAAGGAAGTTGCTGACGTAGTTGCACAGCTCTGCTCCGACGCTTTCGCGTATGTCACCGGACAGGTAATCGTGCTTGACGGAGGTCTCAGCTTATGATGAATCTTCTTGAGATCAATCAGCGCATAAAGCAGCGCCCGCCTTTCCAGATGATAGAGCGCGTCACCGAGCTTGTCCCGAATGAATCCGCTAAGGGTATCAAGTGCGTTTCCGTCAACGAGCCGTACTTCATGGGACACTTCCCCGAGACCCCGATAATGCCCGGAGTCCTGCTCATCGAGAGCGCGGCGCAGCTTTGCAGCCTCGTTATCGCCCCGGACGCCGCCGCTTCCGATGAAAACAAGCTGTACGTCCTGCTGAAGGTCAAGGATTTCAAGTTTGTGCGCCCGGTTATCCCCGGCGACAGACTGGAAATATCGGTAAAGGTCACTATGGCAGCCGCCGGAGCGTACGAATTCTCTGCGGTAATATCCGCCGACGGAGTTGTCAAGGCGAAGGGCAGCATGCTTTTCACCTCGATGGATAAGAGCGCGGTTTATGGCTGAGCTGAAATTTGACTGGAGCGCCTGCATAGTGTCGGGAGGCGCGGAGCTTATAAACCGGGTAGAAGCGGCGCGGGCAGAGTATTCAAGCGTTTGCTCTGAGTATTTCGACTACCTGGTTTCGAAGGCGGGCAAAACCGGCGTACACGGCGACCGTTTCGAAGAAAGCGCCTGCGGCTTCCTGCTGCTGGACAATCTCCTGAAAAAGAACGGGATAGACCGCCGCGACCTCGCGATAATGCGCGACAGCGGCGGCAGACCCTGCATAATAAACCGCAGCGACATTGATTTCAGCATATCGCACTCCGAGGGAGCCGCGCTGTGCTGCCTCGCCATTGGAGCCGACGCTTCCGTAGGCGCGGATATCCAGCACGCGCGTGAAACCGACCCGCAGCGCATAGAGGAGCTTGCGAAAACCTTCATGCAGCAGCGGGAGCTTCACATGCTCCAGATAAGCTCCGCTGCGGACAGAAAGAACATGTTCTACCATGAGTGGACCCGGCGCGAGAGCTACTTTAAAAGGTGCGGTCAGGACGATCTCCCGATGTCCGGGATATTCAGAGAAGGAATCATCAGAGCGTGCGGCAGGGAGTATTACTACTGCATATCCCTGCCGGAAAACGACGATTAAGGAGAATAAATGAAAGTATTAGTATTGAACGGAAGCCCCAAGGCAGAGCGCAGCAATACCCTGAACATCACAAAGGCGTTTCTGAAGGGATTCCCCGCTGACACAGAGGTTGAGCAGGTAAACCTCTACAAGAAGGACATCAAGCCCTGCCTGGGCTGTTTCTCCTGCTGGAGCAGAACTCCCGGACAGTGCGTCATCAAGGACGACATGCAGGATATCTACGAAAAGATCAAGGCTGCGGATATCGTTATAGAGAGTTTCCCGCTGTATTTCTTCGGAATGCCGTCCCAGATGAAGGCGACAACGGACCGCTGCCTGCCGTTCATGCTGCCGTATATGGGAAATCTTGTCGAGGACAAGAACGCAAGCTTCCACGAGCTGCGCGATGAATCCATGCATGAAAAGCGCCTTGTAGTCATCACCACCTGCGGCTATGTCGACGAAAAGCCGATGTATCCCGCACTGCTGAAGCAGCTTGACCTTATCGCAGGCGAGGGACACTACACCGCGATACTATGTCCCGAGGGCGAGCTGTTCATCGCCGATAAGGCAAAACGCCAGCGCGAGGGCTACCTTGCCGAGATAACCAGGGCAGGCGCAGAGTTCGCACAGAACCGCGCACTCTCCGAGGAAACAAAGAAGCGTATCGCAAAGCCGATACTTTCCCCGAAGGGCTTCGAGACCATCACCCTCGCTCACTGGGGAATGAACAAGTAATACGAACCGGACTTAAACCGGGCAATAAAAAAATCCACGGAACAAACGCTCCGTGGATTTTTGTTATGTTTTTACGAAATTACTTGATGATGGTGATACCGCCGATAACGGGCAGGGGCTTCATCTCGCCCTGGGCAACGTTAACGATGCCGAGGATCATGAGAACCAGGGAAGCAAGGCTGCCAAGTCCGGATACGATACCGCCGATGAAACCGATAAACGGAATAAAGGAAAGAATACCGCCTGCTATGCCGATAACGATTTCTGCCAGGAACAGAACCAGTCCCTGATTAGCGTGGAACTTTGCGAACGGGGTCTTGCCTGCTGCAAGTCCGACTATCCACAGAATACCGATGTAGCTGAGAATACCAAATACCTTATCATTAGAGTCCATATTTATTACCTCCTGAAATATACCAGCCGCAGCCGTTGGCGCCACAAACCTACGACAAAAATTTCGCACGGCTTACATATATCATATAACAAAATGCGGCTTTTGTCAACTAAATCGGTGAAATATAACGTAAATTATACGAAAAAGCTAAAAATCTCCCGTTTGTTCTCAAGAATATCGTTAAATCTATCCAAGTATTCGTACGGATATTTATGATTGGTTATACGCTTTATCCTGCCGGTTCTGCGGTCGACAAGCTTTGTGGAAGCTCCCGCGCCCACTGCAAGTATAGTCTGAAGCTCCTCCATGATGTAGGTGTTGTAGAGGCTTTCGGTGCCGGGCTTTGCGTAGCCGGTGTTCTCCTGGTTGTCGGCGGTGTTCTTCTGCCGATAGAGATAGTACGGTATATACCCGTGCTCCGCCAGCTTCTGGTGAGCGTAGTCTATCATGCGCTCCGTTTCGCCCGCTGCGCCTTCCTTACCCTCACGGAACAGCGCCGCCGCGCGCTTCAGCGACAGGCTGTGCACCGTGATATTCTCCGGCGACAGACCGCACACCGCGTCAAGACTCGCCGCAAAGCTGTCGAACGTATCCGTAGGAAGCCCCGCGATAAGATCCATATTGATAACGTCGAATCCGGTCTCCCGCGCCATCAGGAACGCTTCCTCCGTCTGGCGGCTGTCGTGGGAGCGCCCTATCGCCTTCAGAACGCTGTCGTTCATCGTCTGCGGATTGACGCTTATCCTGCCGACGCCCGCAGCCTTTATCGCTTCCAGCTTCTCAGGGGTTATCGTGTCCGGTCTGCCGGCTTCCACCGTGAATTCACGGATATGCGAGAGGTCGAAGCACTCCAGCGCCGAGAACAGCATTTTAAGCTGCTCAGCGGAAAGCACCGTTGGAGTTCCGCCGCCGAAGTAGATGGTATCCGGAACAAGCCCCAAATGCCGCGATATCGTGGAAAGCTGCCGCATCTCCTCCATCATTCGCCCGAGGTACTCGTCCAGCCTTGCCGCCGCGGAATTCACCGAATGCGAAACAAAGCTGCAATAACTGCACCGCGTAGGGCAGAACGGAATAGACACATAAAGACTGAACGAATTTTCAGGTATACTGTCGGCGAGCGGCTTCTGAACCTGCTCGATACGCCGCGAAACAGCCAGCTTCCGTGGGCTTACAAGCAGCGACTGAAAAGCCTGCGCGTCGGTGAGCTTCGACAGCACCTTGACCGGGCGCACTCCGGTGAGTATCCCCCAGGGGAGGTCGCGCCCAGTGTACTCGCGAAGCGCCTTGTAGAGCAGTATGCACAGCTCCCGCTCCTGCTCCTTTTCGGGCATGTCGCCGGGAATGCTGCGGCTCATGCAGAATCGTTTTCCTTCGCGCACCAGATCCACGGAAAGCTCCGCGCCGCCGGGGTATTCCACCTTTTCCGTAAGGCAGAAATCGCCCTGTGCGTCCGCCTTGTCGGTGGAGAGCTTTATTCCCGGCTCGTTTATAAAGTTGCGGAACAGCCGCTCAACCTCGTACTGAAATCTGTGATTGCTGAAAATAAGTGTCATTTTATATCCTCTGTTTTGCTTTGCAAAGTTCGGAAAAATACTCCGTTACAAATTCCGGGAACCTCTCCCGGCGCGAAACGACTTTTTCCGCAGCCGTGACCCCGGAAATATCCCCCGGGAACACCGCCGTATCCGCGGCGTTCAGCATTGGAATATCCATGGCGCTGTCCCCGGCGCAGACTATCCTGCTGAAACCGCGCCGCTCTTTTAACATACCCGCAAGGCGGTTCACCGCCGCCCCCTTGCACAGACCCGCCGGAAGCGCGTAGACCTTCGCCCCCGTCTCGAAGCAGCTTACCTCCGCCCCGGATACCTCGTTCAGCCTCCGGAGCATGCTTTCCGGCTCCGTGGACTTTGTGAAAAGGAACATTCCATCAACCATGCGTATTTCAAAGTTCCTGCCGGGATCCTGCTCCATAACGCTGCGGCAGCGCTCCAGCCCCCTGGAGCTTTCCTGCACCAGCCGCATTGTGCGTCTTGCCCATTCCGGGTCGGGAACTCCGTTCACCAGCAGAGTGCCGCCGTTGTCGGTCAGCGCGTATTCCGGCGAGAATCCCTCCGGAAAGCGTATTCTGCGGTACTGCTCAATGCTCCGGGTGGTCACAGGGATTATCGTCAGCCCCGGGAGCAGCTCCGCCTGACGTTTCGTTATGCAGGATATCTCCCTGTTGTCCTTGTATTCGCACACGATGTCCCCGGGCTGCTTTCTCGAAGCTGAAAAAATCAGCGTGCCGTCAAGGTCGGAGAAAATAAGCGGCTCAAACATTGTCCATCACCCTGATAATGCCGCACGCCTCGTAGCATTTCAGCGGATACTGCCGCACCTCCACGCCCTTTTCCCGGGCTAATTCGGATATGTGGCGGGTAAGGGGGCTGTCAGGGTCGCGGAGCAGTATAAGCTCCGGAATGCGCCGCAGAAGCACCCTGGTCGTCTCGCCGATTCCCGGCTTTACAAGTTTAATATCAGGAACCCCGAACTTCTCCGCTATCTCCCGGGTCTCCGCGAGACCGTTCCCGGAAGCCGGCGGCGGAAGCTGAGCCTCGCCGTAGGTCATAGCTGCCTCTATCGCCGTGATGAACTCATACGTGCGGTCAAGTGGAGCAAGCTCCCCGAAATACGCCGCGCCGTGGAACTCGTCAGGCTGTATCACGCCGGTTTTCAGCACCGTTCTGCTGAAAAGCCCCGAAACCACGCTGTTTAGGCACGCGCAGGGTATGAACATATCGCCGTGGGTCCCGCACAGCCTGCAAAGCCCGGCGGGGTCTGCAAGCACGGCGATTTCGCATAGTCTGTCGAGCTTGTCCCTGCCAATGCCGTATTCGTACAGCGGGAACTGCTCCAGCGCACTGCGCAGGGTTCGGGTTATCATGCCCTTGCCCGTCCAGCCGTCGATAAACTGTATTCCATCAGCCGGATGGCGCGCAAGAATATACTCCATTGCGCGGCGGTCTATCCCGCGCCCGACTATTATCGAAATCGAATAATGCGGCAGGGAAACTCCGTATTTCCTGCGGATATAGCGCTTTATCAGCACTCCGGCAGGAGTTCCCGCCCGCGCCAGCGATACCAGCACGGCATGCCGCCCTTTTTCAGCCCATATCGTCTCGGCCACGGTGCGCACTGCGTCGGCATTCGGCTTCGCCCAGAGCTTCAGCCCGTTTTCGTACTCCCGGAAATACGCGTCGGAGGGACGGTATTCCGCCGGGAGAAGCTCGCTGTAATGCACTCCGCTCTGTATCAGCGGTTCGCGCTCCTTTGCGGGAAGCGGCTCTAATTTACCGGTGATGTCGGTCAGCAGAAGTTCGGCGTCCTCCGGCAGATACGATGTAGGGAGCTTCTTTCCGTGCCAGCATATAACCTGGACCTCCGCGCCGCCTGCCGCTCCGCACAGTTCGTTCAGCGCTGCGGGATCGGGGGAATACGCGTCCGTAAGGATAACGGTAAGGTCGCACGGGCGGCTGTTGTAGAGGTACACACGGCGCTCCGGGTCGTAAACGCTGCGCAGTACAGCGCGGCTGACTATGGGGTACTCTCCGGGGGACGGCTCCGCGAAGCCGTCCCGGCCGCCGCATGGCAGCATAGGGCTTCTGGTCGAGCAGTGAACCACGGCGCGGCACTTACCCGCCAGCATTTTCCCGAGCAGCAGAGCCGGGTAGCAGAATTCCTCCGTGCCGATTATCTCAACTGTGCCAGAAGCGGAGATCTCCCCGGCAAGGCGCGTGCAAAAGCTGCTGCACTCCGCGAGGAAACTATCCGCGCGAACCCCGAGCCGCGGGTCGTATATTGAATTTACATGCGTTATTCTGTCAGGCTTCCGGGGGATTACCGCGCGGTCAGGCGCCGGAAGCTCCGGAGCGGAGCACCCGACGATACCGTCCGACGAAGCCAGGTACACCGGAGTAATCCCCGCCGAGCGGAAATTCTCAAAACTCTCAGCGGAGGCGGCAAGCGCGGCAGCGTATATACTGCACCTTGGGGCAAGGCAGCCGTCCAGGGCGCGGATAAGATTCATAGCAGTCCGGCCGGTGGTGAATTCATCGTCGACAAGTATTACCTGCGCGGCACGGCGGAAAGCGTCCTCGTCGCGAACGCAGAGGTAGTGCTGCGGAGCATGACTGTGCTGCTCCTCAAACCCGATGGCAGTCGCCCAGTCCGGGAGCTTCTCCCGGGTGGTGGTTACGAAAAAGCAGTCGTGGAAGAACCCCGAAACGACTGCACCGATAGCGGTGGCGGTCTCAGCAAATGCAATTACAACGGTAGTCTTGTCCGCCCTGCCGTCCTGCGCCAGCTTCCTGCCAAGCTCCTCCATGAGAGCGATGGAGCGCTCCGGGTCGCCCGGGAAATGCTTGCACTGCCTGGTGTTGACCAGGATATTGTCGCGCAGTGGATTATTCTCACGTTTCGCGAGGAACAAATGTGATGTTTCGTTCATTTTTATACCAAAACTGTCATGTCAGACAGGCAGAGTTCTTTCCCTCGGATAGACTTTTCCCTCCATCAGCAGGCGGTGATAATCCGCAGGGCAGTTGATAGGCTCGGGTACGTCGATACCGCCGCCGAAAAGCTTGTCAAGGTGGTGGCTGTCGGAACCTCCGGTCTTTATCAGACCGTAGCTGTCGGCGTAGAGCTTGGCGCGCTCGTCGTAGAGCTTGCGCGGGTCGTGGCTGGCGTTTATGGTTTCCACTGCGTCCACGTCGTATGGGTAAAGGCTGATGTGGTGGATATAGGAGGCGTGCCGGAACGGGTGCGCATGTACTATAAAACAGTCGAGCTCGTTTCTGAGCTTGCTGAAAAGGACGCGCTCGTCGGTATGCATGAGAAGTTCCTCGTTTGCCTTCATCCAGTCCTTTTCCATGCCGTAGATGAGGAAATCCGCATTGTAAACAGTAAATTCACAGCCGAACCACACCTTCAGACCGATCTCATCGCCGACTTCCTTCGCGTGCTCATAGCCGAGGAAGTAGCGGTCTACGCGGTCCTCCCAGGGAAGGTCGCGCGGGACTGCGGTGTTTGCGTTAAAGAAGTGGTCGGTGACAAAAATGCCATCGTACCCCGCAGCCTTGTGAGCTCTTGCCATATCCGCAGCCGGAGCGGAAGAGCACGCGCTTCCCTCTTTTGTGTGGAGATGAGTTTCGTATTTGTACATTATATTTATTCCTCCGTAGGACTATTCGTTGCTAATATAGAATCATTGTACCACAAAATGCATTTTTTTGCAACAGGATAAAGTGGTATTTTTAAATGGCTGACAAAAAATGAGCTTTGATTTTTTGACAAACTATAATTTAGCGCTACATGGAAACTACTGCGTCAGCAATTGGTTTTCGCTTCCTTTTGCTTACAAAAGGAAGTGGGAGCGTGAGGGCAAAGCCCTCACACTTCGCGCGCCAGCGCGAATACTCCGCACGGAGTGCGGTAACTCCGTGCGGAGCACGGCTACTCTGCGCGCCGGCGCGCAGTTAAACGTCCAAAAAGCGCTAAAGGGGTGTGGGGGAAAACAAGAGTTTTCCCCCACAAGCAACATATAAAATCTAGTCGTGACTATCCTCCGAAACAGTCCGGTGGACTGTTTCGAAAGCACACTACACAGCTAAATTATAGTTTTCCTAGTCAGTAATTGTACTTTTTCTTCTTTGCCGCGAGGAATATCAGCGAAATAACGAACGCGCAGACCTCCGCGAACGCCACCGATATCCAGATACCGTCCAAATCGAAAAATACGGGCAGAATAAGCACTGCGGCAAGCTGGAACACTAGTGTTCTAAGGAACGAAACCGCCGCGGATATCGCACCGTTGTTCAGCGCAGTGAAGAACGACGAGGTAAATATATTGAACCCCGAGAACAGGAACGTGAACGAAAACAGCCTGAACGCATGTACCGTCATATCGAACAGTTCCTTATCATAGCCCACGAAAATATGCGCCAGCGGAGCCGCGAGAAGCTGAGCCAGTCCCACCATTACAACTCCGGCGCTGAGCGTAAGTATCGTGCTTTTTTTGCGCATGTTATGAAGCTCCGCATGATTCTGGGCGCCGTAGTTATAACCCACGATCGGCGCGGTTCCGATGGCGTATCCGATGTATATTGCCGCAAATACGAACTGCACGTACATCAGCACGCCATACGCGGAAATTCCGTTCTGTCCGGCAAGACTGATAAGCTGGTGATTATACAGCATGCTGACTATCGAAGAGGAGATGTTTGTCATAAGCTCTGAAGCGCCGTTGCTGCACGCCTGGATTATCGGACGCAGCTCCATGGGTGTCTTAACGATACGCAGCTTGCTTCCATTGTCCTTTTTGAGGAAGAAAAACAGCGGCAGCAGTCCTCCAACTGTCTGGCTGAGACCTGTCGCGAGCGCCGCGCCAGTAACGTCCATCTGTAACCCTGCAATGAACAGCGCGTCAAGTCCCATGTTGGTAAGCCCGGCGGCAACTATAACGGCAAGTCCCAGCTTGGGGCGCTCTGCGGTCACAAGGAAGCTCTGAAACACATTCTGCAGCATGAAAAACGTGTTGAATATCAGGCAGGTGCGGGCGTATGTCACGCAGTTTGCAAGCATCTCCTCATCTGCGCCGAGGAACCTTGCCACCGGCTCAGCGAACACGATTCCGAGCACCGACAGCGTAACGCCCAGTATGAACGTCAGGTATATCATCATTGAAAATACCCGGCGCGCCTGCTCCTCGTTCTTTTCACCGAGGCACTTTGCGACCAGCGCGCTGCCGCCTGTTCCTATCATGAATCCTACGCCGCCCAGTATCATCAGGAACGGCATCACCAGATTCACCGAAGCGAATGCGGTCTTGCCCACAAAGTTTGACACGAAATATCCGTCGACAACTCCGTATATAGACGTAAAGACCATCATCACTATCGATGGCAGGCAGAATCGCATGAGCCGCGGAAGCGTGAAGTGATCCGAAAGCTGAATTACGTCTTTATTTTTCATTTTTCTCCTCCATTCTCGTTTTAAGTCTCTTGTTGTACTTGCTCAGAAGCTCTATCAGGCTGTCCTGTTCCTCTTCGGTGAAGTCGCCCCAGGTCTCGCGCTCGGCGGCTATCACATGATCGGAAGTACTCACGGCAAGCCCGCTGCCCTTTGGCGTAAGCTCCACGAGGCGGCAGCGGCGGTCAGAGCCGCACTTGAGCGTGACGTATCCGCCGCGCTCGAGCTGCTTTACAGCGCTGTTGGTGGTCTGTTTCGGCTGCGACAGGGAGCTTGCAAGCTCCTTCTGCTGGCATGTTCCGTTGTTCAGCCTCAGAAAATACAGTATCCACATCGCGCTGTCGGACAGCCCGAAGCTCCTGGCAGCTGCGGAATATATCTCGTTCTGTTCCTTCCACAGACTGTTGTACGCCGCGATCGCACATTCTGTCTTGCTCTGCGGCTGGTTCTCCATTTTTTCTTTGTTCTTCAATTCGTCTCTCCTGCTAGTTAGTCCGAATCCGGACGTTTCTCAAATGAACTTTATTATTATAATCCGAATTCGGACTTTTGTCAAGAGAAAAAAATATTTTATCAGGCTAAGAATTCTGAAACACAAATAACTGCGGAATAATATTAACGTTAAGCTCCGGCCGCTCAAATAGTTTGCCGTTTTATTTCCCCGCTGAAGTCAGCTTAAAATCAGAAGTCCAAAAATTTCTCACGTTACCCCTTGTCAAACCCGTCGTTTTATGGTAAAATAACTTTGTACGCACTGCGGAAGTCCGCAGCTTTCAATTTTTAAAGCGCAGTATAGCACACGTGTCTTGCCGTACTGCGGGGAAGGAGTATCACTATGATAGTTAAACCAAAGGTCAGAGGATTCATCTGCACCACGGCTCACCCGGTGGGCTGCGAGGCAGTCGTTAAGTCTGAGATAGATTACGTTAAGTCAAAGAAGGCGGAGGACAACGGTTTCAAACCGAAGAAGGTCCTGGTGCTGGGAAGCTCCATGGGTTACGGACTTGCAAGCCGCATTTCCCTTGCATTCGCAGGCGGAGCCGCTACGCTGGGCGTAATGTTCGACAGACCCGCAAGCGGCAACAAGACCGGTACCTCCGGCTGGTACAACACCCAGGCTTTCGAGAAATATGCGAAGGCTGACGGGCTGTACGCCAGGACCGTGAACGGCGACGCGTATTCCGACGAGTGCAAGAAGGAAGTCATCGACATCATCAAGGCGGATCTCGGCAAGGTGGACTGCGTTGTGTACAGCCTCGCGGCTCCGAGAAGAACAGTCGGCGACGTGACCTATTCCTCCGTGCTCAAGACCACCGGAGAGCCCTACACCAACAAAACTATCGACCTTCGGAACAACACCGTTTCCGAAGTCACCATCGAGCCTGCCACCGAGGACGAGATAACCGCCACCGTCAAGGTAATGGGCGGCGAGGACTGGGCGGCATGGATCGACGCGCTGAAAGCTGCTGACGCAATAGAGGACAACGCCGTTACCGTTGCCTATTCGTATATCGGTCCGGAGCTTACCCACCCGATGTACTTCGAAGGCTCCATAGGCAGAGCGAAGGCTCACCTTTTCCAGACCTCGAAGGAAATAACCGAGAAATACGCCGCAGACGGAATAAAAGCGTACATCTCCGTCAACAAGGCTCTTGTTACACAGTCCAGCGCGGCTATCCCGATAGTTCCGCTGTACATCTCCATTCTTTACAAGGTGATGAAGGAGAAGGGCGTACACGAGGGCTGCATCGAGCAGATGTACCGCCTGTTCGCTGAAAAGTGCGGCGCAGACGGGAAGCCGGTATCCGGCGCAGTTGACGGCGAAGGAAGAATACGTCTTGACGACCTCGAGATGAAGCCCGAGATCCAGGACGAGGTAACGAAGCTCTGGAATATCCTTAATGCCGATAATTTCAAGGAATATACCGATATTGAAGGCTACTGGAAGGATTTCTACGAGCTGTTTGGTTTTGGAATAGACGGAGTAGATTACGAAGCAGACGTTGAAGTCTGAGTTGCAAATTCGGAATTAGGAATGCGGTATTCGGAATTTCGGAGACCGCTCCGCGGTCAATATTTCAAAATTGCATGCAATTGCGAACAGTTAAAATACGGCGAAAGCCCATATGTGACTGCTTTGCATTCTGCGATTCTTTTGTAATAATCCGCGAAGCGGCACACTCATTCCGAATTCCGAATTCCGAATTCCGAATTTAATTGCTGCTCTCTATTCCCTGGAGAATCAACATGCTATTTAAAAGGAAGAAAAAAACAGAGCAGACTGATGAGCTACACCACGAGTACGGGCTTATCAGCAACTGTGGGTACATCATCAGGGCTTTTCTGCGCTATCGGAAAAGCACGGTGGCGTTCCTGCTTTTAGGGGGCATTGCCGGAGCCTCCATGTCATATATCTGGACGGTCATCGCGAAGCTGGTAATAGACATGATAACCCAGCAGGCGGGGACCTCCGGTCGTGACATTACGCCGCTGCTGTGGCTGGTCGCAGGCACTACGGCGGTGGAATTCGTCATGATGTGGCTGAACACACTTTCCGCAAAGAAGCTGCGCATAGGCTTCCTTGTAACGAGGAACTCCCTCGTGCAGGAGCGTATCGCAAAAACAATGACCATGCAGTACGAACAGCTTGAGGATCCAGACATGCTCGACCGCCTCCAGAAGGCAAAGCGCGCCGTCGAGGGCGAGTGGATGGGCATAGGCGCACTCATGTCGAACATGTGGTCGACTGCGGTGCAGCTTGTCGCGGTAATTACCGCAGTGGGGATAATCTTCACATTCAACGGCTGGCTGGTGCTGATAATCGCGGTGCTGTCGTTCATTCAGTTCGAGTATTTCGACTATATCCGCATAAAGGATAAGGAAGTCATGTGGGACGCTATGGCTCCCCACTGGCGCAAAATGAACTACATGCAGGAGGTTTCCACCGACTTCACCTACGCCAAGGATATCCGGCTGTACGGAATGAAAAAGTGGCTGCTCGGCAAGTATAAGGACATCAACAACATTGAGCTGAAGCACTGGATACAGTCCCGTGTTTACTGGAGCTGGAACACATGGTTCTCGCAGGGCGTCGCGCTTGTGAGAAACGTGATAATCTACGGCTGGCTCATTTACGACATGCTTTTCAACGGCATGTCCATCGGCGATTTCACGCTGTACACCGGAAGCGCTATCACGTTCTCTATGTACGTCAGCCAGTTCCTTCAGTCGCTGGGCGGAATGCGGGAGCACTCCGCGAAGACGGACGATTTCCGCAGCTACATGGACATCAAAAACGCCGATGAGCTTCAGGAAAAGCATACTCCCATACCCAAGGCGGACGGCTACACATTTGAATTCAGAAACGTTTCGTTCCGCTACAAGGGTCAGGAGACCTACGCGCTGAAAAACCTGAACCTCACGTTCAGCGCTGGACAGCGCCTCGCTGTGGTCGGGCTGAACGGCGCCGGGAAATCCACATTCATAAAGTTACTGCTCCGGCTCTACGACGTCACGGAGGGTCAGATACTCTGCAACGGCATAGATATCCGCGAGTTCGACCGGAACGAGTATTTCAAACTGTTCTCCCCTGCTTTCCAGGAGGTCGAGGTGTTCGCGTTCCCGCTGTGCGAGAACGTTTCAATGCAGCTCACTGAGAATACCGACAAGCAGAAAGCGGAGAAATTCCTGCGTGCGGCGGGTATGGGCGATAAGCTCGACAAACTGCCGAAGGGAATCGACACCCAGATGCTGAAAGTCCTCTACGACGACGGAGTCGACCTCTCCGGCGGCGAGAAGCAGAAAATGGCGCTCGCAAGGGCGCTGTACAAAAACGCCCCGGTGGTGGTGCTCGACGAGCCGACAGCGGCCCTGGACGCCCTCGCGGAATATCGGCTGTATCAGAGCTTCGACGGCATGATAGGTGAAAAATCCGCCGTTTACATATCCCACAGGCTTTCGTCGACCCGGTTCTGCGACACCATCGCGATGTTCAAGGGCGGCGAAATGGTGGAGTACGGCACCCACGACGAGCTGCTGAAAAAGGACGGCGCATATGCGGAGATGTTCCGCGTGCAGGCGCAGTACTACATTGAGGACGGAGCGGAATACGTTCCCGCAGAGGAAGGGGGCGTTGTCCATGAGTAATTCCAAAAAGAATGAGAAAAAAAATGCAGTGCTGAATACGCTGAAATTCTACCTGCCGGTGGCATGGAAGCTCAGCAAGCGGTACTTCATCGTTTCGGTGATAAACGTAATCGTGCAGGCGGTACTGCCGTTCATCGACCTGATATTCCTGCCGCTGCTGGTGGACGCTCTCTGCCAGCCGGAGCGCAGCGTTATACAGATAATACTGTACGCGGCGCTGATGGTGGGGCTTGATATCGCGGTCGGCACCGCCGGGACGCAGCTCACTATCTATCTCGAGCGGTTCGAGGATAAGTTCCTCAACTATTCCCGCGAAATGGTCGCGGAGCGCTGCATGGAGATAGATTTCGCGCTCACCGAGAACAAACAGGCGCTCGACCAGATACGAAAGGCAAACGACGGTATCGACTGGTCGGGAGGCCTGCACGGTATCTGCGTGCAGTTCTTCAGCATTATTTCTAACGTCATTAAGATAGTCGGCGTTGTGACTATACTCGCAGTTTCCGCACCCTGGCTGCTGCTGATAATCGGCGTGCTGCTGGCGGTTTCCTCAATACTCAATGCGAAGAAGAACAAAATTGAAGTCAAGTGGTTCAGCGAGCTTTCAAAGGTCGACCGCGTGTATTACTACATAAACTACGAGCAGGAGGATATCCGCTTCGCAAAGGATATCCGGCTGTACGGCGCGGCGGGAACGCTCATCGCGAAAGCGGCGGAGCAGATAAAGCGCACGATAAGCTACGACGTTGACAAGGAAAAGGAACTTTACCCGCTGAATATCCTCGATGTGACCGTGACCGCCCTGAGAGATTTCGGCACATATCTGTATCTCGGTATCCTCGCGATATTGGGGAGCATTACCATCGGGCAGTTCTCGCAGCTCACTGCCGCCGGAGGAACTGTCAACCAGGCAGTCCAGGGCGTGATATTCAATATTCAGGATATAGTAAAGCGGTGCAGCTACGCCTATGAAACGGTTAAGCTGATGGAATACCCGCCGTACCTCCAGAAAGGCACGCGGAAGGTCGAGGACCTGAAAAATCCGCACGAGATAGAGTTCCGGAATGTCAGCTTCTCCTACCCTAACACGGGAGTGCAGGTGCTGAAAAACGTTTCGATAAAGATCAAGGCGGGAGAGCGCCTGTCGGTAGTCGGACTTAACGGCGCTGGAAAAACCACGTTCATTAAGCTGCTCTGCCGGCTCTACGACACGGACGAGGGTGAGATACTCCTCGACGGCGTTAATATCCGCGACTACGACTACGACGAGTACATGAAGCTGTTCTCGGTGGTGTTCCAGGACTTCCGGCTGCTGGCGTTCTCCGTTCAGGAAAACGTGCTGCTTGGCAGGGAGGATACTCCCGAGGCGGTGGATTCAGTGCTTGAAAAGGTCGGTCTTCTTGACAAGGTGAACACTCTGCCGCATGGAAGGGACACCATGATGTTCCGGCAGTTCGAGAAGGACGGCGTGCAGCTTTCCGGCGGCGAACAGCAGAAACTCGCGATCGCAAGGGCGCTCTTCAAGAACGCCCCGGTGGTTATACTCGACGAGCCTACCGCGGCGCTCGACCCGGTGGCGGAGTACGAGATATACTGCCGGTTCAACGAGCTTGTCGGCGGCAAAACGGCGGTGTACATCTCGCACAGGCTGTCCAGCTGCAAGTTCTGCGACCGTATCGCGGTATTCTCCGACTGCACGATCAAGGAGCTCGGCACACACGACGAGCTTGTACACAAACCCGGCGGTATCTACGCCGAGATGTTCGCGGCTCAGGCGCAGTATTACGTTTAAAAAATTCGGCACCGTGCGGTAAAGCGCGGTGCTGAACTGAATACGGCGGAAATTCCGCTGATGTTACGGAGGGTTCACAATGGGAAGCCGAAAGAGAAACTCAAAGAAAAAGGCTCCGGAGAGCCGGTGGCAGTCCCTGCTGAAAAAGCCCTGGATATTCGCCGGGGCGGCGTTCGGTCTGGATCTCGCAATGCTTATCGCGGGAATGGTTCTTTCCGCAGCGAAGCTTCCGGTGGATTACACCGCCAGCGGCGACAGCATTGTGCATTCCCAGCCGCTGGCGTTCTTCGGAGTTACAGCGGCTGTGGTGGTCGCGCTTCTGTGCGTGCTTATCGGGCTTATCATCGGCGGAGCGTTCCTGAAAAAGCGCCGGGCGGCTCAGATAACGGGAGCCGCAGGACTTCTCATAGTGTCGCTGGCGATGGTGGGAAGCTCGGCGTTTATGGCGCTCGGCTCCCCAGTCAGGGAAAGATACAGCGTGAGCTACTCCGACGAGGAGCTGCGGCTCATAATTGAGGAAACCGAGCCGTATTTCGGCGGGCGCACCGTGGCTTTCTACCTCACCGGGACCGAGGACGAAGGAAAAGCGGCTCTCCTCGCCGTCACAGACCTCAATGAGTTCAACGTGAGCGACGACCGCTACAAGATATCCTGGGCAGCGGAAAACACCCTGACAGTAGGCTTCGAGGACGGAGCGAACTATCGTCAGCTCACGATACCGATAGACAGAAGCCGTATCGAAGAATAAGTTTTCTCCGGCGGCTCTGAAATTACGAAAAAAGTGGCTGCATTTCAGAATGCAGCCACAATTCATATTCAGTGTTCCTCGGAAATTGCTTCCACGGTGTAATCAAGACCCATTATAGTCTTACGGATCACAAGCTCCGGTAGCGGATCCTTTGAAAGCACCAGCGCCTTGCCGTCCTTCCAGCTCACCTCGGCGTAAACACCGTCCTGCCGGTTGAACGCAGTCGCTATCCGCGAGGAGCATTTCTCGCAGTGCATGCCGCCTATCTTCACGGAATACCTGTGAGTGAAGCCGGAGGTGTCCTTTTCGATGTGCTCCTCGATGTCGCCGCCGCCAGCTCCGCAGCAGCCCTTGTTTGCGCGTTTGATGATACTCAGCACCGCGATAAAGCAGATCACTGCGAGTACGGCTATTATCAGTATAGTAGGAAGATATTCAGGCATTTACAGCATCTCCTAACGCAAATTTAACGAGCTTCTCAACGCTTTTCTCGGATACCTGCGCAACTATCTTCACAGCGTCCTGGTCGGCTTCCTGCTGGTCTATCCCGACCTGCTTGTGCAGGAAATCGCAGAGTATCACGCTGCTGGTGAACAGCGACGAAGCCGCCTTTATCCCAGATTCCGTCAGAGATATCTTACCGTACGGCTCCTTCAGAATGTACCCCTCGTCGCTGAGGCGCTGGGTCATTTTCACCGTGCTTGCCTTGGATACGCCCACCAGCCGGGAAACGTCCGACGAGCTTATAACCGGGCCGTTCATTCCGAGGCGGTATATCGCAAACAGGTACTTTTTCTGTGCGTAGGTCAGCATTGTTCTTCCTCGCTTTACTTTTTCTTTTCAGCCGGTTTAGCCGAAGCTGCGTGGGAGCACTCCTGGCAGCCGGCGCAGTGGCCGCTGCATGCTCCGCAGGAACCGCAGTTCCCGCCGCAGGTGTATCTGCCTGCCTTTTTATCCCTGACGAGCTTCATGACTATCAGCACGATCACGGCGAGTACCACCGCGCCGACTGCGAAGCTGCCCCAGTTGTTCTGAAGAAATTCCAGCATGATAACACCTCCTGGAAAATAACGGGCGGCTGAGTTCCCCCGACCGCCCGCAAATCATTGCCAGATCAAACCTTGACGTTCTTTGTGAACTTGGTTGCTTCCTTGTAGGGTCTGAACAGCATGTAAACAAGACCAGCAAGCAGTGCTACAGCAAATACCAGGCTGATGATGTTGCAAACAGCGCCGGCGCCTGCGGTCATGAGCGTACCAGTGAACAGGTTGCCGAGCTGGTTTACGATGAGGGCGATCACATAAGCGAAGCCGCACTCGTAGCCGATGGCGAACCAGAACCACTTTGTGTTGTTCATCTCACGCTTGATAGCGCCCATTGCTGCGAAGCAGGGAGCGCACAGCAGGTTGAATATCAGGAAGGACATACCGCTTACGCCGGTGAATGCAGCGCCCATAGCCGCGTAAACCGACTGATCTCCGCCGCCGTAGAGTACGCCGAGCGTGCCGACGATGTTCTCCTTAGCGACAAGGCCTGTAACCGCTGCAACGGTAGCCTGCCAGTTGCCCCAGCCGAGAGGAGCGAATATCCAGCAGATAGCGCTGCCGATGGTCGCGAGAATGGAATACTCCATCTGGCTCTCGTCCAGCATCTGGAACGCTCCGTCAACAAATCCGAAGTAAGAAGTGAACCAAACGAAGATGGTAGAAAGTGTGATGATGGTACCAGCCTTCTTGATGAAGGACCATCCGCGCTCCCACATGGAGCGGAGAACGTTGCCTACTGTAGGAAGGTGGTAAGCGGGGAGCTCCATAACGAACGGAGCAGGATCGCCGGCGAACATCTTGGTTTTCTTAAGAATGATACCGGAAATGATGATCGCTGCGATACCGATGAAGTAAGCGCCGGTGGAAACCCACGGAGAACCGCCGAAGATAGCGCCCGCGATCATTGCGATGAACGGAACCTTAGCGCCGCAGGGGATAAATGTTGTCGTCATGACGGTCATGCGGCGGTCACGCTCGTTCTCGATGGTACGGGAAGCCATGATACCAGGGATACCGCAGCCTGTACCGATCAGGATCGGGATAAAGGACTTACCGGAAAGACCGAACTTTCTGAATACACGGTCGAGCACGAACGCAACACGCGCCATGTAACCGCAAGCCTCGAGGAACGCCAGGAAGATGAACAGTACCAGCATCTGGGGAACGAAGCCGAGTACCGCGCCAACGCCGGCTACGATACCGTCAAGGATCAGACCCTTGAGCCAGTCAACGCAGTTAACAGCGTCAAGTCCGTTCTCCACCAGCACCGGGATGCCGGGCACCCACGGACCGTAATCAGCGGGATCCGGCTCGTCGAAGCCGTTCTCGGTGAAGTAAGCTACAGCGTCGCTGTATGTGGTGCCGAGTGTTTCTTCCTCATCAGCGTCTGCGGGGATCTCGGAAGCGTAAACGGTGATCTCGCTTACTGCCAGGGTCTCCTCGTCCTCTACCTCGTAGGGAACGGACTCCTCAGCGGGAGTGAACGCGGTGATATCAGCAAGCGCTGCGTCAGCGTCGAATTCTTCGTCCTCAAGGTCGGGAGCTACGCCGAATGCGTCCAGGGCGCTCATTGCGTCGCCGTATTCCTCGGAAGCCTCGTCGTACGCGCCTCTGCCTATTCCGAGCGCGAACCAGCCGTCGCCGAACAGACCGTCGTTAGCCCAGTCGGTAGCGCTTGCACCGACAGTTACCATGGAAACGTAGTAAACCAGCCACATTACAACTGCGAATATCGGAAGACCCAGCCAGCGGTTTGTTACTACCTTATCGATCTTATCGGATACCGTCAGACCGCCCTTGTTCTTCTTTGTAAGGCAGCCCTTGATGATGGAGGATATGTATACGTAACGCTCGTTGGTGATGATGGACTCTGCGTCGTCGTCAAGTTCTGTCTCGGCAGCCTTGATGTCGTTTTCGATGTGCTCCATCTTGTCCTTCGGAATGTTCATCATTGCGAGGACCTTCTCGTCACGCTCAAATATCTTGATAGCGTACCAGCGCTGCTGTCCCTCGGGCATGTCGTGCAGGACGGCTTCCTCGATGTGGGCAAGCGCGTGCTCAACAACGCCGCTGAATGTGTGCTGCGGGATCATCTTTGTCTTGCTCTGCGCAGCCTTTATAGCCTTTTCTGCGGCTTCTGTGATACCTGTGCCCTTCAGCGCGGATATCTCGCAGACTTCGCAGCCAAGCTCGGTGGAGAGCTGGGAAATGTTGATCTTGTCGCCGTTCTTCTTTACGACATCCATCATGTTGACCGCAGCCACTACCGGAATGCCAAGCTCTACGAGCTGTGTGGTCAGGTAGAGGTTACGCTCGAGGTTGGTACCGTCGATGATGTTCAGAATTACATCGGGGCGTTCGCCTACAAGGTAGTTTCTTGCTACTACTTCCTCAAGGGTGTAGGGTGAAAGTGAATAAATACCCGGAAGGTCGGTGACGATAACGTCCTTGTGACCCTTCAGTCTGCCTTCCTTCTTCTCGACCGTAACTCCCGGCCAGTTGCCGACGAACTGGTTTGAACCAGTCAGCGCATTGAAAAGCGTAGTCTTACCGCAGTTAGGATTACCTGCGAGCGCTATTCTAATGTCCATTTGTTTTCTCCTCTCGATGTCATGGGTAGATTATTTGCCGAAAATGTTGCACAAGGCTAACTTTAGTAGATATCTCTAACTGTATTAGCCATTGCTAACATCATTCTAAAAAAGACGATCAGATCTCGACCATCTCAGCGTCCGCCTTGCGCAGCGAAAGCTCGTAGCCTCTTACGGTGACCTCTACCGGGTCTCCGAGCGGAGCTACCTTGCGGATATAGATCTCAGTACCCTTTGTGATACCCATATCCATTATTCTGCGCTTTATCGCGCCCTCACCGGTGAGTTTCTTCACGGTGACGGTCTCGCCTACCTTTGCATCTCTTAATGTAGCCATGCAAACCTTCCTCCTTATTTTATAAAGTAACCCGACCCTGGGGTCAGGGCGTCAGACCATTATCTTTGCAGCCATTTCCTTGGATACGGCTACGCGGGATTCCTTGACATTCACGATAACGTTGCCGGCGATCTCGCTGACGACGGTCACAGAACCGCCTGCGACAAATCCCAGGCTCTCCAGGAACTTCCTCGTTTCGGGGCTTCCGCCGACCTTCTTTATCATGTTTTCTTCACCTACAGAGGCTAGTGTGAGCGGCATCATATGTTTACCTCCTTTGTTCTTTTGTTCTGTTGTCCTGCTATCCTACACAATTAGGTGGAACTAATCACAGTTCCAAAAGAAATGTTAGATTTCTCTAACCGAGTTATATAATACTACATTGTTTCGAATTTGTCAAGGGATTTCAACGCGTGAAACGTGTTTTTCCGGTTTTTTGTGACTAACGCAGTTAGCAGAGGCAAACCAGAGAGTTAGTTTTGTGCAATTCCTACAAAAAGCCTCGGTCATATCATTATCCCGTAATCTGAATCATCTGGCGTACTGCTCGAGCACGGTCTTGAGCGCATTAACGCTGGCGTTGTGGATCCTTGCGACTGGTATTCCGTGTTTCTCGGACTTCTGGTTTACCAGATTCACCATCTTATGTGAACATGTGTTCGTGAAAACCACCATCAGATCCGGTGTTCCGAGTTTGGACGAAAGATCGGCGGGCATCTGGGTGAATACCTTCGCCTTGCATCGGTAGCTCTCGCAGATGTCCTTGTAGCGGGAGGCCATGCGGTCGTTGCCGCCTATTACTACTACGCTCATTGTGTTTCCTTCCTGTTAGCTGTAACTAACCAAATGCCGCACTTCCCTGCTGGAAAACGGCAGTAAATAACGTCGGTCATGGAGTTATTCTCCACTAACTGAATTGTACCATATAATACGGCGGTTTGTCAAGGGGGTAAAGCGGATTTTTTTGGCTCGGGAAGGCTCCTACGGGAGAAATAAGAAAATTGTGTGAAAATTTATTAAACTCGCTTGACAAATTAATAATCTTGTGGTAGAATTAATAATGCAAGGAGGTGGCTGATACGGATAAGAACATATACAGCCTGGTGCTCTCGGACGACGTTATCGACGAGATAGACAGCATGGCAAGAAGCGCGGGGCTGAGCCGCTCCGCAATGGTGAACCAGATCCTGGCGGAAAAAACCCGCTGCATAACTCCGGAAATGCGCGTAAAGCAGATCACGAACGCGATACGCGAGGCGGTCGGCGGCGAGTTTTACCTAGCGCAGCAGCCCTCACCGGCGACAGTCGCGTGCAGGACGGCGCTGAAGTACCGCTACAAGCCGACTCTCCGCTACTCTGTGGAGCTTTTCGCAGTGGCGAGGAAGCGCACCGGCGAGCTGAAGGTTTCGGTAAGGTCGCAGAGCGGTCAGCTCAACGACGACCTCACCGGGTTCTTCCAGTGCTGGGTGAAGCTCGAGCAGAAGTACCTCGCGGACAAGATCACGCACGACCTGATGTTCCGCATTGAGCCTGGCAAGTTCGTCCGGACGCTGGATCTCCCGCCGAAGGAGGTCTCCGACGAGAAGCTCGGTCAGGCGGTCGCCGCGTACATGGAAATGCTTGACGAGACCATGAAGCTCTACTTCTCCTACCTCCCGGACACAGTAAGCGGCGCAAGGGCGGCGGAGCGCTGCTACGTAAGACTTCTGCCGGAGCAGGAGTTCATCATCTGAAAAAAGGCAAAACTATTATAATACGAGCAGGTGCGGGTCCTTCGGGACGCGCACCAGTTCAGCAGACAAAGGAGGCATTTGTATGAATCCTAACAAGTACACGAAAAAATCCCTCGAAGCGGTACAGTCCGCGCAGGACATCTCGGTAAGCTACCAGAACAACTGCGTTGAGCAGGAGCATCTCCTGTACGCGCTTCTTACCCAGGACGGCAGTCTTGCTTCGCAGATCCTGACTAAAATGAACATCGACGCCAACGCGGTACAGCAGGCGGCTCTCCACTTCATTGAGGGCATGCCGAGGGTTTCCGGCAGCGGCAGGGAGGCAGGCAAGATCTACGTTTCCCCCGACCTCGACAAGGCGTTCACCGAGGCGGAGTCCCAGGCGGAGCGCATGAAGGACGAGTACGTCAGCGTGGAGCACCTGCTCCTTGCGCTCGCGGAGAAGCCCTCCAGCGGAGTTGCCGGAATATTCCGCAGCTTCGGCGTGACCAAGGATAAGCTGCTCAAGGCGATATCTGAGATACGCGGCTCCGCGAGAGTGACCTCCCAGGAGCCGGAGGAGACCTACGACGTGCTGAACAAGTACGGTCAGGATCTCGTTGAGCTTGCGCGCCAGAACAAGCTCGACCCGGTTATCGGCAGAGATAACGAGATAAGAAGCGTTATCCGTATTCTTTCCCGTAAGACCAAGAATAACCCCTGCCTCATCGGCGAACCCGGCGTCGGCAAGACCGCTATAGTCGAGGGTCTGGCTCTGCGTATCGTGCGCGGCGACGTTCCCTCGAACCTGAAGGACCGCAAGCTGTTCTCGCTGGATATGGGCGCGCTCATCGCCGGTGCAAAGTACCAGGGCGAGTTTGAGGAGCGTCTGAAGGCAGTGCTCAACGAGGTCAAGAAGAGCGAAGGCCGTATCCTGCTGTTCATTGATGAGATCCACCTCATCGTCGGCGCCGGCAAGAGCAACGGCGCAATGGACGCCGGCAACCTTCTGAAACCTATGCTGGCGCGCGGCGAACTCCACTGCATAGGCGCTACCACCCTCGACGAGTACAGCAAGTATATCGAGAAGGACCCCGCGCTTGAGCGTCGTTTCCAGACCGTTATGGCGAACGAGCCTTCCGTAGAGGATACCATATCCATACTGAGAGGTCTGAAGGAGCGCTACGAGGTATTCCACGGCGTAAAGATCCACGACAACGCGCTTATCGCGGCGGCTACGCTCTCCAACAGGTACATTACCGACCGGTTCCTGCCGGATAAGGCGATAGACCTCGTGGACGAGGCATGCGCGATGATACGCACCGAAATGGACAGCATGCCGCAGGAGCTTGATGAAATAAGCCGTTCCATCATGCAGGACGAGATCGAGGAAGCGGCTCTGAAAAAGGAGACCGACAAGCTTTCTCAGGAGCACCTCGCGGATATACAGAAGGAGCTTGCCGAGAAGCGCGAGAAGTTCAATGCGATGAAGGCAAAGTGGCAGAACGAGAAGAACGCCATCAGCAAGGTGCAGGATCTCCGCAAGGAGATAGAAGCCACCAACGGCGAGATCGAAAAGGCAAAGCGCGAATACAACCTGAACAAGGCGGCGGAGCTGCAATACGGCACCCTGCCGAAGCTCCAGTCCGAGCTTGCCAAGGAAGAAGAGCTTGCAGAGCAGGCTAAGAGCGATTCCCTGCTCCGTGACAAAGTAACCGAGGACGAGATCGCGCGTATCGTTTCCCGCTGGACCGGCATTCCGGTAACGAAGCTGGTAGAGGGCGAGCGCGAGAAGATACTCGCACTGGGCGACACGCTCCACAAGAGGGTCATCGGTCAGGACGAGGCGGTCGACCGCGTGACCGAGGCGATCATGCGCTCCCGTGCAGGTATCAACGACCCGAAGAAGCCGCTCGGCTCCTTCCTGTTCCTCGGTCCTACCGGCGTGGGCAAGACCGAGCTTGCTAAAGCGCTCGCGGAGGCTCTGTTTGACGACGAGCACAGCATCGTACGTCTCGACATGAGTGAATATATGGAGAAGTACAGCGTGTCCAGACTTATCGGCGCGCCTCCAGGATATGTAGGCTACGAGGAAGGCGGTCAGCTCACCGAGGCAGTACGCCGCAAGCCCTACTCCGTCGTTCTGTTCGACGAGGTGGAGAAAGCTCACCCCGATGTGTTCAACGTGCTGCTCCAGGTGCTCGACGACGGCAGAATAACCGACGGTCAGGGCAGAACCGTAGATTTCCGCAACACGATAATCATACTGACTTCAAACCTCGGCTCGCAGTATATCCTAGACGGCATCAACGAGCAGGGCGAGATCTCCGAGGAAGCGCGGAAGTCCGTGGATATGCTGCTCAAGCAGTCGTTCAGACCGGAGTTCCTCAACAGACTTGACGAGATCGTGTTCTACAAGCCGCTCCGCAAGGAGGAGATATTCAAGATCATCGACCTGCTGGCAGCTTCCCTCAAGGCTCGCCTGAAGGACAAGCAGCTTGACCTCGACATCACCGACGCCGCAAAGCAGGCGATAGTCGACGCAAGCTACGACCCGAGCTTCGGCGCACGTCCGCTCAAGAGGTATATCCAGCGCAACGTTGAGACCATCGTCGCTAAGGAGATACTCCGCGGCGAGGTTCACCAGGGCGATATTATCGTTATCGACGCAGTCGGCGGCGAACTCACCCCGATGGTTCAGCATGCGGAATAATTCCGCATAACAAAGCCGTTTTCGCGGTTTGAATACTAATGTGCCGCCCCGGAAGGTCAACTCCCGGGGCGGCATTTTGTCTATAATTCAACTGGTAATTTCAGTATTTTTTGTCTAATATGCGAACTTCACCAGCGGAAAAGTTAACGAAAAATTAATTTTCGCATGGTATCATATTTATTGTGGAACACTGGCTGAGATAATGGCAGGTGAGGTTAATTATGAAAACAGGACTTATATTAGAAGGCGGCGCCGTAAGGGGAATATTCACGGCGGGAGTTCTTGACCGCCTGATGGAAAACGGGATATACTATCCCTACGTATGCGGAGTTTCCGCAGGCGGCGGCAACGCAATGAGCTACGTTTCAAGGCAGATAGGGCGCACCGCGCGGCAGATAAACGCTCCGAAATCGGAATCCTACTTCGGATTCAAGCAGTTTGTTGAGGTTCACAAGATAATCAACCTCGACAAAATGGCGTTCGAGTACCCCTACAAGCAGTTCCCCTTCGACTTTGATACATATTTCAAGAGCGGAATAGACGTGGAGTACGCGTGTACCTGCTGTGAGACCGGCAAGGCGGAGTTCTTCTCCGAATCCTCCGACGAGCAGAAGCTGCTGACCATCGTCAAGGCGACCTGCTCCGTGCCTATGCTCTGCGACCCGGTGGAGATAAACGGAAAGCACTACCTCGACGGCAGCATTGCAGATTCCATACCGATACAGCACGCGCTCGACATGGGCTGCGACCGCGTTGTTATCGTCATGACGAAGCCGGACACCAACGTACCGCCGACGAACTACGCGAAGTTCCGCCAGGTGATCTCCCACATGTACAAGGACTACCCGGCGTTCATAGAAGCCTGCATGGAGCGCGTTGACAACTACAACCGGAACATCGCGCTGATGGATAAGCTCCAGGCAGAGGGAAAGGCGTTCGTTATACGCCCGCAGATTCCGACCATAAGCAAGTTCGAGCAGGACAGCCGCAAGATAATGGAGCTGTACCGCCACGGATACACCCTGATGGACAAGCGCCTGATGGAGCTTGTGGAGTGGAACGAGGGCAAACCCGCAGCCGAGCCTGCCGAAGATTCCGAGCCGGCAAAAGACCAGGCTGTTCCCAGTGAGTTTGCCGGGGAAGAAAACGTTCTGCTGGCTTCCGGCTGAACGGAATAACCGAATAACCAAGCCGCGATGTATCACATAGCGGCTCTTTTGGCATAATATATGGTGTTGAAAGGGGTAATCATATGAGAAAATTTACAGCGCTGATGATCGTTTCAGCAATAGTAATGTGTACAGGCTGCCGGGCGAATACTTCCGAGGGCGCAGGAGGTCTGATCAATACCAGCGCGTCTGCGGCGGATACGTCCACGGCTCCGGCTGAAACTGAGAAAACTCCTACAGCGGAGCCTGAGAAAACCAGCACGGCTGAGGAAAACAGCACTCTCAGCGGATCCGGCACGTCGGAAAAGACCCCGGACGGTCATTTTGATATCGGAACGCACTCCGCGATATGGCGCGGCGCGGACAGCTACTACGTATTCTACCCGGACGGCACCGGCGGCTGCACGATGAGCTTCGAAAACGGAACCGGAGTCGCATTCGAGTACGAGACGAACCCGGACGGCTCCACGACATTCCACATGGGCGCGGCGGATAACTCGATAAACTCGGAAGCAGTAAACAATCCCGACGGCACCATGAGCATTGAATGGAGCGACGGAAGAACCGAGCTGTTCACTCCGGTCAACGCCAATGCGGAGGATTTCACGTTCTACACCAACCAGGAGCTGCAATACATCGCACTCGCCTACTACCAGGCGCAAAGCGGGTATACTCCGCAGTATTCCGGAGTACTCACAAACGATGACGGCACCGCCTCGATACAGCTCTACGACGAGACGGACGGCCACAATTCGACCTCCGCATGGTACACGATCGACCGCGTGACCCTCACCGGCACCGACGACATCTCAGGCGATACGGTCGACATGACCGCTTACGCGGACGCGGCTCAGCAGGCTTACCAGTAATAAGATCGCCGGGACTTCGCAAAGCCCCGGTGATTTTTATATGCGGTCTGGTGGTCTGGCTTTCCGGCTTTCCGGCTTACTGCATTTTCCGCAGGAGCTGCTCCATCTCGTGTATCCCGCAGGTCTGCGAGGAGATTATAGCGTCCAGTATCGGGCGAATCTCCCTGCACAGCGGATATTGCAGGGCGTTCTCGGACATGAGAACCGCGCCGCGGTGATGAGGTATCATCTCCCGCATGAAGTCCGCGGCTATGCAGCCCGTAGTGCAGGCGCCCTTCATCTGCTCGAACATTATCCCGGTGATATCCCGGAAGCGCCGCTGATAGCCGCACAGCTCCTGGCTGCAGTTCTTCACCTGGGAGCAGCACTCCAGCGCGGACTGCATGTTCTCTATGCTTTTGGTCTGCGATGTGATTATGTTCTCTGCGATACACCGCACCGGTCTGAACCGGGAGTGCTCAAGCAGATTCCGGGACATCTCAATTGCGGCGCGGTGGTGCGGTATCATCTGCATGATAAAGTTCTGCGATATGCTGCACCCAAGCTGCGCGTTGGTCATTTCGTCAATCATTGTATCGAGGATCTCACGGTAGCGGCGGAGGTACTCCGCGGCTCCGCTTTCTGTTGTGTTCATAGGCGGCTCCTTTCAGAATTTTGATGTACTATTATATGCACTCCAGCGTTTTCCGGTGAATATCTCGCGGAATTTCGGGTATTATATATCCACAAACCGCATTGCAGAGCGGTTTCCCATGCCATCTCAAAAAAAGTTTAAAAAAATTCGGTTTTTTTCAAAAAAACTATTGACAAATCGTGTTTCCTGTGATATAATATTATTCGTTAAGTCACCAGGGTAAACGAAATGACTGAACGAAATATTGCGGTGTCGCCAAGCGGTAAGGCAGATGACTCTGACTCATCCATTGCGAGGGTTCAAATCCTTCCACCGCAACCAAGTATAACAAAAAGATTGCACAGTCCGAAAGGACGGTGCAATCTTTTTGTTATATATAAAGATATTTTTATAAGACACGGAGCAGTTCCTGTTGGAGCAATTACCGCCATGTGATTATATACGATTGTTTCACTCCTGCGTTACTCTTTTAACTTTGACGCGGTTGTTACGCGGACGAGGTCAACGCGAAAGCGCCCTTGTTAACAGGGGGGCACTGTGTATAGACTCAGGCGGTCGCGATACGCATCAAATCCCGCTTGAGCGCGATTTCAGCATGTCTCGCTTGACGATCTTTCCGGAGTTCTTCCCCTGGATAAGACGAAGGATCCAACGCTAGAGGTTGACACCGATCCATCAATAGTAATACCCACTGACGCGGTTACTGTTACCGACGTTCCGGGAGAGGCAGATCAGACACTCACGCAGCTAAAGACAAATACCCGGCTTGATATAGATATTCCTTCCCTTATCGCTAGTAAATTCCCGTTCTGCATTCCCTTCGATCTTATCCGGATCATGTCCGTTCTGGGCGCCGACCCAGTAGCTCCGGTGTTCCGGATACCCATTTCAACGGATATGAAGAATCTGGAGCCGTTCGCAGGTAATCAGACGATCGGAGAAATTCCGGAGGACTTCGAGCCGATGTTTGAAATCGATGAGGAACTAGTTATAGATCTTTCCTGCATTCCCCTTGTGCAACCTATATGCTACACGGTATTCATCATTAGCTTTGTGGTGCTGCTTATCTACATCACGCCGAAGATGATCAATCATTAAGGGGGGGAATAATGTGGAATCCACAGTAAAAGGAATCTGGAACGCTATAACAGATGTTCTTGACGATATCGTCAACGCTATCGTCCTTCTTCTCCCCGACAGCCCGTTTAAAGATGTGGAGATCCCCGCCGAAGTCAAGCAGCTATTCGGCTACGTGAATTACTTCGTTCCGGTGACCGCTATGCTTGCGATCGGAACTACATGGCTTACGGCTATCGGCGTGTATTATCTATATCAGACTATACTCAGATGGGCGAAAACAATCAAGTAAACGCGCATGGGGCTGCGAGCGTGCGAGCGGGGCGCCCCATGCGCATTGGAGTTGATTTTTTATGACCATACAAGAAATGTATGATATGTTTCTCCTTGAGCAGGAGTTCCGGAATAACAGCCCGGTTACAATCTCATGGTATAAAGATCAGCTGACGGAGTTTTTCAAGTGGCTCGGCTCCGAGGATCCAGCAGACTTGAATCTGCTGAAATTCAAGCAATATGGTGTTTTCCTCAAATCTCAGAACAAGCGAAACGGCGATAAGCTTTCCAGCAGCTCAGTTCATGGAGCAATGCGAGCCGTTAAGGCTTTTTATAATTTCTGTATCGGCGAAGATTACCTCGAAGACTTCTCCCGACAGCTTCGTTTGCCAAAAGTTCATTGCAAGGAGCAGTTGATCTTAGATGATCAAGAAATACTGCTGCTGATCAGAACACTTGAAAGTTCCGGAAGCCACTACGCCGAACGAAACAAGTGCTTTATCTTGCTCATGCTTGACAGTGGACTGCGCCGGGGCGAGATTCCCCGGATCAACGTTAGTGATATCAGCTTTTCCACTCGTTCAATGATCGTTCGCGGAAAAGGCAGCAAACAACGTCTGATTCCCATGGGAGAAAAGACATGTGCGCAGCTGCTTGATTATCGGCTTCGTTTCCGTTATTCCGCTGGCAGTTCCGAGCCGTTCTTCGTCGATCAAACCGGGGGCAGATGTTCCGACAACCTCGTTAAACTTGTATGTCAGCGCCTGAAGGAGCAAACCGGAATAGAACGGCTTCACCCTCATCTGCTCCGACACACGTTTGCAACTTATTACCTGGCTGATGGTGGAGATCTGGAGACCCTCCGGCTTATCCTCGGTCATGGCAGCATACATACTACCCAGATGTATTTACATCTCGCGTTTAATCTCAAGCTTCAGCGCAGCCGGCATAACTCTCACATAGACAAGCTCTATGAAAATATCGTGTAACTGACACCTTTTTGTAATTTGCCCAGATACAGCGAAAGCGCCTTGCATGCCGTGAATGGCTCTGCAATGCGCTTTCAGAAATCTGGCTCCCCGTTTTCTCGATTAAAAGAACATTTCAGATGGGGGATTGTCGATGGAAGTGTATGCTTGTTGACTCACAAAAGCGATTTATAATTGTGAAGGTATTCCCGTGTTCAACATGCCCAGTCGATTGTTACACGCAACTATCTCAGCAGCCTTTTTAGATTATTTCTTTTTTCAGAAAAACCAAATCTGTTGTGTTGCTTTTATATTCAATACGGTTAATCATGTTCTAATCCCTGCGCCTTATAATTGATGCTGCATATGCAATCTGCAACGGTATAACGAATTTTGTAGAATCATACTCTTCTTCATCAGTGCTTTTGCTCTTATATCAGCAAGCCCAACAATGAGATTCTTACCGTATATATTACAATACTTCGGCTCATGCAAACCAATTATAATTATCAATTCCACTTTTATGTTATTTGGGAACCTCTAAAAACCGGTTTGAAAAGGGAAAATGGGCAGGGTGTGCCAGATTCTAGAAAAGCCGACGAAGTAAAGCTGTATGCCTTACGAGGAGGTTTGAAGAAGCAGTCGGTGTGCTATACACATTCTGTCTCTTATACACATCTCCGAGCCCACGAGACTACGCTGCATCTCGTA